>ERZ1034984.2258-NODE-2258-length-15864-cov-4.199443_pt1 | contig 15864 bp, 8 predicted proteins | sample MGYA00520589_ERZ1034984 | MGnify/ENA primary metagenome ERZ1034984 (study PRJEB33766, sample SAMN09781790) | gut metagenome | biome: gut microbiome | host: Homo sapiens | place: Madagascar | study: EMG produced TPA metagenomics assembly of the PRJNA485056 data... | reverse complement strand
ATACAAGAGTAAATGAGAATCCGGGTGTGATCTTATCCATTGCAAAACAGAATGAATATTCTACGAAGACCGTGTCTGACCGTATATCCGACAAATTTAAACAATTGAGCAAAACGGACAGCAAAGTAACATTTACAACATTGATGGATCAGGGAATGTACATTGACCTGGTTGTTAATTCAGTATTAAGCAATCTTGTTTATGGTGCAATATTAGCTGTGATCATTTTGCTTTTCTTCCTAAAGGATATCAGACCAACAGGCATTATTGCGGTGTCCATTCCGGTTTCGGTTGTGTTTGCAATCGTATTAATGTATTTCAGTGGAATTACACTAAATGTCATTTCTTTATCCGGTCTGGCATTGGGTGTTGGTATGTTAGTGGATAATTCAATCGTTGTGATCGAAAATATCTACCGCCTGAGAGGAGCAGGATATTCCGTAAAAGATGCGGCAATTGATGGAGCAAGACAGATGACAGGTGCAATTGCAGCATCTACATTGACTACTATCTGTGTATTTCTGCCAATTGTGTTTACAACCGGAATTACCAGACAGTTATTTACGGATATGGGACTTACGATCGCGTATTCCCTGCTTGCAAGTTTGATCGTTGCGGTAACTTTTGTTCCAATGGTTGCTTCTAAGACATTTGATCATGTATCAGAAAAGAAGAACAAAACCGTGGAAAAGATCAGTGACTGGTATGCAGCACATCTTCCTATGATTCTCGACCATAAAGGAATTGTATTGTCGTTGGTTGTCGTTTTGCTGGTTGCATCTTCTGCACTTGCGTTAAGCCGGGGATTTTCTTTCTTCCCATCCATGGATTCTACACAGATGTCTATGACATTGACGATGCCGGAGGATACAAAGACATTACAGGAGACAGCGGAATTATCCGACAAAGTGATGGATTCCGTGTTAGAGATCAAAGATATCAAAACCATTGGAGCAATGGTGGGAGGAAGTTCCATGTCGATGGTAGGATTGGGATCGGATGATTCTTTTGATACGGTCAGCTACTACATTGAATGTAAAGAAGATAAAGAACACACCAATGACGAGATTGCGGATATGATCATGGAAAAAACAAAAGACTTTGACTGTGAGATTACGGTTTCCGCATCTACGATGGATATGAGCAGTATGATGACGGAAGGCGTTGTGGTTCAGGTAAAGGGAAAAGATTTAGATGAATTGCAGACGTTAGCGCAGACAATCGGAGAGAAGCTTGGCAAAGTAAAGGGACTTACAGAGATTGACAATGGACTTACGGATGCCACACCGGAATACCGGCTGGTAGTAGATAAGGACGCTGCTGCAGCTTACGGACTTACCGTAGCACAGGTGTATCAGGCGGTTCAGACCAAACTAAAGGAGAGTACATCTTCTGCCACACTAAGCACAGCGGCAAAGGATTATCCGGTATATGTAAAAGATGAAGAACAGGAAACATACACATTAGAGGATGTGAATAATATTGAGATCGAGGGCAAAAAGGGGGAAGAGACCAAAACGGTTAAGGTGAAGGAGATTGCAGATGTGGAGGATGCACAGTCCCTTTCATCGATCAACCGGTTAAATCAGACACGGTATATCTCTGTTTCTGCAAAAGTGAAAGATGGATATACGACCACATCGGTTTCCAACAAAGTGAAAAAGACACTTGATCAGATTGATCTTCCGGAAGGATATTCAATTGAATATAACGGAGAAAATGAGACGGTTATGGAATCCATGAAGCAGGTAATTTTGATGCTGGTATTAGCACTTGCATTTATGTATCTGATCATGGTAGCCCAGTTCCAGTCATTAAAAGGTCCGTTTATTATCATGTTTACAATACCGCTTGCGTTTACCGGTGGATTTGCTGCATTATTCTTCGCAGGAAAGGATGTCAGCATTATTGCAATGATCGGTATGGTTATGCTCTGTGGAGTAATTGTGAATAATGGTATTGTATTTGTAGACAGTGTTAATCAGCTCCGGGAAGAGGGATTAGAGATCAGGGATGCGATTGTCCTGACCGGTAAGAATCGACTCCGGCCGATCGTAATGACGGCACTTACTACGATTCTTGGCTTGTCAACGATGGCTATGGGAATTGGTATGGGTGCTGATATGGCACAGCCAATGGCATTAGTCGTGATCGGAGGTCTTATCTATGGAACAATTCTTACCTTAGCGGTTGTTCCGTGTATTTACGAAAGTTTTTACGGAAAAAGAAATAAAATACACAACAAAAAGAAACCGAAGGTTGAATAGTATACGATAAAAAAGAAAGACTGGAATAACCTGTTAAATTGTGTTAGAATGTCTGTGTTTGCAATCACGATTGCAGATAATGTACCAAAACAGGAATGGGAGAGTCTGCTACTTATAGATAGAAACGAAGGAAAAAGAGGTGTCACAATGAGAATAGGATTGGATGTAGGTTCTACTACATTGAAGTGTGTTGTGCTGGATGACAAAGATCAGATTGTGTATAAGGATTATCAGAGACATTTTTCTCAGATCACAAGTAAGACAGTCGGAATGCTGAATGATATTAAACAGCAGTTTCCGGATGAGAAGAATATGAGTCTTACGATATCCGGATCTGCAGGAATGGGAATTGCGGATACGTTAGGTATTCCTTTTGAACAGGAAGTATATGCAACCAGAGTTTCCGTGAACAAAGTGATTCCGGGTACGGACGTTGTAATTGAGCTAGGTGGAGAAGATGCGAAGATCTTATTCCTGACGGATGGATTGGAAGTCCGGATGAATGGATCCTGTGCAGGTGGTACAGGTGCATTTATTGACCAGATGGCAACCCTTTTGAACATGGAAGCAGGGCAGATGAATGAAGCGGCAAAACATTACGAGAAGATTTATACAATTGCCAGCCGCTGCGGTGTGTTTGCCAAATCCGACGTTCAGCCGTTATTGAATCAGGGCGCGCAGAAGAATGATATATCAGCCAGTATTTTCTATGCAGTAGTGAATCAGACGATCGCAGGTCTTGCACAAGGACGTGAGATCACAGGAAAGGTTGTATATTTAGGTGGTCCTTTGACATTTTTATCCGAACTTCGTAAGGCATTTGATGCTACATTGAAGTTAGAGGGTATTGCACCGGATAATTCTCTTTACTTTGTTGCAATGGGAGCAGCACTTAAGAAAGATACCAAAGTGTTTGATATTGATGAATTGATCGGGAAGATTAATGGGTATACAGCAACCGGCGGATATGCAAGCTGTCAGCCGCTATTTGTGTCACAGGAAGAGTATGACAAATTCATTGCCAGACACAAGAAGAATTCAGATCATATTAAGAATGTAGATACGCTGGTTGGACCTGCTTATCTTGGAATTGATGCCGGATCCACGACGGTAAAGGCAGTTGTAACAGACGGGAATGCAAACATTCTATGTTCGGAATATCTGCCAAATGGTGGTAACCCGGTTCCAATTATCAAAGAGTTTCTGGATAAATTATACCAGAAGTATCCGGATATTCACATTGAAGCCTCTGCGGTTACCGGATATGGCGAAGAGATGATCATGAATGCGTTTGGCGTGGATTTTGGTATTGTTGAGACTGTTGCACATTTTACGGCAGCAAAGAAATTCCAGCCGGATGTTGACTTTATTATTGATATTGGTGGTCAGGATATCAAATGTTTCCAGATCAGGAATAATGCGATTGATAACATTTTCCTGAATGAGGCTTGTTCATCCGGATGTGGTTCATTCTTACAGACATTTGCCGGAGCACTCGGTTATAAGATTGATGAATTTGCCAGATTAGGATTGTTTGCGGATAAACCGGTTGATCTGGGATCGCGTTGTACCGTGTTTATGAATTCTTCCGTAAAACAGGCACAAAAAGACGGTGCTTCTATTGAGAATATATCAGCAGGCTTATCAATATCCGTTGTTAAGAATGCATTGTATAAGGTGATCCGTGCGGCATCTGCCAAACAGCTCGGTGAGCATATCGTTGTACAGGGAGGTACATTCTTAAATAATGCCGTGCTTCGTGCATTCGAGCAGGAGATTGGTCATGATGTTGTCAGACCGGAGATGGCAGGAATTATGGGTGCTTATGGTGCTGCGTTATATGCACAGCTAAACAGTACCGGTAAGAGTACGATCTTAGATGCAGAGGGATTGGCAGGATTCAAGCATGAGATCAGTATGACGACTTGTAACGGTTGTAACAATCATTGTAAACTTACGATCAATACCTTTGATAATGGAAGAAGATTTATCAGTGGTAACCGCTGTGATAAGCCGACGGCAAAGAAAGCAAAGGGACCGCAGTATGATCTGTATGCATACAAATTACAGTTGTTAGAGGAATACCGACATTCGGATATTCCGGCGGATCAGGCAAGAGGTACTATTGGTATACCAATGGGACTGAATATGTATGAGTTATTGCCATTCTGGTATACGTTATTTACCAAATTGGGATTTAATGTTGTAACGTCACCGAATTCATCCAGAAGTTTGTATTTAAGCGGTCAGCATACGATTCCGTCAGATACGGTATGTTTCCCTGCCAAATTGATGCATGGACATATCGAAGCGTTGTTGAAGGAGAATGTAGATGCAATCTTTTATCCTTGTTTAAGTTATAATTTTGATGAAGGATTGGGAGATAATCATTATAATTGTCCGGTAGTTGCATATTATCCGGAAGTATTAGAAGCAAATGTAAAAGCATTACGGGATGTTAAGTTCATTTATGAATATTTAGGAATCCATAGAAGAAAAGATTTTACCAAAAAGTTCCATGCAGTATTGGAGAAATATTTTGGCAAAATGAAATTCTCGGATGTTGCGATGGCATGTAATTATGCATATGAAGAACATGAAAAGCATATGCGTTTAGTGCGCATGGAAGGAAGAAAGTATCTCCGGATCGCAAGCAGAGAGAATAAGCCTGTGATCGTGTTAGCCGGGCGTCCATATCATTTGGATCCAGAGATCAATCATGGTATTGACAAACTGATCTGTGATCTTGGTGCAGTTGTTGTTACTGAAGATTCTGTATCGGACATGGCACCACATGTGCAGACGAAAGTATTGAATCAGTGGATGTATCATTCAAGAATGTATGCCGCAGCGGAGTATGTTGCAGATGAACAGGATCCAAACCTGAATTTAGTACAACTTGTATCGTTTGGTTGTGGCGTTGATGCAATTACAACAGATGAGGTAAGACGTATTTTAGAGGAGAAAGACAAGATCTATACACAGATCAAGATTGATGAAATCACGAATCTCGGAGCAGTAAAGATCCGATTGAGAAGTTTGTTTGCTGCAACCGGTCAGAAAGGAGCAAGGTAACATGAGCGAGATAATGAATGAAAATCAGGACAATGATATGATTCAGGTGCATGTTGCATCTGGTGAACGTGTGGAATTTACCAAAGAAATGCGCAAAGAATACACGATTCTGATTCCGGATATGCTTCCTGTACATTTCAAATTGCTGAGAAATATCTTTACTTTACATGGATACCGGGTTGGACTTTTAAAGAATACCGGGCGAAAGGTAGTGGATACAGGCTTAAAATATGTACATAATGATACCTGTTATCCGGCATTGCTGGTAATTGGTCAGATGATCAGCGCATTACAGAGTGGAAAATATGACGTCAATAAGATTGCATTGATGATTACACAGACAGGTGGCGGTTGTCGTGCATCCAATTATATTCACCTTTTGCGTAAGGCATTGGTAAAGGCCGGACTTGGACATATACCGGTAATTTCTCTGAATTTATCCGGCTTAGAGAGCAATAGTGGTTTTCATCTGACATTGGAAATGCTCTATCAGGCATTGATCGGTCTGACGTATGGTGATCTGTTTATGTTACTGAAGAATCAGGTGCGTTCGTATGAAGTGAATAAAGGCGATGCAGATGCTTTGATCGATAAATGGGTAAAAGAATTATCCAATCAGTTCCGCCGGAGAAAAGGTTATACACCAAAGGGTATGGAACGGAATATGAAAACGATCGTGGAAGATTTTACAAAGATTCCGGTCAAAAATGTTTCTAAGACAAAGGTTGGCGTAGTCGGAGAGATCTATGTTAAATATTCATCAATGGCAAACAATGATTTAGAGAATTTCTTAGTGAATCAGGACTGTGAAGTAATGGTTCCGGGTGTCATGGGATTTATGATGTTTAAGATTGATAACCGGATTGAGGATATCAATTTATATGGTGGTAATCCTGCAAAGAAGAAAGTTTGTCAATTGTTAATGAAATATTGTGAGATGTTAGAGAAGTTGTTGTATAATGCAGTATCTGAAAACAGTGAGTTTCTTCCACCATCCAAATATGCACATATCAAGCAGTTGATCACTGGTGTTGTCGGACTTGGCAACAAGATGGGTGAAGGGTGGCTTCTTACAGCGGAGATGTTAGAATTGGCAGAGAGCGGATATGGAAATATCATCTGTGCACAGCCATTTGGGTGTCTGCCAAATCATATTGTAGGAAAGGGTATGATCCGTAAGGTTAAGGAGATCTATCCAAAAGCAAATATCGTGCCAATCGATTATGATCCCGGTGCCACAAAGGTTAATCAGGAGAATCGGATTAAATTGATGCTGGCGGTTGCAAGAGAAGAGGGAGACATACAATAATTATTATTGCAATGTAACAAGCTATATGAAAAAACGGAAGAATTATTGGTAAATATGACGAAAATTCTTCCGCTTTTTTGTATAATAGGTTAGAAAGAGTTGGTGGATTCTTTTAGAATGGCATGATATAATGAACACATAAGAAAAATAAGCGACTGCAGATCAGGCATTTGTTTTTCTTGTGCCATTATTTCAGAATTAAGAGGGACTATATATGGATAATACGATGAGATTAACTAGGAAAAATGAAAACTTTTTAAAAATGGTTATTGCAATTACTGTGGTTCGGATGATCCTTTCTGTATTAGAGAAGAAAGCAACTGCAAGTGGAGCTTTTTTGATTGTTCAGGTTATTTTGTGCCTTGGATTGATCGGTGGCTGTGTATTTATGTATCATAAGATGGCAGGCAGCCCGTTGATCCGTTTTATTGCAGGTGGAGGTTATATATTAGCAGCTGCTATTTCGGTATTTAATCATGGAAACATATATAATATGCTTCCGTTTTGTGCCATCATCGTTGTCAGTATGTTGTATTTGGATACCACATACAGCCTGATTTGTGCAAGTGCAGTAGATGTGATTATGCTGGTCAAAGCAATTATTATGTTTGCTTCGGGACAGGGTGCGCAGGGAGCATCCTGGATTGTTGCCATTGTATTGTTTGTTATTATGACATTGTGTTTATATCAGACAGCGGAGAATGTTGTCAGAGAGCAGGAGACGGATCAACAGGAGATCAAGTATCATTTGATGTATCAGGAAGAAGTGACGCAGAATATGGTGAATGTTGTGGAAAAGGGCAATCAGCATATTGAACTGCTCCAGTCGAAGTTAGACAGTTTTCATGATGCAACAGATGAGGTCGCAAAGAGTGTGGATGCCATATCTTCCGGCGTTACAGAGACTGTTAAGAATATGGAAAGCCAGACGAACATGACAGCGCAGATCCGTAATATCATTGATAATCTGATCAGCGTGAAGGATCATACATTGGAATCTACGAATGAGGCAGTCGATGCAACTGAGCAGGGTGGTAAACTGGTAGAACAGTTAAAAGAGAAATCTGACGCGATCGCCGTTGCAAACCAGCAGGTGACAGAGGTTGCACAGGAATTACAGGACAAGATCAGTTCAGCGGAAGAGATTACACAGATTATTTATCAGGTATCTTCCCAGACGAATCTGTTGGCATTGAACGCATCTATTGAGGCAGCAAGAGCAGGAGAAGCAGGAAGAGGATTCTCTGTAGTTGCAGATGAGATCCGGAAACTTGCAGATAATACGAAACAGTCTATTGATAAGATCACAGATCTGTTACAGGGAGTGACTAAGTTGGCAGATCAGACTTCGGAACTTGTTATGAATTCTGTTCGGGCTTCAGAGGCGCAGGCGGAGGATATTAACCATGTTACCGGTGCATTTGAGAGTATTGCCGGTGTGGTTGATGTGTTACATAATAACATGACAAGCTTAGACGAATTAAGTAGTAATCTGCAGGAGAGTAATACGGTCATTATTGACAGTCTTGCAAATCAGCAGGCGGCGAGTGAAGAGATCGCGGCAAATGCACAATCGTCCGCAGAATTAAGTGAAAGTAATCTTGAAGACCTGGGTGATGTAATTGGGGAGTTGAATGAGATTGCGGAGATTATTGGCAGCTTGAGTCAGGTTGAAGGAATGGGAGATAATTCACAAGCGGCAATGCCGGACGCAGGCAGCTTTGTACCACCGAGTCCTGAGAGCTTAGCAGCAGAGGCAGGCGGATTCATACCCCCAAGCCCTGAGAGTTTAGCAGCAGAGACAGGCGGATTCGTGCCACCAAGTCCTGAGAGTTTAGCAGCAGAGACAGGCGGATTCGTACCCCCAAGTCCTGAGAGTTTAGCAGCAGAGGCAGGCGGGTTCGTACCCCCAAGTCCGGAAAGCTTGGCAGCAGAAGCAGAATGTACAACGGATGTAGAAGAGTCCGATCAATCGGAAGATTATGAGGAACCGATAGAAGAATCACCGCAGGATGTGGGTGAAGGAGACGAGCAGGAGGATGCGTCGGAAGAATATGATGACGATTGGGGAGAGAAGATCTGATCGTGAATTAGATGGATAACAATAAGAGCTGTTACATAGTGAAACATTTTCCATATGTAATAGCTTTTATTTTTTGACATAGGTTAGTAAGAAGGAGACTAGGATATGCGAATATGGGGACAACTCATGAAAGATAATCATTTGATAAAAGATATGGTTGCCGAGGTGACAGATTATAATATGACAAGAACACAGAAAGTCTATCAGGCATTAGAAGAGATTTGTTATGCGTTTGATCTGGCAAAACCAATCTGGCTTCCACTGAATCAGCAGGATTTTATCCGGTATTCCAGAACACGGTTCACACAGGATAGTTTTGTGGAGGGAATAGAATTTGATTATTTAGATTTTCGTGTGATCGAAGAGGATTATTAAGTATGAAGAAGTATCACAATTTTACAACAGGTTTGTCACAATTTAGTCACAAAACACTGCTAGTATAACAACCATAGGATAACAAATGAGGTTATCGAATAGATAGAATGAATTTGAGAAAGGCAGGTTTTGACAATGGAAAACGAGAACAATAATATGAATCAGAACAATTCAGATTCAACTTATCATTATGGAAGAAATGAAAGTCCATTTGGTAAAGAGAATATATCAGGCGAGGTTGACATGAATGATTCGTCAACAAAGGAACAGACAACAGAAGCTCCGAAGAGTGAGTATCAGACAAACGGAACGAATCCATACAGTCAGGGTAATGTATATGGACAGGGAATCTACACAGGCAATGATTTCGGACCGGAAGCAGCAGATAAGAGGAAAGCAAAGAAGGCAAAGAAACCATCGAATGGCAAATTGAAAAAGGTTGGATTGTTGCTTGGATCTGCAGCCGTATTTGGTTTGGTTGCAGGTGGCGTGATGGTAGGCGTGAATGCAGTAGGCAATAAAGTGCTTGGCAATAATAGTAAGAACAAGACAGAGATTGCGGCAGTTACCACAACGAATACCGGAACGTCTTCATCAGGCGAGGATGATGTTTCCGGTGTAGTATCCAATGTAATGCCATCAATGGTGTCTATTACGAACACATCCGTTCAGACAGTAAGATCCTGGTTCCAGTCATATGAACAAGAGGTACAGGGTTCAGGATCCGGTATTATTATCGGGCAGACAGATGATAGTGTGTTAGTAGCAACCAATAATCATGTTATCGAGGGTGCCAAAGAGATCACGGTTGCATTCTGTGACGAGACAGCCGCAGCCGCAACAGTAAAAGGTTCCGATTCTTCTGCTGACTTGGCAGTCCTTGAGATCAAGACATCAGATATGGAATCGGATACACTTTCTAAGATCAAAGTTGCTGCATTGGGTTCTTCCGACGATTTGAAGCTGGGTGAGTCCGCAATTGCAATTGGTAATGCATTAGGTTATGGACAGTCCGTAACGGTTGGTCATATCAGTGCTTTGGATCGTGAAGTAGATACAGAGAATAATCAGACGATGAAGATGTTACAGACAGATGCAGCGATTAATCCGGGTAACAGTGGTGGTGCATTACTGAATTCAAAAGGTGAAGTTATTGGTATCAATACTGTCAAATACGTAGATAGCAAAGTGGAAGGCATGGGATATGCGATTCCGATTTCTACAGCCATTCCAATCATCAATGATCTCATGAATCAGGAAGTCATTGCAGAGAGTGAGCAGGGATATCTTGGTATTCAGGGCAATGACATTACGGATGAACTGAACAGTAACTTTAACATGCCATCCGGTGTATATGTATCAAAGATTGTAGAGGATTCACCGGCAGACAAATGTGGATTAAAAGCAGGAGATATCATTACTAAGTTTGCAGATCGTGATGTAACAAGCATGGAGACTTTACAGAATATCCTTTCCAATAAGAAGGCAGGAGAAGAGATTGAGATGGTTGTCCAGCGTAGTAATGAAAAAGGCGAATACAAAGAAGTAACCTTGAAAGTTACATTAGGTGCAAAGAAGGATATGCCGGAAGATTCGAAGAAGACAACAGAGCAGAGTACAGAACAGACGAATACAGAGCAGGATATTCAGCAGGGAAATGAAATGACACCGGATGAGTTTTTCGATGAGTTCTTCAATAATTAAAAAGAGCAGAGGTTAATAGAGATGCCGTATGTGTGATCGAAAGATTACCATACGGTATTTTTTTGTGAAGAAAATGTGAATTGATAAAAATTCTTCTTAACAAGTATTGACCGATGGTCATTTTTGTAGTATATTCTCTTTTAGAAAAATGAACAATGGTCATTTTTGAAAGGAGAGATAAGGAATGATAGCAGTAGGTAAATGGATTACAAAGCACAAAGCGCTTATCATAATTCTGAGTCTTTTGTTAATAATCCCATCTGTGATCGGAATGGCAAAGACAAGAACGAATTATGATCTGCTAAGCTATTTACCAGATTCATTAGAGACGGTATCCGGACAGGATATTATGGTTGATGAGTTTGGAATGGGTGCATTCTCCATGGTAGTTGTAGAGGATATGGACATGAAAGATGTCGCTGCCTTGGAAGAAAAGATCAAGAAGGTAGAACATGTAAGTGATGTGATCTGGTATGATAGTATCATGGACATTACGGTTCCGAAGGAAATGCTTCCAAAGGATATTCAGGAAGCGTTATTTAATGGCGATGCAACGATGCTGATCGTATTATTTGATGATACAACATCTGCAGATAATTCGATGCAGGCAGTTACGGAACTTCGTAAGATTGTAAGTGAGAAATGTTTTATTTCCGGTATGACTGCATTAGTTACGGATATTAAGAATCTTGCTCTTTCGGAGATTCCGATTTATGTTGTGATTGCAGCAGTATTTACATTAATCGTATTGATGATCACAATGGATTCTTTCCTGACACCATTTATATTCCTGGCAGGAATCGGATTAGCAGTATTATATAATTTAGGAAGCAACTACTTCCTCGGCGAGACAAGTTACATTACAACAGCATTGACTGCAGTATTGCAGTTAGGTGTTACGATGGATTACTCCATCTTCTTATTGGAGAGCTACCGTGCGAATAAGTTGCGATTCCCGGATGATAAGGAAAGAGCAATGGCACATGCAATTTCGAATACATTTGTTTCTATCTGCGGTAGTTCCTTGACAACGGTTGCAGGATTTGCAGCATTGTGTGCGATGACCTTTGCACTTGGACGCGATTTGGGAATTGTAATGTCGAAGGGTGTTATCATTGGCGTTATCGTTTGTGTAACGTTGTTGCCATGTTTGATCCTGGTATTTGAAAAATGGATTGACAAATTCGGACACAAGCAATTACTTCCAAACTTTCATAAGACTTCTGATGTGATCATTAAAGGAAGATGGGTTGCGTTGTTGGTGTTTGCAATCGGTATTGTTCCGGCAGCATATGGTAACAACCATGTATCGATCTACTATAATCTGGACAAAGGATTACCGGAGACGATTCAATCAACGGTTGCAAATAAGAAACTGGAAAAAGAATTTAATATGAATGTCATGCATATCGTTATGCTGCCGTCCAACTTAGACTCTAAGGTTAAGACGCAGGCAATTAAAGATATGGAAAATGTTGATGGTGTAAAATGGGTAATAGGAATGAATTCGGTATTAGGTGCCAGTGTTCCGGAGTCCATGGTACCCAAAGATATGAAAGAGATGTTAGCAAGTGATAATTACGAGTTGATGTTTGTCTGCTCAAATTACAAGACTGCATCCGATGAAGTAAATAAACAGATCGATTCCCTTAACAAGATTGTAAAGGGTGTGGATAAGAAGGGTATGGTCATCGGTGAGGCACCGCTTACCAAAGACCTGATGGATGTAACCAATGTGGATCTGAAGAATGTAAACTATTTGTCAATCATTGCAATCTTCCTGATCATTATGTTTACATTTAAGTCCATTTCCTTACCGGTTATTCTGGTTGCTGTAATTGAGTTTGCAATTTTCCTGAATATGTCGTTCCCGTATTATTCGCATACGCCGTTAGTATTCGTGGCAAGTATTGTAATCGGAAGTATTCAGTTAGGAGCAACGGTTGATTATGCAATCCTGATGACAAGCCGTTATCACAAAGAGAGATTGAATGGTAAGGATAAGAAAGAGGCGATTTCAATTGCACATAAAGCTTCTATTAAGTCCATTATCATAAGTGGTTCCTGCTTCTTCGCAGCAACGTTTGGAATTACGTTATATTCTAGTATTGATATGATCGGTTCCATCTGTACATTGCTTGCAAGAGGAGCTGTGATCAGTGTATTGGTTGTTATCTGTATATTACCTGCAATGCTTTGGGTATTTGATCCAATTATATGTAAGACGAGTTGGAAATTACGTCACGTTGCGATTGGTAAACATGCAGCAGAACAGAAATAGAGTAGTGAATGAAAGATCTGAAGGAGGAATTGTTATGAGATATTTAAAAAAGACTTGTGCAGTAACATTAAGTGCGGCAATGGTATTAGGTCTTGCTGCTACAGCAGGCAATGTTTCTTATGCGGCAACAAATGTAGAAAAAGAAGAGACCGTTTATGTGAATCTGGATTCGGATGGAACAGTCGATGATGTGACGGTTTCAAACTGGTTAAAGAATGTAACTGGTACTAGTGATGTTCAGGATGTATCTAATCTGAAAGACATTAAGAATGTAAAAGGGGATGAAACATTTACCCAGAATGGTGATAAACTCACATGGAAAGCAAATGATGCAGATATCTATTATCAGGGAACTACAGACGAGAAACCACCGGTTAATGTGAAGATCTCTTATCAGTTAGATGGAAAAGATATCAAAGCAGAGGATCTGGCAGGTAAAAGCGGTAAGTTGAAGATGACCATTCAATATGAGAATAATTCAACATTTGAAGATGAAGTGGATGGCAAAAATGTCAAGATGAATACACCATTTTTGATGGCATCCGCAGTTATCCTTCCGGTTGATACATTCTCAGAGGTAACGGTCAGCCAGGGTAAACTGGTATCCGAAGGAAGTAACCAGATTCTGGTTGCTTATGGAATGCCAGGATTAGCAGACAGCCTGAATCTTACCGATAATATGAAAGATGAGATGAACGAAAAGTTAGGAGATACGGTTACAGTGGAAGCAACAGTAAAGGATTTCTCTATGGATTCGATTTATACGGTTGCAAGTTCAAGTGAGTTCTCTGACATTGATTTAGATGATGACAGTGATATGAACGATTTGGAGGATGCTGTAAATGATTTAGCAGATGCAACAGACGAATTGATCTCCGGTTCTTCTGATCTGTCAGATGGTCTGACTACATTGAAGGATAACTTCAAGACCTATGCAAGCGGTGTAGGAGATGTCAGCAAAGGTGCATCGGATCTGTCAACCGGTGCCGGCAAATTAGCAAAAGGAATCAAGCAATATACGAATGGTGTTACGACATTAACTAATGGAGCCGGTCAGTATGTATCCGGAGCAAATCAGTTGGCTTCCGGTGTGACACAGTATATATCCGGAGAGAAAGTGCTAGATGATGGTATCAGTAAGTTATATAATAGTGCAAAGGATTTCCCGGCAAAGTATAGTGATTTTGATGCAGGTTTGAATGACTATGTTAATGGAGTAAATGGTATTCCAACTACAATATCAAAAAAAGTTGGCGATATTACAGACGGATATGAGACGGCAGTAGGTGTAGCTGATACGGCAACGGCTGTTGCAACTGCGAAGAAGGCAGCAGATGCTGCAATTGATGCAACTTCGTTAGATGATAATGCTAAAAAAGCATTGAAATCGGAGATTGAGAAAGCGTTGACAACCGCAGCAGTAGCACAGAGGACTTATGATAAGGGAGTGACAGAAGCTGTGACGGCGAATGTAAAATCAAAAGGAATGAGTGATCTTAATTCCAAGTTTGCAGAGTTAGCAGAAGGCGGTAATGAATTAGTTACCAACTCAGCAACAATCAAAGCCGGTATAGCAGCGGTCGGAAGTGGTGCAAAAGATCTGTATGATGGAGTGAAACAATTAAGCAGTGCAAATGATGCCTTACTGAAAGGTGCAACTACCTTATCAAAGAGCGGACTTTCTTTGACAGATGGTATTAAGACATTGACAGGCAGTACCAAGACATTAACTTCTTCTGCAAATCAGTTATCGAACGGTGCATCCAAACTTTCAAAAGGTGCATCCAAGTTAGATAGTGCAACCAAAGAGGTTAGCAGTGGTGTAAACAAATTACAGGATGGTTCTGTAACATTGTTAGACGGTATGAATCAGTTCAAGGACGAAGGTACCGGAAAACTTCAGAACGAATACAACAGTAAGATTAAAACAGTAATGGATCGCTTTAAAGCAATCACTAAGGATGCAGATGATTATAAGTCATTTTCCGGTATTGCGGATGGTATGGACGGCAGTGTAAAATTCATTTTCCAGACTGCTGAGATCAAATCAGACGACAAATAATTAAGAATTTGCTCATTAGCAGGAGGGTTTGTAATGGGATTAATGAGACCTCCATTGCGGACATAATGAAAAAGGCAGAGTTGGCGAAGGGAACATTCTACCTGTATTTCAAGGATAAATATGATGTACGGGATTACCTGATCCGGAGAAAAGCGGCACAGATATTTGATAAGGCAAGGGTTGCTTTGGTAGAGAGTGAGATTAAGGACTTTGAAGAGCAGATCATATTCATAGTAGATCACATTTTGAATCAGTTAGATGATAATAAAATGCTGCTCAAGTTTATATCGAAGAATCTTTCCTGGGGTATTTTTACACATGCACTTGAGAATATGCCGATGGAATCCGGTGAGACTGCAGTTCTTTTTGTGAGACAGTTGTTTCATGAGGCGGGCAGGAAATTCCGGAATCCGGAAATGTTGATGTTTATGATTGTGGAACTTGTTAATTCTACGGCACATAATGTCATTTTGTATAAAAAGCCGGTGGAACTGCCGCAGTTAAAGCAGGAACTGTATCCGATGATACGACAACTGATCCATAATTTTGAAATAGCCGAATAACAGGCAATAGAATATAAAATAAAAAAGATCGTTCTTTTAAGAAGATTTGCAGACAACAAACTTCTCTGAAGAACGATCTTTTTTTTGTAATGTTCATATTTTTTTCACAGGGAAAACATTGACAGTATCGTGAAAAGGCATATAA
>ERZ1034984.2256-NODE-2256-length-15867-cov-9.412788_pt1 | contig 15867 bp, 30 predicted proteins | sample MGYA00520589_ERZ1034984 | MGnify/ENA primary metagenome ERZ1034984 (study PRJEB33766, sample SAMN09781790) | gut metagenome | biome: gut microbiome | host: Homo sapiens | place: Madagascar | study: EMG produced TPA metagenomics assembly of the PRJNA485056 data... | reverse complement strand
TTAAAAACCCTTGACAAACACAAGATGTTGTGTTATAATTAATATACAATCAAGAGATTGATTGAGCGAGTCTTGATACTCGTGTTCATGAATTACTCCTTTGTAATATATAAGCCCTAACAGCAAACAATTTTTACACCTGATAATGGATTTGGTAAGTAGAAAACGGGCTTAGGCACTAAAAATAAAGTTTAGGAGATTAAAATGAAGCTAAATAATATTAAGGAAGTAGAAGCTTTCTTGAATATCTTGTCTAAAGCTAAGGGTTCTGTTATTCTTGAAGCTCACGATAATATTTCTGGAGCAACTACAATGTCTCTTGACCTTAGTTCCGAGCTTTCTCGTTTCGTAGCTTTGAGTGAGCTGATTAAGGCTTCTCGTAATAAGAGTGATATTGAACTTGAATTGTTCTGTCGCAACTCTGAGGATGAAGCACTGTTTTGTGAGTTCTTGTATAATAACGAGGACGCTCTGTAATTAAGAAAAATGTGTGAAGAGGTGACACAAAAGTTAAGAAAAATGTGACAGACCTCTTCACTAAATTTTCTAAAAATATTTTAATAAAGTCTTGACAAATACAAGATATTGTGATACAATAATAAATGTAATCAAGATTTAATTGATATGGCTGAGTGGCGAAATTGGCATACGCAGTTGCTTCAAGTACAACCCTCGAAAGAGATGTGGGTTCAAGTCCCACCTCAGCTACCATGGACTTCGTGATAGTTCAACATAAACATCACGCCCCAACTCCCGGCCTTAAATCTCGGCGTAGCGCACAAGCTTATGGTGCTCGAATGGGAAGAACACTATTGATAGAGGGATTAGACAATAGGGTGCTAATGTATTATCAACTCCTAAAAAGACTAAGATGGTGCGTGGATGTTCCACGGGGTAAGCGTTGCGAACTTACTTAAACAAATTACTTTTCTTCTTTTGAAGATAACCAGTATCTACGAGCAAACTGTACTGGCTCCTAACTACTTATGTAGAAGGATGAAGGTGATTGCTCTGCAAGTTAATGAGTTCTTGTAGGAGTGAAAAACTCAATTATATGGCTTCGTAGTTCAGCTGGTTAGAATGATAGCCTGTCACGCTATAGGTCACGGGTTCGAATCCCGTCGAAGTCGCCATTATACGGGAGTGTAGCTCAGTTGGTTAGAGCACACGGCTGTGTTGATTTTGTGTAAGTAACACGCTAATAATTAGAGATACAAGTTCAAATCTTGTAATCAGCACCATAACCGTGGTGTCGGGGGTTCGAGTCCCTCCTCTCCCGCCAGTGGATACATATTCCACTCCTTTCTTAAATAAGCGCTAACAGCAAATACTTTTTTCAAGAAAAAGGGAACTGTGTGTTGTAGGTTCAAATCCTACTCTCTCCACCATGGAGAGATAGCTTAACTGGTAGAGCAACAGATATGAAAAATGCGCTTAGTTTTATATGCGGATATGTTGTAATAGGTAGCCAAGCCAGACTAAGAATCTGGTGTTCGTGAGGACGTAAGAGTTCGAGTCTCTTTATCCGCACCACAGGGCTCAAAACATCTGGCCCTGAGAATCAAATCATATAAGCTCTTACAGCAATTTTTAACAAGATTTAATATTTTTGGAATTAAATGTAAATTGAGCTTAGGATGCCAAAAGAAATGGGGGAAGAAAAAGTATGGCGTGAAGAGTTTTAGCCATCTTAGAAAAGCTTTTTCTTCCTTCAGCTTTATGGGTCGGTAAGCATAGTTGGCGAGTGCAAGAGGCTGTAAACCTCCCACATTAGAAACACCGTTGGTTCGATTCCAACTCGGCCCACCATAAGAGTTAGTTGCTCTCTTGTGCTAAAAAAAGCACCGTATTAACACGAGTTTACGATAATTAACTGGCCCTCGTCTGTGGGAAAACAGCAGTTTTAGGCTACTACAAGCCGAAAGTTTTAGAGCCGTTTCTTTAAAAAACGTGTGATAGGTTTTTCTTGTTGTCTCTTTTCAACCAAAAAATAAGAAGCAACAGCATGACTTGAGGCTATACATCAAGCTCCTGAGACAAAACAGAAAATCTTCCTAAGTCAATGGGAATAAAATCCACTTGTCCCTTCAAACTCTCTTTAATAACAAGTGGGAGGAAGTGTTTTAGGTCGGCAAGACCACGAGAGAATAGCGCTGTTCTCTCAACCCTTTGCAAAGGTTTAGTTATTAAAGGTGTTCTCAACGGAAGGAGAACTTAATTTGAGTGGAGGGTAACTCTTACCTTTATTAACGCCAAATGATTTTAAAAACTAAATAAGGAGGTAAATTATGTACTACGATATTGATGATATGATTTTCGGTACTGATAGTTACCAGAGTGAGAGATAAATTTTCTCTTACTCGCTAAGATTTAATGTGGCTACTTGTTGTTGTGAGAATAATAAGTAAAGGTCTCAAGCCCTTAACACAGAGAGAATCACATATAGCTGGTGGGTGGTAAGTATCACAGGAAGCCTCATAAGCTTCTTCAACTCCGAGCGTTACGGGGACGAGCAACCAATATGGTAGCGTACAGAAGCGGTCATAACTGCCATCACTTGAAATGATGTGTGATAGCTTGTACCTATCTCGTGGGTTCGAATCCTACCGCTACCGCCAATAACGTGCATCATCTCTAATCTCTCTCCTATCCCACGGGAGAATAAATAAAGTGGGAACTATATGCTGGATTAGCTCAGAGGTAGAGCGCCACTCTTGTAAAGTGGATGTCAAGATTTCAAAATTCTTATCCAGCTCCATTGAAGTGTAGCTCAGGGGTAGAGCGGCGGAGGGGTATCTTCGCTGGTCGTTGGTTCGATTCCAACCACTTCCTTTTAGAATTTCTTTTCCAAATAAAAGAGGATTTTTATTATGGACGAACTTTTAGTCTCCGAAGAGAATATCCCCGAAGAGAATATGAAAATCTTTGAGCAGATTAAAGCTTTAACGAAAGACAAAGACAAGTATACCATGAAAGATGTTAATACCATTTGCGAATTGCTTAGTGTTAAATTGTTTTGGTATCAAAAGCTTATTCTTCTTCATCGTCTCAATGATAAAGACTATATGAGGTATATATGCCAATAAGAAACGAAAATATTGATATTTATAGTGATGCTTTCTTTCAGTTCTTGAATGAGAATAAAGATAAAGAAGAAAAAACTTTTGAAGATTCTCTAAAAGAATTTCTTGAAAAAGAAATTTCTAAAAACTCTTGACAAAAGAAACTGACTGTGATATACTTAATACATCAGTTGAGATAAGAAACAAACAAAAATCTGAAATGTGGGAGTAGTTTAACGGTTGAAAACGGTGGCCTCCGGTTCCGCAGATAGGGGTTCGACTCCCCCCTCTCACTCCAGAGAGACGTTTGTTTCTCTCATAAAGACATGAAAAGTTTCTCCTTTCGTGTACTTCGTAGTGGTAACAGAACGATAAATAAAATAAGCCATGTCCTGTCGGTCTCAGAAATGAGTTGGATGTCCTCTGTGGAGAATCGGGATTCGGGGGCGAAGTACACAAATATACAGGCATAGCCAAGCGGTAAGGCGGGGGCCTTTGAAGCCTTAATGCGAAAGTTCGAATCTTTCTGCCTGTGCCATGAGATTCATGTGACATAGATTTTTAAACCCTTACAGCAATTTTAAAGGTACTTATCTGTTAAATAAGAATACATAAAAGGGTTTAGTTTTTACTAAAGTTAATATGTGCGGTACTACGGGTGAGGTCGGCTGACGGGTCGTACTAAGTTAGGTTCGAATCCTACACCGTGCAATTTTTAAAACTAACGTTAGTAATGTTCCTTTCTTAAAAATTTAAACGCTTACAGCAAATCATTACATTTATATAAAAATTTGTTGCTTGAAATACAAATACTAATAAAAAATGAAAAGCGTTTAGTAGAACTGTGGTTGGCTACCCTTAAAAGCTGACAAGTTTTTTTATTTACAATTTTCTTTTCTTTCTTGTCTTTGCTAAAGTAAAAGAAAAGGAAAACCATTAATTATCCTGAGTTATATTGGCTCTCAGAATAAAAAGCCATCTTAAATTATTGATAAGCGCACACAGCAATTTTAAAAAATATTTTTGCTAATTGGAATAAAAAGATACTTTTATTGCGCTTAGTTTATAAGTTCCTTTAGCTCATTTGGTAGAGCATCCCGCTCATAACGGGACGGTGCCGGGTTCGAATCCCTGAAGGAACACCAGTCAAAAAGTAATCATTATTTAAGCTCCAACAGCAATCTATTTAAAATCATCAGACTGCTAATCTGACTTCGGTATTAAAATGGAGCTTAGTTTTAAATGTCCCTTTAGCTTAACTGGATAAAGCTCGGAGCCTCTACCTCCGTTAATGAGCGTTCGAGTCGTTCAAGGGATACCAGCGTTGAAAGCGCTACAGTGGTCACACACAAACCGAATAAGACCACAAATTATAAACCCTTACAGCAATTTATTTTGATATTTATAATGCTTGAAACATCAAAAAACAGGGTTTAGTTTTAAAAACTAAACCGAGGAATAGCATAATGGTAGTGCGGGGGATTCTAAATCCTTTCAGGTCAGAGTTCGAACCTCTGTTCCTCTGCCAGATACAAGGGAATAATGAACAAAAACGTTATTCCCTTTTTACATATAAGATGTAAAGAAAAAACAAAACCGACAAAAAATAAAAAAATTAAGGAGAAATGTAAAATGAGTTGTAATTGTGAGAATTGTTCCGCTCGGCGTGAGGGTCGTAGCACTATTACCTATCGGACTTATGCTTCTGGTGGCGTAGTAAAGGCAGAGTTGGCTGATACTACTTTTGATGCAGTCTCTCTGATTTGCCGTCTGGTTGAGAAGGCAGATATGAAGACCATTGGTCTTGACGGTGTGTATGAGAATGTTCTGCTGGATTCCTCTTATCGTGGCAAGGCTCGTGCTAATATGGCAGAGGGCGATGTTTTCAATGAGGAAATTGGCAAGGAGATGGCAAAGGGCCGTGCTCTTGAGAAGTATCATCGAGCCATGGATAAGAAGGTTTGTGCGGCGCTTCAGGATGCTCGTAGACTGGTTGCTACGATTGAGCATTACTGTGAGAAGAAGAGTATTGACATCTCTGAGGTTCCTACTGTTGAGGATATTAAGCGCAGTCATTTCACTGGTCACTACACTCACAAGTAATAAAAGTTGAATTTTATAAAGGAGGACTCTTTTGAGTTCTCCTTTTTTTTATATCTTTTTTATAATAATATGTTATAAAACTCTTGACATTCTTTGCCCGAAGTGGTAATCTTTATATAGAAAAATATAAAGGAGTGAAAGTATGCTTCGATGTTGGACTACTAATATTAGAGAACAATGGACATCTAATGGCTTCTTGGAAAGTAATACTTCTATGAGACGTAGGGCTCTTGAAGAATTTAACAATCAGATTAAAAATCCTTCTGTTACAATAATTCCTGTTTCAGTAATAGAAGAATGGCATGAAGATGTTTTAGAGTTGACTGTTTATTATAATGCCACATAAAAAGGAGAATAAATAATGGGAATGAAAATGCCAGAGGGTGTTAATCCTAATCTTCAAGCGATGCAAGGTGGAGTAGTAGAATCTTTCTTTGCAAGTCTGTTAGATAGTAAGACCCCTTTGCTTGAAAAGTATAGAGCCTATGACCTTTATAATAAGGGCAAAGAAGAAGAACTGACCAGATATGAATTTGAAAAGAAAGCAAATTTCATGTCCAAGATTCGATGGTTGGCTCATGTAATTACAGACGAGTATGCTGTGATTGAAGGAATCAATGAAGAGGATAAACATATTTTTAAGTGGATGTTAAAGAGTCCAAATCTTAATGACCATTATATTATTTCAAATAATGTTTATCAGTCTTTTGATGAAGCGTTGTTTGCGGTAATTGTTTATAAATATTCTGAAATGGAAAATACTTATTTACTTATGGAAAGCATCGGCATGAAGCCAAATAACTATGAAATAAATGTTGCGAAAGGATATATTAAAAAATGAGAAAACTTGATACAATTCAGAAGAGAAATAATCTTAATACTGTGTATGCAGTAGATGAACCCGGTATTGGTAATGCAAATCACGTCTATCAGGTTGTAGTTACCAATAATGAAGGACATGAAATTCCTTACGCTATTACTTTCCAGAACGGGCCTCGCAAGGAAAAGGATTCTATTCATGGGTTGCTTGATACAGACCTTTTGGAGATTGTGCGTGACCGTTTGAAGGGATTCCAGTCTGGAGATTATCCTTGTCGTGAAAACGCTCTTGCTTTGACGGCCTTGGAGGAGGCGTTGCTCTGGATGAACAAGAGAGTTGAAGATAGAGCGTCCCGTGGTGTTCTTGGAACAAATAATAAGTAATGGAAGAAGAACTTTTTCGAGTAGAAGATAAAACAGCAGAGGATGATAAAGCTCCAATTCCTCTTTGCAAGTTTTGTTCTAAACCGATGATTCGTTTACCAAAGAACGAAAAAATTGGTGCTGGATATGCTTGTGACTGTAAAAATTTTCAAAGTTATATTCGCAAAGACCTTGTGTTACAGAACTACAAAAAGTTACTTGCTAATCTTGAAGAAAAAATTGCAGTAACAGAACAAGAAATGATTGACCTTGGTAGAGAATCAAATTATTATCTCTTAGTAGAAAATGCTGTTCGCAAAAATATGTTTTCTAAAATCAAGACTAAAAAGGAAAAAGTAGTATCTTTTGAAGATGTAAAAACCAATAAAGATATGGTTGATGAAACAAGAAAATCGACTGAAAAGTATTATTTTTATCCATACATTACTTAAGGAGTGAGAAAGATTTCAGATAATACTAATAGAATTATTCATGGCATATTAGGAATGGTTCTTAATTTCTTTTATTTCTTTGTAAGCTATATGTATGTAAAGAGAGAATTTCCTCAACATCTGGTTTGGGATATTGTTCTTGGAGTGATTTTTGTGGTATGGATTCTGTATTGTTTTACTTTTGGAGTAAAATGGGAAATGAAGCATTTAGAAGAGAAAGCCAAGAAGATAGAACAACAAGAGGATGAATTGTTATATAGTCTTGAAGAACACATGAGAGATTTAAAATCAACTCTTAAAGAGCAAAAAAAAGAAAAAGAGAAATACAAAGAAAAATTCATAAAAAAATAAAAAGAAAATTTTATTTAGATTTTTTCAAAAATTTTTATTATCCCCTTGACAAATGATTTAATATCTGTTATATTATAACCATCGAAGGGAACAGTAAGTCCAATGTTTCAGGAACGTTGAGTAGTCCTTAGTTGGTGCAGACAGCTACTTCGACTATAATGAATTCTGACGTTAAACCTTTTAATTCAATATTACTTACTGGGAGAATTAAAAGAGCGGTTTTCCAGACCGTAAAGGAGTTTCGTCAACTCAGCTACTAAGCTTATCATTAAAGGTACAGTCTGCTAAGTGCTTTTAAGAGATAAGGCTTGCAAAAAATCCGATGGTTTATAGATGCAAACAGCCTTCGGGAAAAATCTTGGTGGGTGCTTCGGCACAAATGGGCAAGGCAACCTATGGGTTAGCGCTTGTCGAGTAGGAAATTTTGCAATAAGAAAGGATTATTTATGAAGAATCAGAAAGAAAAAATTCGAATTCGTTTCTATAGAACCAACGGTAGAAAAGCCAATCGAGAAGCTAATGGACAATTTATAAAGGAATTTAATTCTATTAGAGAGTTGAAAACCTTCATTTCTAATCTTCTTTCTTCTCGCCTTCATTCTTCTCATTCTTATATTTATTGCGTTAATCTTTGTGAGGACTTAACTCCTTCTCAATATCAAGCTTTTTGTCAGAATGAAATGAGCAATGATAAGATTAAAAAAGCTATTGAGCATTGGCGTTGGGAACCTAAATATTCTTTCGAAGATTGGAAAGCATTATCTCATAATAGTTATAAAAAATCTGTAAAAGAGCAGAAAAAAGGTATTAAAGAATGTAATAAGAGGAGATAAATCATGACAGATTTGGATTTGGGCATTATTTATTCTATTAAGCATTTTGATGAAGAAAAGTCTTGTAAAGAAAGTATCCGGGATTTTCTTCATAAGTACACTGACACTCCCAAAGAGTATCCATATTCTGACCCTGAACTTTATCGGATTTTGGTGGAGACAGTAAAGAGTTATATGGAAACTGCTGAATCTCCTCGTTTGGATATGTACAATTTCTTTGATTGCCTTAAGGTCACAAATCCGCTTATTGGCAATCCAGAAGAACAAAAGATTGTTCGAGAATATGTAATGAACGCCATGATTGGTATGCTGGACATGGCGAGAGTTAAGCGTGATGGTGAATATGTCAACGGCTTTCGTGAAATGAGAGAGGATTATTCCGATGTATCTTAAAGCGAAAAATGGAATTTATAACTTAAATACAGGTTCTTTATATATTTTAGATGTTCCAAAGAAGAAATATGACTACAGTTTCTATGGTAGTGAAGTTGTTTATAACACAACTGGAAATCCACAATTAACAGATTCTGTTATTTATCGAGACGATAGAGAATGGTGCGAAAAATTTCTTCGAATTATTTGGACTAAAATGAGAAATACAGACCCAAATGGTTTCATTGATATTAAAGACCTTAAAGACGAAAACGAAGAAGAATAAATTTAAGAACTTGTCAAGAAAAGTTAAAAACCTCTTGACAAGTTCTTTTTTTTGTGCTATATTAGCATTAGAGAATAAATTAAAAAGGGGCGGATATTATATGGCATATCATTCTAATAAAGACTGGACAAGGGTTTATAAAGTTAAGTTTAATGTCGCTGATATTTTTTTCAATAAGGTATATCGCAGAGATTCTGATGGTTTTATTGCTGACACCATCGAATTGGACAGTGACAATTCTCTTATTATTACAGAGGAACAACTTCCCGTTGTTCAAAAGTTTGGAAATGGTATTAAGACTATGACTTATGTTGGAAAATTTTTTGGTCATAAATCTATTGTTAATAAGGAAGAAGAAAAGGAGACGTAAAAATGAACGAAAACATGGAGACCTTTACTATTACTTGTACAATGAAGAAACGTTGGGTAAATGATTTCATGTCGTTGCTTAAATACATGGAATCTTGTGGTAGGCTTGGTCATTCAGCACTTGTTGGTTTTTACTCTGACGGGGATGGAGACTTCCGTCCCGAATTTAAGACGAATATTGAGTGGACAAAACAGAATGGGTACACTCCTGAAACTATTAATAAGGATTATGCGCCCAAAATCCCTGAGAGGATTTTTGATGCCGGATAAGAGGTCAGCTTATCCAGAATAGGAGTTCATTATGGATGGGACAAAGATTTAAGCCAAATGAACAAACGGTTGATAAAACTCCGTTTACGCCAGAAGAATTTGCTAAAAAAGCTCAAGAGTTATGGGAAGAATATCAAAAGAATCCCATTCCTCGATATGGTCATTTAACCGTTGATAATTTTATGTGGGACGTTTTATATGCCGCAGGATATGAAGAGCGGTTAGAAATTTTAGACCAGATTCCAATGACGTATTAAAAGTTTTAAATTAAAATAATTTAAATAAAAGGAACTGTTGACAAATGAAACAGATTCGAAGAAATGTTTTTGAGACAAATAGTTCATCTTCTCACGCTATTTCTTTTAGTGATAGCAAACATACTCTTGATTATACTCAACTTATACCTGATATTTATGGTGTAATTCATTGCCATTTTGACGAATTTGGCTGGTGGTATTCTGGACTGGGGGACACAAATTCTGCCGAAGTAAAGCTTAGTTATCTGATTACTCAAATTTATGAGACGAATGATTGCTATTGTCCTTGGTATTGTAAGGAATATGAAATTCAAGAAGCTGCTGACGCTGTAATGGAAACAGATGATTTTAAAATGCTTGAGGAAGATATTGTTCATACGCTAAAAGAACAGGGTATTAATGCTGAAAAGATTGTCGTTGACTCAGAACAAAAAGGATATGTAGACCATCAAAGTGTTTGTGCGATAAGAAACATTCTTCCTGACGAGTGTAAAACATATTCTGATTTTGTTTTTGATAAGGGATACGATTTGATTATTGAAAACGATAATAACTGGGATGAAGAAGAATTTATGGAAGAGAAATCTTCTGAAGATGATTCCTATATTGTAAAAAGTTTGTATTAAAAGGAGAAACTAAAATGAATAATGGTTATATGTTTAAGGTAAGAAAGAAGGATGGCCTTGGCGCTCCCCTGTGGAGAATTTTTCAGATTATGCCTATGCCTACACAGTTTGGTTCTATTAGTTTCCAGTTGTTGGGTTATAATGAGACGGACAAGGTATTTGACTTGATTGATGCCAAGGATTATGAGATTGTAGACGAAGTGGCGAAGTCTGCTCTACTGTAATAAAACAGATTTTTTATTTAGATAAAATTTTATAAAGCTATTGACATTCTCCTTTTAATGTGTTATTATCTTTTTACAAAGATAACCGTTGAAAGGAGTTTGTTTTATGACTGCTTTAGAAGCAAGAAAAGCTGTTTGGGATAAAGATAGCAATTCTATTACAAAAGAATTGTATAACCAGTTTCAAAATGAAATCAAAGAAGCTGTTTCACAGGGACTTTGCTGTTGCACAGTAAAAGTTTCTACAACTAACAATCTTCTTAAAATTGGAGAGGTATTAAATCTTTTAAAAGCAGAAGGATTTTATTGTTACAGTATTTTTCAAGACTATGATGTATATACCCTTAATAATTTTTGTGTAATAGAAGTGGAGTGGTAAAACATGACAGCTAAGGAAGCAAGAGAAACTATTCGTAACAATTACGGGTACGATGGAACTTGCCGAGCGGTGTATAAGTATCTTCAAAATAAAATTAAAGAGGCGGTTTTAGAGAAGCGTTTCGGATGTGAAGTTGAGTGTCCTATTTTTTCTGTTTATATTGACTTTAATGGGAAAACCCATCAAATTGCTAATTATCCTGAAATTGAAAAGGCTATGAGTCTTTTAAGAGAAGATGGTTTTAATTGTCGTATTTCTCAAAGCGGCGAAAATTGGAAGGTAGAGGTTGAATGGTAATGACGGCTAAAGAAGCAAGAGGAGTGGCAGTAGCTTTTAATTCAGCTAAGAATGATATTATCTATAAAAAATTACAAGAAGCGATTCAACAGGATGCGTCAAAGGGAAGATTTTATACCACCATAAATATTCCTGATTATATTATTGAAACTGATGACAATGGGGTAGCATATTATATTGCTATTGGAGATAGGTTAGATAAAGCCGTATTAACTTTAAAAAGTGATGGATTTAAAGTCACAGTACAACCTTCTATCTGTGCTGAATGTAAATATGAAGTCGTAATTGATTGGTCTAAGGAGGAAGATAAAGCGTGACAGCTAAGGAAGCAAAGGATAAAGCCACCGCTTTTAATTCAATTAAAAACGATATTATTTATAAAAAAATAGAAAAATTAATTGAACAGACAGCTTCTAAAGGCGAATATGATGCGTTTATACACTTCTCTGATTACGAAATTGAAATGAGTAATAATTCTTCTCATTATAATGTTCCTAAACTACGAATGAAAATGATATTTGAAAAATTTTGTAGTGACGGTTATAATCTTGAAGTTAAAATTTATAAACGTTTTGGTGAAACACAATACCAAATAAAAATAGATTGGAGTACCGAATATGAAACAGGTTCGCTTAAATACATTCGAGACTAATTCTTCTTCAAGTCACAGTTTTGTGATTACTGATTTTGAGGGACGTTACTCTCAGGAAGAACTTATGAACCATGTTTGCCTGTGGAAAGATGGCAAAGCTATTATGTGGTCTTCTGGATTGGAGTTCGGTCGCTCTCCTTTTGACTTTTTGAATAATTTTGAAAGCAAAACTCGATACGCTATTGCGGCATCTAACGGGAGACTTGTTCCTCAGATTGTAGAAGTCTGGAAGAAGTATGTACCCGGATTTTCTCATTTTGAATTTGATGAAAAGTATCGTGTTTGGGATGAAGAGAAACAGGAATATGTAGATACAGATGATGATAACCCTGTATACGAATACGGTTATACGGATGATTATATGATTGAAGGATGGCTTAAGGCATACAATGTCTCTGTTGAAGACTTTCTTACTATGAAGCGTTATATTGTTGTTGTAGATGGAGACGAGTATAACATCAAAGATAAGCTTTTTAATTCTGGCCTTGTAGATACTTCTCATATTATTCATGATAGTTATGCCGAATACGAAGAAGCAGAACGTAAGAGATATGAGGAGGAAAGAAAGAATGAAAATCATTAAGCCTCACCGTTATGAAATTAATCCTTCTCTTTCTGTATTAAATTTGCTCGATGCTGGCTTTAAGAAAGGTTATTGGCTGGCTGCTTCTGAGCCCGATTATGTAGAAGACCATTGGTATTCTAAAAATTATATGCTTGATTACAAGGCTGATATTGATATGACTGTGGCTATTGATATTACTCGACTTGATGAATGGAATGACTTTGATGGAATTGAAGTTATTGATGGAGATTTTGGTCAGCCTTATCAACCTTTTTATATGTATCGTGAAAAGGAAGGTAAGCATTTAATCGCTGGTCGTTTTCCCTTCTTGGAAAAGATTTATCAGGTTTATGACAGGGAAATGGATTTGCTGGTTGAACAAGGCATTTTTGTAAGAAAGGTTTTTGCTTAATGGATATGAATATTCCTATTATTCTTGATGGTAAAAAGGTAGCAAATGAAATCGCAGAGGATTTGAAGAAGCGTTGTGAAATTCTTAAAGCCAATCATATTTTTCCAAAGCTCATTATTTTTACCAATACCGATGATGCAAGTAAAGTATACGTTCGTAATAAAGTAAAGCGTTGTGAAGAAATCGGCATTGAAGCCATTACTTATCCAATTTCTAAGTTTGAAGATTTTAGTATTGCGGCAGACAATTATGATTTTTGTGGAACCCCTTATATTTTACAGGAGCCTTCTAATCTGACTAAGTTTCAAAACACCGTATTCGTTGACCAGTATTATCATACAGATGTAGATGGTTTTAGCGCAAGCAATCTTGGCAAGCTTTTTAAGAACGAGGAAAAGAATGGATTGACTTATTTTAAGGCTTGTACTCCAAAGGGAATTATTACTCTTCTTGATTATTACAATATTCCTCTTGAGGGTCAAAAAGTTGTAATTCTTGGACGTAGTAATATTGTTGGTAGACCTATGGCGGCTATGATGCTTAATAGAAATGCAACTGTTTCTATTTGCCACACTAAAACTCCGCAAATGGTATTTGACGAAGAAATTTGGTCTGCGGATATTATTGTATCTGCGGTTGGCAAAACTGGTATGTTATCTGGTTATACTTCTCTTTTTTATGAACGTAAATTCCCCAGTAAGACTTTAATTGATGTGGGAATGAATCGTGACGAAAACGGTAAACTTTGTGGAGATATTTGTAAGGAAGCTATTGAACATTGCTGTGCGTATACTCCCGTTCCCGGTGGGGTTGGCCCTATGACTGTAATTTCTCTTTGTGAAAATGTTATTGAATTTTATGAAAATGGAAAGGAAGCTTATCTATGAGACAGATTAGACTTGACACATTTGAAACCAATTCTTCCTCTACTCATAGCTTGGTGATTGGTACTCCAGAGCAGATTGAAAAGTGGGAAGCTGGAGAATTGTTTATCAATTATTATGATGATTATGCAACTGTTTTTAAAACAAAAGAAGAACTTGACCAGATGGAGGAAACTGAGAAGTCTTTTTATAGGGATGAATGGAAGAATGGAGAAGAATGGGATGAAGCTACAGAGTATCTCGACCATGATTCTCAAATCATTACAACTCCCGGTGGAGAACAGCTTTCAATTGTTTGTGCTTATGGTCGAGATGGCTAATTGTTAACAAACTGTAAATAAGAGGGTATAAGAGGGTATTAGAGAAATTTCTTTAATATCCTCTTGACTTTTACAAATCTATATGATAATATAAAGCTACAATAAATCAAAGGAGTTGTGTTTATGAACAAGATTAATGAAAAGGTATATTGTGCTTACGACCCTCTGAATCCTCCCATTGACCGAATTACCGGAAAAGAGATTCATGTTTGTCGCTATTATGAAACTATTTTCTGTACTAATTGTTCGTCACGATATGACGGCGAAAAGATTAAGAAGTACATGGAAGAGACCCCTCGTATTGAACATTAAAAAAGGAGACAATAAATTATGATTCTTGCTAAAAACGAAAAGAATGAGCATTTTGATTTTGAAGGTGGTTATACCTACAATTTGTATTTGGTCGCAGTACGAAATATCAAACATCCAAAAGTCGTTAGTTTTATTGGCCCAATTCAAGGTGAATATGTGCTTGTAAACACTGTTGAATATGCTACTAAGTTTAGTTGTTTAATGGAAGCAAAAAATAATAAAGAAGCTTTGACAAAAGCCGTTGAGTATGAACTTAAAAACGATTATGATATGAAGCATCCTTTTGTTGTGGAAGTTACCATTAAGACCTATGAGGACATGGAAAAAGAAAGTCCCTCTTGATTTTACAAAAATGGAGGCATAAAAAGTGAATTTTATTCCCGGTGTTACCCTTTTGAATATGTATCTTGTTTCAGATAATGCTCCTATTTGGGGCACTGTTTTAGTTGGTGTTCTTACAACTTTTCTTGTTTGGGTTTTAAGTTACGGCTTTGATAAATCTTGGCAAAGATGGCTAACAAGAGGAATTCTTGGAGTGCTTTTATGGTCTTTAATGGCTTATTTGTCTTTGTATCCACGCTTTTGGATGAAATATGAAGTTACAATAGATAATAATGTTTCTTATGTAGAGTTTTCTAACAACTACGGGACAAATATCCCCCGAAACGGAGAAATTTATACAATTACAGGGGAAACTCATGAGGATTGGCTTTGGAATATGAAGGAGTATGAAAATGAAGAATTGGGTAAGTTATCAGAACGGTAATTACACTGTAAAATTGAATACCGAAAATGGCACAAAGATTCGTGAAAACGACCTTGACTTTTTCGATGCGGAATTTCCTGAAAGCGCAGATGTAAAGGTTACGAACAGATGTTCGAATGGTTGTTCTTTTTGTTTTGTAAAAGGAACAAAAATTTCTACACCAGAAGGAAAAGTAAATATTGATGAAGTCAAGACAGGTGAAAAGGTTTTTTCTTACAATTTTGATTCTAAACAAATTGAAATTAAAGATGTTAAAAAGCTTTTCAAACATTATTTTAATGGAGAATTAATTAAGATTACCTTGGAAAATGGGAATACTATCAAGTGTACTCCTAACCATAAAATCTTTACTCTTAATAGAGGATATGTTGAAGCCAAAGACTTGATGGAAACGGATGAATTGTATGTATACTAAAGAGTGTATTATTTGTCACAAAGAATTTTAGTGTAGGGATAAAAGAACTTTAACTTGTAGTAAAGATTGTTTAAAAGCTTATAAAAGACAACAATATTCAGCCAATTATAAAATTTGTATTTGTAAAAACTGTCAAAAGGAATATAAAGCGACAGAAAAACAAAGTAAAGAATATTGTCCTTCTTGCATAAGAAAAATGAATCCTTACTCTTTTAAAGAAACTTATATACAAAAAATTGTTTGCAGACAATGTGGGAGAATATTGGGAGAACGAATTAAAAATAAAACTGGAGGAATTCTTGAATTTTCCAAAGAAATTACTTGTGACGATTGCAAAAAGAAAAACCAATTAAATGCAAAAATTAGGATGGTTTTAAACAATCCTCAAACTCCCAAAAATCAGATAGAAAGTGACAATAAATTTATAAAAGAATATCTTTCTGAAAAGGAAAATCTTACTTTAAAAGAAAAATTACTG
>ERZ1034984.2255-NODE-2255-length-15875-cov-4.551075_pt1 | contig 15875 bp, 16 predicted proteins | sample MGYA00520589_ERZ1034984 | MGnify/ENA primary metagenome ERZ1034984 (study PRJEB33766, sample SAMN09781790) | gut metagenome | biome: gut microbiome | host: Homo sapiens | place: Madagascar | study: EMG produced TPA metagenomics assembly of the PRJNA485056 data... | reverse complement strand
GGTTATTACAATATTGAGGTGTAAGGGTTCTGACCGAGACGTCAAGGGAAGAGGAAAGGAAAAGGAAACGTGACAAGAAGGGAATTTGATCAGTTTGTGTCCGAGAACGGAAAAGATATTCTGCGATTTTGCCGGATGAATGCGGGAGGAAGCACAGAGGGGGATGATCTTTACCAGGACACTATGTTAACACTGTGGGAACAGGTTGATAAATTAAATAAAAAGGATTCCTTGAAAAGTTATGCGTTATCCGTTGCCATCCTTATATGGAGAAACAAAAGGAGAAAATTTGCATGGAGACACCGGATTGCAGTGTTTGAGAGTTACGAAAAACATGTGGAAAATGGTGGAATCCAAATGTCCGGGAAAAGTTCGGAGGAACCGGAGCAGCAGCTTTTGCAGAAAGAAACGAGAGATATCGTACAGAAACAGGTACAGGAATTACCACAAAAATACCGCGAGGTCGTCTACCTGTACTATTCTGCGGGACTAAAGTTTAAAGAAATTGCAGAATGTCTGCATGTTCCGGAAAGTACCGTGAAAAGCCGGATGCGTAAAGCAAAGAGTATTCTGAAAACAAAATTGGCAGTTATTATGCTTGATGGCCCGGAGGACGGGGGTTGTCGAAAAATGGAGGATTCGTAATATGAAGGAAGAAAAATTAGACCAAATTTTACAGCAGGCCCTTGCCCCGGAGGTCGATGACAATGAGATTAAAGTCAGGTTTGAAAAGGGGGAATATCCTATGAGGAAAAAGAAAAATTATGTGAGACCGACTGTCGCATTGGTGGCATGTGCGGCATTGGTGGCGGGAATTGGTTTTGGAAATCTGCCGGATCAGATATTATCCAATACAGGTTTGTACCACAAAACGGACATGTCTGCCGGCAAGCCGTCTCCAAATGTGGAAGATGGCTTTGTAATGAAAGTGAAAGCTGCCGAGGTAAAGGAACTGAAAAAAGGAGAGACACAGGCAGTTATTTACTCGGGGGGAACTACCGGAGAGGCATGGAGTGGTTCCAATGATAACAACGAGATCAGTTATATGATTGATCTTCCTTTGGTATGTGAGGGAAAGAATATGGATACGATTACCTATTCTGTTAATAAAGGATGTTTCCGTATTCTGCAGCCCAAGAATAAGCCTTATGTGATTAAGGGAGAGGAGTGTGAGAAACCAAAGCAGGTTAGCAGTGGTGTGGATATTGAGATTGAGCCGGATGCCGCAGATGAGAAAGAAGCGAAGTATTACAAATCCTTTACGATCTCTGCAAAGGACCAGAATAGAAAGGATGTTGAAGTAGCAATCTGCGATGAGAAAAAATTGTCCCGGGAGCTTTACAAGCAGCTGTGGGATAATAATACTGCCGGCACAACGGATGAGGAGATTCTCGCAGAGGCAGACGTTAAAAATGAAGTGATGGACAGTCCACAGGTCACCTGTAAAATCAATTACCGGGGGAATGCGCAGCAGAAAACGGAAACAGCAAAGGTTGCCGTACATCTTGAGGCAATGACATACAAAGAAGCAGCCGACAAAAGCAGTGACAAGGCCCTGAAAAAAGAACTGGAACAGATGAAAGATCAAATGGGTATTTTTGTGGCATTTGAAAGGCTGTAAGCGGAAGTCTGAGTATAGATCCATGTAAGGGGGCAGTGTTGCACAAAACAGCACTGCCTCTTTACATGGCATATGGGCTTGACAAAAATACCGCATCTTTAGTAATATGTTGATTACTTAGAGCGTTGAAGAAGAGGAGTACATCCCCGGCTGCCCAAGAGAGGACGATCCGTGGCTGGAAGATTGTCTGGAAGAGCAGGGATGGAAGGTAGCTTCCGAGCAGTCATGCTGAACTGACAGTAGGTGTGACCGGGTCATCCCGTTATCGATGGTGAGTGACAAACAAAGGTGGTACCGCGAGATTTCGCCCTTTGCCGTTTTGACGGCAGAGGGCTGTTTTAGTATATGAGAAAGGAATATAGGATTACTATGGCAAAAGAACTTGAGAAAAACTATAACCCGGCCGAGATCGAAGGCCGCACCTATGAGCGCTGGCAGAAGGAAGGATATTTCCATGCCGAGGTAGATCGCAGCAAGAAACCGTTTACGATCGTGATGCCTCCTCCGAATATTACCGGACAGCTTCATATGGGACATGCACTGGACAACACCATGCAGGATATTCTGATCCGTTTCAAGCGTATGCAGGGCTATAATGCCCTCTGGCAGCCTGGAACCGATCATGCCAGCATTGCGACAGAGGTTAAGATCATCAACGCCCTCAAAGAGCAGGGTATTGATAAGGCGGATCTGGGACGCGAGGGATTCCTCAAGCGCGCCTGGGAGTGGAAGGATGAGTACGGCGGACGTATCATCAACCAGTTAAAGAGACTGGGATCTTCCGCTGACTGGGACAGAGAGCGTTTCACCATGGACGAGGGCTGCTCTGAGGCCGTCAAGGATGTTTTTGTCAAGCTCTATGATAAAGGACTGATCTACAAGGGCTCCCGTCTGATCAACTGGTGTCCGGTCTGCCAGACCTCCATCAGTGACGCCGAGGTAGAGCATGTGGATATGCCGGGACATTTCTGGCACATCAATTATCCGGTAGTAGGACAGCCGGGACGTTTTCTGGAGGTGGCTACGACCCGTCCGGAGACGCTGCTGGGCGACAGTGCTGTCGCAGTCAATGCGGAAGATGAGCGCTATCAGGATCTGATCGGCAAGATGGTAGAACTGCCATTGACCGGACGCCAGATCCCTGTCATCGCCGATGAGCATGCGGACATGGAAAAAGGAACCGGTGTCGTAAAGATCACACCGGCACATGACCCGAACGATTACGAGGTTGGAAAGCGTCATAATCTTCCGGAGATCAATATGTTAAATGACGATGGAACGATTGCAGCTATCGGTGGAAAATATGCGGGAATGGACCGCTACGAGGCCAGAAAGGTCATGCTGGAGGATCTGGATGCACAGGGACTTCTGGTGGAGACCGAAGATCTGGTGCACAGTGTCGGTACCCATGATCGTTGTAAGACAGCTGTAGAACCAATGATCAAGCCACAGTGGTTTGTTGCGATGCAGAAACTGGCAGAGCCTGCCATGGAGGCTGTAAAGAGCGGAGAACTTCATCTGATTCCGGAGCGCATGGACAAAACCTACTATAACTGGCTGGAGAATATCCGCGACTGGTGTATTTCACGTCAGCTCTGGTGGGGACATCGTATCCCGGCATACTACTGCCAGGACTGTGGTGAGGTTGTGGTAGCCAAGGAGGCACCAACCGTATGTCCGAAATGTGGCAAGAACCATTTCAAACAGGATGAGGATACCCTGGATACCTGGTTCTCCTCAGCACTCTGGCCATTCTCCACACTGGGCTGGCCAAAGGATACCGAGGATTATGATTACTTCTATCCGACCGACGTTCTGGTCACAGGATATGATATTATCTTCTTCTGGGTGATCCGTATGGTATTCTCCGGCATTGAGCACACCGGAAAACTGCCATTCCACACTGTACTGTTCCATGGTCTGGTGCGTGATGACCAGGGCCGCAAGATGAGCAAGTCTCTGGGCAATGGAATCGATCCGCTGGAAGTGATCGACAAATATGGTGCCGATGCGCTGCGCTTCACGCTTATCACAGGTAATGCACCGGGCAATGACATGCGTTTCTACTGGGAGCGTGTGGAGGCAAGCCGTAACTTTGCCAACAAGATCTGGAATGCATCCCGTTTCATCATGATGCATCTGGGAGACCAGGAGATCAGCGAGCCACAGTATGAGAATCTGGCGGCAGAGGACAAATGGATCCTCTCCAAGGTCAATACCCTGGCCAAGGATGTCACCGACAATATGGAGAAATTCGAGCTTGGTATTGCCGTGCAGAAGATCTATGACTTTGCATGGACCGAGTTCTGCGACTGGTATATCGAGGTCGTTAAGCCAAGACTGTTTGCCAAGGAGGAGGCACCGGAATCTGCCAATGCGGCATTCTGGACACTGCGCACCGTACTGATCCAGACATTGAAACTTCTGCATCCATATATGCCATTTATCACAGAGGAAATCTTCTGTACACTGCAGTCTGAGGAGCCATCGATCATGATCAGCACCTGGCCGCAGTACCGTGAGGAGTGGAATGCTCCACAGGATGAGGAGATCATGGAGACCGTACAGAATGTTGTGCGCGGTATCCGTAACCGCCGTGCGGAGATGAATGTAGTCAACTCCCGCAAGGCAAAGGTGTATCTGGTGGCAGACCAGGAGGTGGTAGATGCACTGAGCCGGTGCCGGTCAGCGTACGAGCACATGATCAATGCCTCTGAGGTAGTGATCCAGACGGATAAGGCCGGCATTGAATCCGATGCGGTTTCTGTCGTGACAGACAAGGTAACTGCCTATATGCCGCTTGCCGATCTCGTAGATTTTGAGAAAGAGATCGAGAGACTGACCAAGGAAAAGAAGAAGCTGACCGGTGAGCTTGCCCGTGTCAACGGAATGTTAAACAATGAGCGTTTCCTGAGCAAGGCTCCGGAGGCAAAGGTTGCCGAGGAGAGAGCAAAACTGGAGAAATACACTGCCATGATGGAAAAGGTAGAGGCAGAACTTGCCGCGTTATCCAAATAATGTCTTGAAGTATGTCGATATTTGCGATAGATTAGGAATTGAACAGATTCAGGAGGTAATATAGTATGGATTTTGAAGCAGAGTTAAAGAAATTTCAGCCGAGCCTGGAAGTGGAACAGGTGGAGGACGCCATATATAACAACAGCACAGACGACGTAGTGGATCTGCTCCAGAAGATTGTGGAGGAGAACGCAGGAAACAGTGGCAGACGCAAAAAGGAAGAGGAATAATCATGAATTGTCCAAGATGTGATGCGCAGCTGTCGTTTCAGAAGCGCCGCTGCGAGAATTGTGGCCAGGACCTGAAGAGATTTCGTCAGGTCTACGGTCTGGCCAATAGTTTTTACAATGAGGGACTGCAGCGTGCACAGATCCGTGATCTGTCCGGTGCGGTGTCTTCCCTGACGACCTGTCTGAAGTTGTACAAGCAGCATATGCAGGCCAGAAATCTGCTGGGACTGATCTATTATGAGGAGGGGGAGATTGTCTCCGGACTCAGAGAGTGGATCATCAGCAAGCATTTCCATCCAGACAACAACGAGGCAGATTATTATATTTCCCAGGTTCAGACGAATCCTAACAAACTGGAGAACTATAATCAGACGATCAAGAAATATAACTTTGCACTGTCTTCTGCATTGACAGGAGATGAGGATATGGCGATCATCCAGCTTCGCAAGGTAGTCGGCATGAACCCGCATTTTGTGAGAGCACATCAGCTTCTGGCACTTTTGTACATGCAGACCGGCAAAAAAGAAAACCGTGTCAAGGCGTACAAGCTGCTCAAGAATATCAGCACCGTGGATATCAATAACACGACGACGCTGCGCTATCTCAAGGAGCTTTCCGATGTCAAGGTGAAGCGTGAGAAGCTGCTGACGCCCAAGGCGGACAACACAGCACAGGCTAATATCCCGAAGGTGGATACGGATGCCTACAAGCCGATCACGCTGTACAAGGAGGAGAAACCGTTTATTATGCCGTTTCTGCAGATCCTGCTGGGTGTGGTCATCGGCGTGGTACTCATGCGTTTTCTGATTCTGCCACAGATGATCAAGAATGCCAATGAGGCGACGAATGCGAACTTTAAGCAGTACAGTGAGAAACTGGCGACAGAGGACAGCGATACTTCGACCCTGAAGAATGAGAATACAAACCTCAAAAAACAGGTCGAAAAACTGCAGGGACAGCTTGAGGCGTCCCAGAGCAGTGCCAACACCGAGGATTATGACAATCTGCTGGATGCCTATCAGTACAGCGTGGCGGGAGATGTCACGGCGATGGCGGAGAGCCTGGCCAAGATCAAGGATGGATCGTTTACGACCAAGATCTCCAAAAAGCTCTACAAGAAATTAACCAAGAGTGTATCTTCGGATGCGTCCACGACCTATTTTGAACAGGGAAGGGACTGCTACAACGGAGAGGGGGCTTATGTCGGCAAACAGGATTATGACGAAGCGATCACCCTGCTTTTGAAGTCGCTGGATTATGATGAGACCAACACAGATGCCATGTATTTCCTGGGACGCTGCTACCAGCGCAAGGGAGACAATGACAAGGCAAAAGAATACTATGACCAGATCATCAACGATTATCCGGATTCCGAGCGTGTAGCGGAAGCGCAGGCACGTCTCAAAGAGATGGGAATGTAATCACAGAGATCGGGATAAGGACAGGATCCCCTGTCAGATTTACAGACCATATGTAAATTCTGACAGGGGATTTTTTTGCTTTTTTTATTAAAAATTCCCGAAAAAGAACTGTGCAATGTGTGCAGTGCGGAAAGGAGTAAATTTTGGAACAGGAAATTCATTTTGAGATGAAGGGAGATACGATGGTGGTGTATCTGCCGCAGGAACTGGATCATCACGGGACGATCAGCATACGCCAGACGGCGGATCACATTCTGGAACAGGGAAAGATCCGCAATGTGGTGTTTGATTTTGAACATGCAGACTTTATGGACAGTTCGGGCATTGGCCTGTTGACAGGGAGATACCGCAAGGCGAAACTCTGCGGAGGAAAGGTGGCAGTCAGCCATGTCGGATGCCGTGTCAACCGTATTTTTGAACTGTCAGGCCTGTACCAGATCATGGACAGGTATGACACGGCCGGGGAGGCGGTGGAAGCAATGAAGACAGAGGGGAGAAGAAGTTATGCGGGAAGATAACCAGACAGAGATGAGGGTCTATTTTGACAGTGATTCCAGAAATGAGGCATTTGCCAGAACCGTGGTGGCAGCGTATATGGCCAGACTGGATCCGACGCTGGAGGAACTGGCGGATGTGAAGACCGCGGTATCCGAGGCGGTGACGAACTGTATTCTGCATGGGTATCCGCATTGCTCGGGAGAAATCGAGCTTCGCTGCGAAATCTGCGGACAGGTAGTGACGGTGGAAGTGGCGGACCGCGGTGTCGGGATCGCGCAGGTCGAAAAAGCCATGGAACCGATGTATACCACGAGACCCGAATGGGAACGCTCAGGAATGGGATTTGCATTTATGGAAGCGTTTATGGATGAGCTGGAAGTTCGCTCCAAACTGGGAGAAGGGACGCGTGTTGTGATGAAAAAGACGATCCGTGCGCAGTGAGGGTGAGGCATGAAAGAGGATATGGACCACCTGGATACGCGGGAAAAACTCCGCCTGGCAGCGCAGGGAGACAAGAGCGCACGAAACCGTCTGGTGGAGGAGAATACAGGACTGGTGCATAGTGTCGTTAAACGATTCGTGGGAAGAGGATATGACCGGGAGGATCTGTTTCAGATCGGGTGTATCGGACTGATCAAGGCGATCGATCATTTTAATCTGGAGTATCAGGTGCAGTTCAGTACCTATGCGGTGCCATTGATCATGGGCGAGATCCGCCGCTTTCTTCGGGACGACGGAATGGTCAAGGTGAGCCGGTCGACACGGGAACTGGGATGGAAATTGAAACGTCAGGCCATACTATGGGAACAGAGAACCGGACAGGAGGCGACTCTGGGAGAACTTGCGGCGGCGCTGGAGGTGGAACCTGAGGATGCTGTGGTGGCGCTGGAGGCAGTCAGGAGTGTGGATTCGCTGGACAGGCCGTTGGACGCGGGAGATGGCAAACCCGGACTTCTTCTGGACCTGCTGGCCGAACAGACGCAGCAGGAAAAAGATCCTGAGAAGGAAAAAGTGTTGGATCGCATGATGCTGAACTCGGCGATGGGGCTGTTGTCTGAGAGGGATCAGCAGCTGATCCGCTGCCGGTATTTCCGGGATATGACACAGACACAGACCGCGCAGGTGCTGGGGATCAGCCAGGTACAGGTGTGCCGGCTGGAGAAAAAGATCCTGAGACAACTGCGCAGCTATTGGTAAAGAAAGGGGGCAGAGCTGTATGAGTGAACAGACAATCTATATTAAGATCAATCCGTCGAGTCAGGTGACACATGAAAAGATTCTGCTGGAGGATGTGGCGGAAATCCTGTGCAGTGACAGCCGACTGCAAAAGGAGGCGAGACAGCAGATCCTGTGTCTGGTTCCCAGAGGCGAGAATCAGAAACTGATCTATTCCAGCATGAAGGTGGTGGAACTGCTGGAGGGACTACGGCCGGGGCTTCAGGTGGAACATATGGGGCCGACGGAATTTGTGGTCACATACCGCCTGGAGAAAAAGCCGGTCAGACTCTGGGAGTGGATCAAGACGTTTCTGATGTTTGGAGTGGTATTTTGCGGTGCGGCATTTACGATCATGACATTTAATACGGATGTCAGCGTCGGCGATGTTTTCTCTATGTTTTACAAGCTGATCATGGGACATGAGGAGAAGAGCGGGACAATCCTGGAAATCTCCTACAGTCTGGGTATCGCGACCGGGGTGCTGGGATTTTATAATCACTTTACCTGGCGCAAACTCCGTGACGATCCAACGCCGATTCACATGGAAATGCGTAAATACGAGCAGGACATGGATCAGGCAGTTATCGTGGATGCAGCGAGGAAAGGAGAGATGCGCAAGTGAGTGACCTCTGTGAGATCGGCAGATATCTGTTTCTGTTATTTGCAACCTTTTCCGGCGGAGTCGGCGTGGCGGGGGGCGTGTTTGCGTTTATCAGTATTCTGGGGATCATTCCGCGGCTGATGGCAGTTCTTCACAAGACGCGCCATACCTGGGCGATCGAGAATACGATCCTGGCAGGGGCCATGTTTGGATGTGTGATCTCGGTGTTTGAATTTCCGGTACCGCTGCACACGGTGGGACTCTGTCTGTTCGGTGCTCTGGCGGGAGTCTTTGTGGGCTGTCTGGCCATGGCGCTGGCAGAGACGGTACAGGTCATCCCCATCCTCTGCCACCGCACCAGACTCAAACAGGGGCTGCCGCTGCTGATCGTGGCGATGGCACTGGGAAAGGCGCTGGGGAGCTTCTACCAGCTTTATTTCCGTTTTCTGGAATAAAACGGCATTTTCCGGAAAATACTAAGACCAAAACGAAAGGAAGGTTCTTGGATATGGCAAAAGGAAATAAAAAGGACAGCAATCATCCGAGTGCGGCGCAGATCTGGGATGCAAAGGATGACGAGGAGCGCAAGCAGCTTTATCAGCAGTATGTGGAAAATATGACTCCGAAATCCAATGGATTTGCCAATGCACTCCGTGCATTTCTGGTGGGTGGTGCGATCTGTCTGCTGGGGGAACTGATCCGGCAGGGATTTCTCTGGGGCTTCGGAGATGAGGAACTGGCAGGCCTGTATACGACAATTTCACTGATCGCGCTGAGTGCGCTGTTTACCGGTCTCAATCTGTATCAGAAAATGGGACAGTTTGCCGGGGCGGGAAGCATTGTGCCGATCACAGGATTTGCCAATTCGGTGGTAGCATCTGCGATCGAGTTTTCGGCAGAGGGGCAGGTGTTTGGCATTGGCTGTCAGATCTTTAAGATTGCGGGACCGGTGATCCTGTATGGGATCTTTAGCAGCTGGATTCTGGGAATTTTGTACATGATAGCAAAAATAATCATGTAAAATGATTAAATTTAATCATTCTCAGGAGGGGCATATCATGATAGGATAATAAAAGGTCAAGAGAGTTGATATATTTTAATTAAACGAAATTGATCTATTTTAATCGCAAAAGAGAAAGAGAGGTTATCCTATGGAAATGAAAGGGTATGACAAATATGAGAGAACGTATTTTATGCCGCCGGAATGCACGTACGACTGGGTGAAAAAAGAGTATATTGACAAGGCACCGATCTGGTGCTCCGTGGACCTGCGGGACGGCAACCAGGCGCTGATCGAGCCGATGAGCCTGGAGGAGAAACTGGCATTCTTCCGGATGCTGGTGGAGATCGGATTCAAGGAGATCGAAGTGGGATTTCCGGCAGCTTCCGAGACAGAGTACAATTTCATGCGTGCCCTGATCGACCGTGAGATGATTCCGGAGGACGTGACAGTGCAGGTGCTGACCCAGGCAAGAGAGCACATTATCAAGAAGACCTTTGAGGCGGTCAAGGGTGCACCGCATGCGGTGATCCATCTGTACAATTCGACTTCCGTGGCGCAGAGAGAACAGGTCTTCAAAAAGAGCAAGGAGCAGATCCTGCAGATTGCAGTTGACGGTGCAAGATTGTTAAAAGAACTTGCGGAACAGACCGAGGGAAATTTCTCATTTGAGTACAGCCCGGAGAGCTTCCAGGGAACGGAAGTGGACTATGCGGTGGAGGTCTGTAATGCAGTGCTGGACATCTGGCAGCCGACACCGGACCACAAGGTGATCATCAATATTCCGACCACCGTGGAAAATGCGATGCCGCATGTCTTTGCCACACAGGTGGAATATATCAGCAAACATCTGCAATACAGGGATGCCGTGACGCTCAGCCTGCATCCGCACAATGACCGGGGAAGCGGTATCAGTGACGCGGAACTTGGCATTCTGGCCGGTGCAGACCGTATCGAGGGTACGCTGTTTGGCAATGGAGAGCGCACCGGCAATGTGGACATTATCACATTGGCCATGAACATGTTTTCCCATGGTGTGAATCCGGAACTGGACTTCTCGAAGATGACACAGATCCGCAGCAGATATGAGAAGTACACCCGTATGGAGGTGCCGCCGCGCCAGCCGTATGCAGGGGATCTGGTGTTTACCGCATTTTCCGGTTCGCATCAGGATGCGATCGCCAAGGGAATGAATTACCGGGAGGACAATCATCTGTATAAATGGTCGGTTCCGTATCTGCCGATCGATCCAAAGGATGTGGGGCGTGCCTATGAGTCGGATGTCATCCGCATCAACAGCCAGTCGGGCAAGGGCGGTGTCAATTACATCTTAAAACAGAACTACGGAATCACACTTCCGGAAAAGATGCGTGAGGAGGTAGGCTATCTGGTCAAACAAGTATCGGATGAGGCTCATAAGGAACTGGTTCCGGAACTGGTCTATGAGATCCTTTCCGATCATTACATGCTGGCACAGCCTCATTTCCAGATCGCACAGTGTCATTTCCGTCAGGAGAACGGCATTATGGCCGAGGCGGACATCGTGCACCGCAATCAGGAACACAAGGTCACTGCCAATGGAAACGGCCGTCTGGATGCAGCATCCAACACGATCAAACAGTATTTTGACATCAGCTATGAACTCAGCGTGTATGAGGAACATGCCCTGTCCAAAGGATCTTCGTCCAAGGCAATGGCCTATGTGGGGATTACCTGTCAGGGAAAAATGTACTGGGGAATTGGCATTGACGAGGACATCATCAAGGCATCGATCCATGCGTTGGTTGTGGCGGTTAACAAGCTGCCTCAGCTTGGTCAGGCCGGGGCTAAGGATGACGAGCGGCTGGTGGCGATGAAGAATTATATCCAGGCACATTATCAGCGTGTGACGCTGGAGGTGATGGCCGGAAAATTTAACCTCTCCGAGCCATATATCTCCAAGTATTTCAAGGAGAAGGCGGGAGTGACATTCGGCGATTATGTCCAACAGATCCGGATGAAAAAGGCGAAGACGCTGCTGAAAAACAGCAACATGACCGTGGAGGCGGTTGCAGAGAGCGTGGGTTATCCCAATGTAGAGCATTTCAGCCGTCTGTTTAAGAAAAAATATGAAGTATCACCGAGCCAGTACCGTGCTTCCGAATCCTGATCTTATACCATGTAGATGAATCCTGGTCCGGCTGTTTGTATTGTATGGCTCAATCGCGGCGCTGATGTTTGTATTGTATGACCAAATCGTGATTTTGACATTTACTAATTCCGAAAGTTCGTGTAAAATGCAGATAACAGGATGTGCCATTGTGGCGCGTCCAAAGAATATGCGAATTTGATACAGGAGGATGACAGACATGGAATTTAAGGATTTACTGGAAGCAAGAAGAAGTATCCGCCAGTTTGACGGAACCAGAAAGGTGACGCAGGAGCAGGTAGATCAGATGGTGTATGCAGCGATTCAGGCACCATCCTGGAAGAATTCCCAGACTGCCAGATATTATGCAGTATTGTCGGATGAGATGATCGCCAGGGTCTCAGAGGCTCTGCCGGCGTTCAATGCAAAGAGTTCTGCCGGAGCAGCTCTGATCGTGACGACATTTGTGGCAAACCGTGCAGGATTTAACCGTGAGGGTGTTGCTGACAATGAGGCTGGCAACGGCTGGGGTTACTATGACTGTGGATTACATAATGCCAATCTGATCCTGGCGGCCAAGGATATGGGGCTGGATACCCTGGTTATGGGAATCCGTGACGCGGACAAACTCCGTGAAGTACTTGAGATCCCGGAGAGCGAGATGGTGGTTGCCGTGATCGCAGTGGGTTATGCTGCAGCACCTGCAGAGAAGCCAAAGAGAAAAACCCCACAGGATATTGTGAAGGTATTCTAAGAGACAGGAAAGACGTGGACCTGACAGGGAGATCTGTCAGGTCTTTTGTGTGTTTACAGGCCGGCCGGGAGATCCCTGCCGGACAGAAAGGGACAGAAAGACATGAGATATCCAAAGGCTCTGCGGGAGCAGGGGACGATAGGAGTGACCGCACCTTCGTTCGGGTGTGTGACCGAACCATACAAAAGTGCATTTGTCAATGCACAGAGACAACTGGCACAGAGAGGATTTTCCGTCAAGGTTGGGGAGACCTGTGGACTGGCAGAGGGAATCGGAATCAGCAGTACCCCGCAGCGCTGTGCCCGGGAACTGACGCAGTTTATGACAGATCCGGCCTGTGATGTGGTGCTCTCTGCGGGAGGCGGTGAGATGATGTGTGAGGTGATCTCGCGCATGGATTTTGACGCGCTGGCTGCTGCAGATCCCAAATGGTTCATGGGATTTTCGGACAATACCAATATGACCTATCTGCTGGCTACGGCCTGTGATACGGCCTCTGTTTATGGGCCGAATGCGCCGGCATTTGGCATGAAACCATGGCATCCGGTGCTGGATCAGGCGTTGGAACTGCTGATGGGAACACGGGACCGGGTGACGGGATTTGATCTTTGGGAGAAGGAAGGGCTGAAAGATGAACAGCATCCTCTGGAGCCATATCATCTGACGGAACCGAAGATCCTGCATCGTCTGGACGCGGAGAACGGACAGGTGGTGGAGTGCGGGATGCAGGATGAACCTGTCCGATTTCAGGGACGCATGCTTGGAGGATGTCTGGACTGCCTGGCGAATCTGGCGGGTACCAGATGGGACTATACTGCAGAATTTATGGAGCGTTATCCGGGAGAAAAGGTAGTCTGGTTTCTTGAGGCCTGTGACTACAATCCTATGGATATCCGGCGTGCCATCTGGCGGCTTGGACAGACCGGATGGTTTGATCAAACGGCCGGATTCCTGATCGGACGCCCGGGCTGCTATGGGGTGAACTGGTTTGGGCTGGATCATTACCATGCGTTTACCGATCTGTTACAGGAGTATCAGGTTCCGGTGATCCTGGATGTGGACCTGGGGCATCTGCCTCCATCCATGCCGATCCTGTGTGGGGCGACCGGACATGTAGAGATTCGGGACGCACAGATTTCTGTTACCTATGAAAAAAATTAGAATATGAATGAGAAAATTTAGTATACGATACTATTAGAAATGAGGCATTGTAATCGCTATGATACAGGATATTTCACCACATGATCTGGATAATCAGTACCGGGACAGTCTGCCGCAGAAGAATTCTGTGATCTGCTGTTTTCGGGGAGGGGATCTTTTGATCGCAAGAGACGAAGAACACAGACTGTCCCTGCCGGAGTATTTCCGGTTTTCGGGCAAACTTAAGCCGCAGGAATGCCGTTATCTGTTTGCGATGGATGGGGTTTCCTATTACCTGGCACTGCGGTTTCGACCGGAGGAGGCATTGGAGTTGGAGGGCTATTCCTACGAATCCTGCCGCAGGCTCAGACAGCTTGTCTCCAAGGAGATCTGTTTTGCGGCTACGGTAGCCTGGCATCTCTGGGCATGGTACCGGGACAACCGTTTTTGTGGAAGATGCGGGAAATCACTGGTACATGATCGCAGACTCCGGATGCTGTCCTGTCCGGAGTGTGGCCTGATGGTATTTCCGAAGATTGCACCGGCGGTGATCATCTGTCTGACGGACGGAGACCGCATTCTGATGAGCAAATATGCCAACCGTGATTTTACAAGATATGCCCTTCTGGCCGGGTTCACCGAGATTGGAGAGACCGCGGAGGAGACGGTGGCACGCGAGGTCATGGAAGAAGTTGGCCTGAAAGTAAAAAATATCCGATATTACAAGAGCCAGCCATGGGGCATTGACAGCAATCTTCTATTCGGTTTCTTCTGTGAACTGGATGGGGATGACACGATCCATATGGATGAGGAAGAACTGTCTCTGGCTGAGTGGTACACCAGGGATGAGATGCCGGCAGCCGATGACGGCATCAGCCTGACCAGGGAAATGATGGGAATGTTTGCCCGTGGTGAGGTATAGATTGTCCGTGACAGGTCCATACTAACGATAGAAACCTAGAAAGGCAGGTATCTCGTATGGCAAAAAAAGCAATAGGCACACAGAGTGTGAAATTTGAGAAGCCTCCGGTGATTCTGGAGGCTTCTTCTATTGTCGGGAAAAAGGAGGGGGAGGGCCCTTTCGGAAAATACTTTGACCGGATCCTGTCGGATCATCTTCTCGGAGAGGACAGTTGGGAAAAAGCGGAACAGCATCTGCAGAAAGATACCGCAAAAATGCTGATGGATAAGCTGGGGCCATTTCAGAACAAGATCCGTTATGTGGTTGCCGGAGATCTTCTGGGACAGCTGATGGCATCTTCGTTTGGAACCATGGATTATAAGATTCCTCTGTTTGGAGTCTACGGTGCCTGTTCCACGATGGGAGAATCTCTGGGGCTGGCGGCTGCACTGGTGGATGGAGGATATGCGGATGCCGTGATGGCGCTGACTTCCAGCCATTTTGCAAGTGCGGAAAAACAGTTCCGTTTTCCGCTGGGGTACAGTAACCAGAGACCGAAGGCGGCGACCTGGACGGTGACAGGAAGCGGTGCGGTCTGTCTGGCGGATCCGGATTGTGTGGAGCCGGGCAAAGGGATGGCCAGGGTCGTGGGAATGACCACCGGAAAAGTCACGGACTACGGTGTGAAAGATAATATGAATATGGGAGCCTGTATGGCCCCGGCGGCAGCAGATGTAATCTATCATCATCTGGAAGATTTCGGGACGAAACCACAGGAGTACGACCGCATTGTGACGGGGGATCTTGGACTGGTCGGAAAGGACATTCTGATCGATCTGATGCGCGCCCGAGGATATGATATTTCCAAGCAGTATATGGACTGTGGCGTTGAGATCTTTGGAGAGGGACAGAACGTGCAGGCAGGTGGAAGCGGCTGCGGCTGCAGCGCCGTGATGCTGACCGGATTTATGCTCAAAGAACTGCAAAAAAATCACTGGAAAAGAATCCTGTTTGTACCGACCGGAGCACTTATCTCACCGGTCAGTTTTAACGAGGGAGACAGCGTGCCGGGAATTGCGCACGGAGTGGTTTTGGAAGCTATATGAAATGATAAAAATTACCGGAAAAAAACGAATAAATCCGGAGAAAAAAGAGAGGAAAAAAAGATGGATTATTTGATTGCGTTTCTGGTGGGAGGAGCCATTTGTTTTCTGGTCCAGATCCTGATGGATAAGACCAAACTTCTTCCGGGAAGAATTATGGTCATTTTGGTGTGCAGCGGTGCTGTTCTCGGAGCGATCGGTGTATACGAGCCATTTGCAAAATGGGCCGGAGCCGGGGCGAG
>ERZ1034984.2252-NODE-2252-length-15880-cov-9.101537_pt1 | contig 15880 bp, 10 predicted proteins | sample MGYA00520589_ERZ1034984 | MGnify/ENA primary metagenome ERZ1034984 (study PRJEB33766, sample SAMN09781790) | gut metagenome | biome: gut microbiome | host: Homo sapiens | place: Madagascar | study: EMG produced TPA metagenomics assembly of the PRJNA485056 data... | reverse complement strand
TGTAGCATCCCACGACAGTTCCAGCCCAAAGTCCACGCAGGACATAGCGGCAACCATTCGTCCCTCGATGGGGACAAGCACATCGGATGCACGCTGTCCCTCTACCTCGCCAACCGCAAAGACCCCCTGCTCGACCGACGCACAACACGCCATCCAACTGTTGTATCACCTCCTTTCGATGTGATAGAGTCCGATAGACGAAATTTCTTTCATCCGGCGGCAAGGAGAACGATATGCCTCAGATTGTTCCGGTGAGCGACTTCCGCGCAAACATAACGAGCGTCTCTCAGTTTACAGATTCCGGCGAGGTGGTTATCCTCACACAGAACGGACGTCCCCGTTGGGCAATGGTCGACTATGATGAATGGAATGCCGCGTCGCAAGCCCAAGAGCGCGCATACGCCCGCGCCATCCTGGAGGCCGAGGCACTCGAAGAAGCGGGAAAGGCGACCTACCTCAGCGCCGACGAGTTCAAAGCACGGCGTCGCCAGCGTCTTGCCTCCATGGCCGAGAACGGCACAGCATGAAATTCAGCTACGTCGTCTCCAACACCGCACTCGAAGACTTGGACTCTATCGACAGGTATGTCTTCTCATACGGTGGCATCTCCTTGGTAGAGGCGGTTGGCCTGCAATTTGAATCCGCATTCGAGGCCCTCGCCCTGAACCCCTACTTGCACCCAATCTACAATTTTGAGCCGCCCATTCCCGCCAGGCACGAATATCGAAGTGTGAACGTCTATAACTACAAGGTCTTTTACTGGTTAGATGAGCAGAATGGCCTTGTTGTTATTTCGCGCGTCTGCCATAAGGCGGCCGACTTCACACGCAGAGGCTTGTAGTTCACCGCAAAAAGAGCACCGGAAACCTCATGGTCAGCTCCTCGGGCTCGTCTTCCTGTTGGGGGTCGCTCATCTCATCCTTCCTTCGATTACCTTGATAAGGCAGGACGCAATGGTATGAACGTCGTCTTCTGTCGTATCCTTGCCCAACGAGACGCGGATGGTTCCCCTCGCAAGCCTATCATCCAGCCCGATTGCCCTCAGGACGTGCGAGGCCTGCGTTTTCACGCCATCGCAGGCAGAGCCAGTGGAGATGCAAACACCCATGAGATCGAGCCTGTGCAGAAGTATCTCCCCGCTCACACCAGGAAACGACAGACTGAGAAGACCTGGCAATTGATTGGCACCGTTTCGCCTGAACTCCAACCCGGCGTGCCTTAAGTCATCGAGCAGACCCTGCTCCAGTCCCTTGAGCCTATCCGCATTCGCCGCCATGTCCGCGCAGTTCTCTTTAAGCGCAGCCGCCATTCCAACGATTCCCGCGACGTTTTCCGTGCCGGCACGTCGGGCAGCCTCCTGCGCACCGCCGTCTAAATATGGAACAAGCGAGAGGCCCTTTCGAATGTATAGAAATCCGGTTCCTCGTGGGCCGTTGAACTTATGGCCAGAGGCCGACAGAAAGTCGACCCCAAGCGCATGGACGTCAATCGGAACATGGCCCACAGCCTGCACGGCATCCGTATGAAACAGTGCCCCCGCTGCATGGGCCCTATCGCATAGCTTAGTTACAGGCTGGATCGTTCCTATCTCGTTATTTGCAAACATGCACGACACAAGGGAACTCCCAGCGACTGCCCGAAGCTCGTCTATTGAATCGCCCACAATGCGGCCATGGGTGTCTACCGGCAACAAGTCCACGCGGTGACCCAGGCGTTTCATCGCCTCGCAGCTTCTGAGAACCGCATGATGCTCGATGGCCGAAGCAACCAACACTTTCGGGCGCACATCGCTCAACGCGAATCCTTTGATTGCCCAGTTGTCGCTCTCGGTGCCGCCAGAAGTGAAGACCACCTCGTCTGGATCCGCGCCAATGCATGCTGCAACCGTCTCACGCGCCTCGCGAAGCACCCGGCGAGGCGCGCGAGACAGCCCATAAGGCTGTGATGGGTTACCGTACTCCTCCAGCAAGAACGGGCGCATCGCCTCATAGGCAGTAGCGCTTAAGCGCGTCGTCGCAGCGCTATCAGCATATATCACCTGGTGAGAGCGGCCAGTCATTGAAACAGCACGCACCCTTCATCTTTGAACTCCTCTATCTTTTCGAGCAGGGCATCGACATCGCAATCAAGATAGGCAGCGAGGCAATCGAGGCACATAAACGTCTCCGTGTCCTCCCCAAGCAACTTCTTGCAGATACCGACCTCATCTTTAGAGAGAGGAGCCTTTCGGCACGACCTACATGCCCGTCTTTTCATAATAGCTATTGTTCACCTCCAAGCGAGGCAGGTCCTTGCCGCGATACTCTGCATCGAGAATGCCGAGCTGGCGCACAATCGTACCCCTCATCAGGCGGGCTGGACGCAGACAGTAACGTTCAAACTCCCGAGGCTTAATGTCCTCAGGTGCCCTCACCTGCGGAAACAGCAGCTTCAGATATGCCGTTGCAATACGCTTGACCGCTTCCGTGTCGCGTGTATCCGCAGCTTCGGGAACAACCACGAGCGCGTCCACGATTGAGCGGTACGAGACGTCATCGCGCAAGTCATGCAAGATCGAGCAGAAGTATTCGGAGTTGAGAGCCCAACCGGATATCTTGAGGTCGTCGTTCATACGCGGGATGTTCCATCCCTTGATAAACCCGTGGAAACGCTCTATAAGCGCCGACTCATGGAACACATCGGGCAATTCCTGGAACATGTCCTCGTAGCCATCCTGGTCCATAAGCTCTTTGGAGATGTTGCCGCACAAAACGACTCCCGCCGTGGCGTTGCCCTCGTGGTTGCCCACCGTGAAAATGCCCGACTCAAGATAACCCTTAAGCGCGGCACGCATCTCGTTGACGTCCGTGAACGAGATGGTCTGCACCTCGTCGAGCACGACGAAGTCATGCCCGACGACCAAGCCTTCCGTACACTTCGAGATGTCGTAGAACATCTTGGCACGGCTCATGACACCACCCGAAGATAGCCAGCCATAGCGACTCACTCGGCCAAACAGGTAGGATTTGCCCGTACCCTTAGGAGCGAGCTCTATCAGGTTGAGTCGTTTTTCACAGAAGGGGAGCAACCGCGTGAGCATGGTCAGCTTCTGTTCCTCACTTGCATAGCCGTCAGCATTGTAGTCGATTGCACCAAGCAGCAGATTGATCCACTCTTCTGTGGAGAATTGCACGCGAGCGTCCTTGTAGAACTCAAGGTTGACCGTGTAGGGCCGAAAGTTCCTAAAACTGACAAGGCGAATCTTGCCTGGACGTTTCGGCGTGGCCCCATCATCGGGAGGACGGTACCCAAGCTCGAGCATGCCCCACACCTCGCGGCCTCCCACCAGGTCGTCACGGGAGGCGTTCCAAACCGACTCCTCGATTATCGTCTCTTTGGCAGAAAGGCCGAAATCGGGCAAGGAAAACGACATCTCCCCCGTCTTGACGTCCACCTCGATCGCAATCTTCGCAAGAAGCTTGACCCGCTCCCCGTCCATCACGATGCGGCTCTTAATGGCCGTCCAGTCGGCTTTGCGCGGGATAAATCGATTGACGAAGGCAGCGAGCTCCTCGGTGTCGAAAACACCGTTCTCGTCCTCAAATTTGCGCAGCAGCCAGTCCCTCATGAACGAAGGAAGATTGAGCGACGCAAAGAAATTGCTGGTACGCAAGTCTTTATACACAGCCATATCGGCAAAGTACTCCTTGAGCTTCTCTTCCATGCAGCTGTCCCTCTCCCCTACCACTCGAACCAGTCCTCGTCATTGGCGGTGGCAGATTCATTTACCACCTCGAAATCGATTGACCCAATCAGTGTGTCGCCGTCGTATACCTCACCGCAATATGCGCCGGCCCGCGAGATGCCATCGAGATGCGTCACATATGTGCCGGGCACGCCTTCTTGACATGCGCGATATGCCTTTCCCTCCAGATGCAAAGAGGGTTGTTCGAGCGGTGCGGTCGAGTAAAACGAGACCCTGGGCGTCTCTCTAAAGCTCATTTGCACAACGCCGGTCTGGCATGTCACGGATATGGAGGAAACGGGCAGGCCGAGCTCGATGATAGGCACGAGAACCTCTTCGAGCGACGCACCGCCATGCACCTCGAACTTTGCCTTGCGCCCACCGCGGAAACGGTCATAGTTCGCCAAGACCCAATACCCGTTCTCCTCGGCTGCACAGTCCGGGCGCTCGTCGATTTCACTCACAAGGCAGCAGCGCCCCGAATGCTCACCGCGTTCCCGCATGGTCCACTTGTTCTCGCTGTCGTGGACAACCGCAAGGCGGCTTGCCCCGTGGTCGGAAGCCACAACCACCTTCTTGTATAGCCCTCCCGCAAGCTGCACCCTCGCTTGGTCAAGAATTTCCCTGATGAGGGCCAGCTCGCCTGCCAAATACACGGGAAGCTCACCGGAATCAGGCCCCAAGACAGCGTCGCCATCGTGCTTGAGCTCATCAAACCTCTTGGTTACCTTCTTCTCGTTTTTCCACTCATCATAGAAGCCCCTATTGATGCAAGTCAGCGTGGGCAACGACGAGCGGGCCACGCTGACTTGCATGGACATGCCCATCTCCTGCGCGCAGCGCTGCATGAAGCCCAGGTACTCGACACCGAGGGCATCCACCCAATAGAGCAGCGTCCCCCCCTTGTCGAGTCTCTCGACCACAGCATCGCGTGCAGGGAGAACGTTGTACAAGCGATTGCCGTCTTTTGCCCGTTGCTCGACGTCTTCAAGAAAGGCAGGTTCTATCCTGTTGAGTATCTTTTGGCGCTTGTATGCGGCGAAATAGGCTTTAAACACCTCGCCTGAGCTGCAGCGAAACGCATAATCGCACAGATAGCTCGCCAGGTCGGCATATACGGCTCCAAGCTCGTCGTTCGGCACAAGCTTACCAGCCTCGCACAAAGACGCTATGACGCAGCGGCGCTCTGCCTGCGTCTCATCGGTCATATACCGCCAAGCGCCCGCACCATACCGGGCGCGGGCACGCGCGACGAAAGCAGCCATATCTGCCTCGCCGATCTGCTCGCCTGCCAACAGGGCCTTTCGGTCGGCATACAAGTTTGCAAACTCCGGGGAGTCATGGGGAACTTCGAGGATCGCACGGACAAAACCATCCCTGTACTCGCTGTAGTTGGCGGCAAGGTGCACGGCAAAGCTCAGGTATGAATGTCCCTCGTCCCCTTCGCCAAGAAGGACGGATAGATACGTCTGCCATGAACGGGCGCCAAAACCTTTGAGGTGGGGGTTCTCCCAATAGCTCCGCCAGCATTCTTCAGGCAGGGCCCCCTCTGCCACAGGACCCACTTTGCCGTCTTTCTTCAGAAGCTCATAGCACGAGGAGACTTCGAGGGTGCCCGGCAAACGCAGCGAGCTGCGCACCCAAACCTCCCCCGAAGCTCCGTCTTCGAGCCGGGCAAGCAGCCCCTTGAACCCTTCGGAGCAATCTGGGCACGGCACGTCTTCCCCCACGCGCACCACCGTGTAATCCGGGACCGCCGCCCGACCCGCATGGCGACGGGAGTTGAACTTGCGGTCGGCCTCCTCCATACATCTCATGGCAGAACCAGCGCCGCGACATACGACGACGACGCGGTGGGCAGGCAGCAAATCCTTCAATCTGTACAGCACCGTCTTGGGGGCACCGAGGTCCACGCTCTCGGCCACCCCGAGGAGCAGAGCGTCTTCCCGCAGCGCCTTGACGTCATTGATAAGTAGGTCGGCATCGGGATAGGCATCGCCCACACAGTAGACGCTTGCACGCACCGTAGCATACCCGCTCAAGGCTTCGAGCAACGCACAATATTCCTCCCCACTTCCCACCAGGACAAAGAACGGTTGGGACGAGGAACTGCGGCCTGTAAGATAGTCGCGTACCCGCTTCACGAGGGTAACGTCAGCGTCTGCCACTAGAGAGTCGCCTCGCCCTCAGACATGATGGCAACGCCCACCTCGACATCATTCAAGACCAGGCGCTTGAGATACTCCTTTGCATCCGCCTCGTTCATGTTTTCGATAAAGGAAGCGACGTTTGAGCTGGCACCGAGCCTGTAAGCTGAATCAGCCATTTCGCGTATCTTATCTGCCACCCTTCGGTTATCGCACCAATCGTATGCGTTGCTCGAAACCGATGTTAGCAGCCTACGGCGCACCTCACCCAAGTCTGTGAGAACGACGCGGTACTTTCCAAGTACCATGGTGGAAAAGGCCTCGTCTATCTCGTCCTCGTCGCCAAGGCACCCCATAAATGCAGGACTGCTCTTTAAAAACTCAATGGACACCTCGACATCAGCATCACTGGGACTGTCGCTGTGAAGCGCTCCAAACAGGCGGCGTGCAGCATCCTGTTCCTGCGGTGCCACCATGGCCAGAATGGGCGTCTCATGAAGACGCGACCATTCGTGGCCGTCTTGTGTCTGCGTCGCCTGCTTCCACAACTCATGCAACATATGCCGCCTCTGTCCCGCCTCCAGCGCATCCGCACTCTCCTTGACATTGCGCGCAAACGTTGAGCGGTCGTCAGTGAATGAGCTGGCGGGCAAGCGCCTATACAGCGAGGCAATCTCACCGGCACCAAGTCCGGAAAGGCAGTCGGCATACGTCTGTGCAAAGATTTCTTCCCGGAGTGCCAAGAACTCGACGAGGTCGGCTCCCCGTGCCACGAGCTGGTCGAGAAAGCTCGGGCGTTTGTCGTGTGCAAGCTCGCCCTTTTGCACAACCTCCCTCACATGCCTGAACAGCTCGCCCAGCTGCGGAACTTTGACGCACAAATCTTGGCAAGGCATATGGGTGAAACGAGCGAAGTCCACCCAAACACGCTCGCACGAGGCAAACGAGCGAGATTTCTCTCCCAGCCCCTCGATGGCGTTCGTCTGATCAATGATGCGATAGTCAACCAACAGGGCAGCAAGCTGCTCCATTCCAACGCTTTGATCCCACAGCCACGCCTGGGCGCCACCAGCGATGACGCGGCGCACGTCATCGACCACGTTTGCCACACCGATTGCCTTGCCAAGCACAAGCAGTGCGCCTCCTTCGTAACTCTCAAGGAAGCTCTTCAAAGCATCGAGCGCACCTTCCCTGGTCATAAGGCCCGCAAGGCGGCCCTGGGTTCCTGCGGGGGCACCGATAAGATTGCGGCCGAACTCGTCCGCAAGCACCGGCACGCTTTCGCCGGCACGCGGACTCACTACAGATGCCAGGCCATCGATAAACACACCCAACCCTTGCGCCGGGCCGGTATCTTTCAAGCACCATATGGGGCACCCGAGTTCGGTTATCTTGCTCCTGACACGTGCCACCGTCTGCTCGACCGACAGGTTGCCCGGCACGCCGAACGCCTCGCAGGCAAACTCGACGAACCTTCTCTGCCCCTGCGTCATGACCTCGAGATACTTCTCCCGATAGCGGGGCACCTGCCTGATTCCCCGATGCTTCATGCACTCGTCGATGAAGTCTGCGAGCTTCTCCGGCGTCATGACGCCGCCATCCTCGCCCGCCTCGCCCACTCCATAGCGATAGGAGCCGTCCGTGTACTCGCGCAGCAAGAAGCCCATGAGATAGGCATACATGTTGCATGGCATGAACCCACGCTCAGCGAGGAAATCGTACACGGCGCATATGCCCACACGCGCATCGCGGCTGAGAGACTCCTTGATGAAGTCGTCAAGCTGCCTCTTCAGTCTGCTCACTGGCAGCGAGCGCAGTCGGGGGTCATCCCAGTAGCCCTCAACATGCAGAACGTCTCCAAGCATTGCGGTGACAGACGCCTGCTGATAGCTTCCGCCGCACTCGCGCTTTATACCACGCAGCGCTCCGTTCTTGAGCCCGTTGCACGTAAAGAAGCTCTCTGATACGCGCGCCCGGTCAAAAGCAAGCGGGTAGCGTTGCATCACAAGGCCAAACAGCGCCTCTTTGAACGCGTCGAAGTTAGCGCAGTGCTTCTTCTCTCCGCCGATGTTGACCTCGAACGAACCGTTCACGACAAAGCTTTTCCATGCAGCCAAAACCTGGTCGGCATTGCGCTTCTGGTTGTCCGCCTGGTTCGCATCCTTGTTGCGCCAGTACTCCTCATTAGCCGAGAATGTGGCCCATTCATCGAAATGGTCAACCCCGAGAAGCGTCGTCGTAGCATCGATGAAAACCGTCGTGCGGTGCTGCTCTTTTGCGGCAGCCTCGTTTATCGTTCTGCGCAGCTGAATCTGCTCGTCCTCGTTGCGCGCAAAGCATAGCACGGCCTGGATTTGATAGCCTCCCTCTTTGTTTGCGGCGTCGTTGGCGGCTTTTCTGAAGTCGTCCACGCAGGCGACCCGTATCTCGAAACGCATCTGGAGAGCAGGGGGCAAGCGCGACTCGATGCCGACCCCCAACCCCGCGTCCTCAATCAAACGGCGGGTTCTCGTCTCGTCAAGCTTGCGCTGCTTGATTGTATCGATTGCGACCTGGTCGCCCGACACGGCAGAGGCCGCATACTCGTCACCTTTCGCCGTGGGGTTGATATAGAGTATTTTCTGCCTTCCTACCAGAACGTTCGTTGCGATGCTCGACGCCCTTCCGTTTTCCAGCGCTGAATCTCCCTGAAACGCAAGGTCAAGGTTCTTCTTGTTGGGTCGCAGTATCTCGACGCTGTTGTTGAGCTTCTGGCTGATTGCCTGCATCATCAAAACGGCCTTGAGCACGCGCCGCTCTTCCGTGTTGAGCTCGCGCTCGTGACTCGGATAGGTGTCGAGCGTCGCAGCAACTATGAAATCGAGGTTGCTCCTACCGCTTTGCAGCGTGTTGTCGTCGGTCCCCTTCTCATAGAAGAAGTTCCATAGGTAATCTATGGTCAGAATACCGTCCTCGTCCTCCGGGCCATGGTTGTGGATGAACCATTGAAAGGCCTGGAGGCCGTCGGTGTCGGCGTTCTTGATGAAGCTGAACATGCTGCGCTGGTTTGAGGCAAACGTGGTCGATATGTATTTGAGCAGCAAGGCTGCCATGGGGTGGATGGGAAGGAGCTTAGACAGCGAGCGGTCCGTCGACCCGCTGACCACAGCAGCGACCGCCCTGCGCGCCTCGGGCATGCGGCTGTTGAGGTCGCCCGACAGCTCCTCCCAGTCTTGCCGCGCCGCAGGCTTCACCTTCAACGCATGACCAATCAAGTCGAAAGCCACCGAATCCGGCAGCTCAATCTCACGGCGCACAAAACGGTCGCGTACAATCTTGAACGACTGGTCGCCCTCACTGGCAAGCGAACCCGACATGTGCGTGACAATCATCAGGTAAAATGGCCTCTCGCTCGCTAGCTCCGCCAGCTTTTGAAACTCGTCGAGCGAAGTGCGGTTGTTTTTGAAAAACGAAGAGAACTCATCCCATACAAGTACAAGCGCCGTCAATCGGTTTTCCTCAATGACCTCGGAGATCCAGGCGGTCAAGTCCTCCATGCTGAGTTCGAACGCCTTGATGCCCTCGGCTTCCGCAACCGCAAGAATATCGGCGACGAGTTCGGATGCGTCGCGCTCCAAATCGCTGAGCTGGCCAATGATGTCGTCAACCGACTTGTTTGCCAGGCTGCCTCGCCCGCAATGCTCCGGCTTTGCCGCCATGATTTCGAACATCTGACGATGAACGTCATCGGCGAGCCAGGCGGCCATCCTGCCTCTGATCGTCCTCTCGCCACGATAGTCATAGCCCGCATCCTTCAAGGCGGCCGTGATGCTCTCAAACACCGCCATGACAAGGCGCGAAACGGTTGTCACTTCGCCCGACCCATATCGATACGCCACCACGATGCGACCCTGCTTCTCGGCAATCAGCTTGGAGCGCAGGTCGTTCTCGCCTCGCAGCGCATCGTACATCCCAAAGTACTCGTCAAGCTCATGGGGAGAGCACTCAAGGAGACTCTTGAGCGTCCATGCCACGCGCGACTTGCCGGTGCCGTATGCGCCCTCGATCCAAATGCCCTTCTTCGACTCGCCTGTCTCACGCGCCAGCATACGCTCAGTCGCATGAAGCAGCTTAACGAACGTCGGGTGCGGGAACGTCTGGATCCAGCGCGTGTTGGGGTCTTTCATCGAGTTCGGGTTGATCTCGGGATAATAGCTGTCGTCAATGTCAAAGTAGTCGCTGTACGTCTTGTTTTCCATCGTCGCCTCCTACTCAGAGAACAGGGCCAGTACATCGAGTGCGGTCTTGTCCTCGCGTAGCTGCACCTTTTCCGAACCATGGGTGAACGTTGCATAGATGAAATCCGGGCGCGACGCGGAGAGGCCGCGCACGGTGCGTTCCAGTTCGTCGGGCAAGCAACCAAACAACCTCGACAGGCAGATTCCCTCGGAAACCACCGTTTCATCGAGCAAGCGCGACAGCGTGAATTGGTAATAGCCGTCGCATGCCTCCGCAAAGCGGTACAACGCATAGAGCACAACGCGGTCATCGTGCACGGAGGACTTGCCGCGGACGAGCGCATCCAAGACCCTGCCCTTCATCTCCACGGTGCCGAAACCGAGCGCAGTTCCCAAAGGCAGCCCACAGAGGCGGGCGAACGCCTTCGCAACGGACTTGGCGTCCTTCGCGCTGAGCCCCTCGCCCTGCAGTTTTTCCTCCAAATAGGCACGAGGGAAGCGCTCACCAATCGGCATGTTGTCTACATACCACCTGACTTGGGGATTTGAATAGGCGAGGTTCACTAAAATAAGGCCCCACGTCGTCTCGGAATCCCAACCGAGGTCCTTTGTCAGGCGCATGAAATCCGTCGTCTTGTTTTTCTCGGCAAGCCCCGCGTCGTTAAGAAAGCGTTTGAACACGCTGAGCTGGTTGGGGCCAAGCGTATTGTTCTCAAAAAAGTCGTCACCGGCTTCGTAAAACTCCTGCACCCACTCGGGCTTAGGGGCATGGTCGGCAAAACTGTTGAGGCTCTTTTTCATGACTCTTCCTCCGTTCTTGGGAAGTTGCAGAGAGTGGTAGAGCAGGCAACCGTCTTCAACGGCGCGGCACTGGCCGCATTTCACGCATGAGTCGGCCACACGCAGGCCGTCTCTCGTAAAGCTGATGCATCCATGGGGGCAGTTCGCCTCGCACACGCGGCAAGCCTTGCAATAAGCGACCTTATGAAAGACCTGCTTGACTTGGCGGGCGACGGGAGTCTTATCAAGCTCGGCAGGCATACACGCAACGAGGGATTCCCCCTGGCACTCGACGCAAAGCGAAGGCGGCACGTCAGCCACCGTTTTCATCCATTCCGACCAGGAGGTGAGAGGGTGGGCGACCGTTATGACGAGCTTGTCTGCCTTGACTTTCTCGGTGTAGTTAGACACATTGCCCCGGATGTCGCGCCCGTTGCGTCTCCCTACCCAGCCGCCGTTGGTTATATATGTGTCGATTGACGCGTCTTCGATTGTGTCGCGGATGGCGTCGGTGTAGCGCTCAATATCCTCTCCATACGCCGCACGGCGAAAATAGTCGGCCTTCCCGCCGCCCATGGGGCACAGCAGGCAACCGGCACGTGAGTTGCCCTTTTTGTAGGCATCGTTGACCACAAGACCGTTCGCATAGATGTAGAGCCATACCTCGGCCGACGACCAGTCGAGAATCGGGTTGAGCGAATACTGGCCTCGCTGTTTCTTACCATAGTTTTCAAACTCATATGTAGAGCGGCGCAGGCTCTCCTGGGCACGAACGCCAACGAAGTCGGCTCCCACATAGTCGCCTTTCCCCAAAAGCTCGCGCATCTTGAGTGTCTGCGGGGCGGCCTTATGCACCGTGCAGCACCAACGCAAGACGTTCGAAGGAGGGCCAAACAGGTGCCAGGAGTCCATCGGGTCGAGATGGCTTTGAGCGCGATAAAACCCGATGCCCTCTTCCTTGCAGCGCGATTCAACCTTGTCCACTGCGCGGTACGTGTCGGGAAACTCCATGCCCGTGTCGCCGAAAAGCACCGTGAACGCATTGTGCGGCAAAGCCTTCTTTACGAGTTCCAGCAAGACCATGCTGTCTTTGCCGCCGGAAAACGCCACATGAAAACAGTCGAGACTCTCCTTGTGCTTGATGTAGTAGTCATATATCCGTTTGACGGTAATCTGCTCAAGAATCGCCAGAAGCTGTCGGTTCTTGTCAAGCATGGCAGGGATATCAACTTGTTCGAGCACGGTGCCGACAGGCACCACGGGAACGGGCCGGCCGTCTTCACCCGCCTCGCTCATCACCAGTTCAAGAACAGGTGCCTCAACAAGCGAGCCGCCTTTGATTTTCGCGACTTTGACGCCATGGTAGAGGTAGTTGTTCGCCTCGGCCCACAGGTAGGGCACATCGTCTTGAGCTGCGAAAATCCAATGTCGGTCCATGCCGAGCAGGCGCATCTCGGGCGCATACACAGGGCGGGGCTCGTTTGACAGCTGCGTCATCCGGTCGCTTAAAACAATGCCACCAGTTTGCGCGTCATAGGCATAATCGTACACGCGTTATTTCCTCATGTCTCGAATCTTGCGGGCCTGAACGGACGCCTGCCTCACAAGCTTTGATCGGCGCGCGACAAACCCTTTATTCACCAAGTAATCGCCCGCCGACCTCTCCTCCAAATCAATCCCACTGTCCGCAAGCACATGCGATAAGAGCTCGCCGTAATCCTTGAACTTCAAGCTCTTGGGATATATCGCACCAACACTCAGGCTCCTGGTTGGCCCACCGTCAATCTGATAGCGGAGGCTATACCGATGTACGAAGCTCTCAAGCAGGTACGGAGTCCACGGCAAGCCGGCGTCAGGGAATGAGCTGAAACTTGTGACCGACGCAACAGGGACGATGCCGTCGCTCACAAACAGCGCAATCGCCTCGTCCACGGCTTGAACGTCAAAATGCGCGACCGAGTCTGCAGCAAAGCGACCGGCATCTATCCGCAGCATAGTGTCAAAGGCAACCTCAAGCAGGACCGTGTCGACACGTCCGAGGAAGTCCTGCTCGAAGTCGTCCATTTCCTCCAACGTCAGTTCGTCATGCGCGCGACACCAAGATCGCATGATGTCAGTGGTGGAGGAGTGGTCCCCGCGACGGGTGATGACCGATCCCCTCTTCTTGCCGTATACACTCGCCAGATACTTCGCGTACAGAGCATTGCGGGCGGCGCTTTCCGACAGGCCGGGATTGTCCTCAAGCGTTCGGTCGATGCAAACATTTACCAGCGAGGCAAAACCATCGCGGGAAAGGGAGTCCTCGATTACCTGGCGTGCTTTCTCCACTTCCGTCGGGTCGATCTCAACCCCGTCGAGCCGTGCATACTGTCCCTGACGAACCCAGACGAAAGCTTCACTGTGTAGAAACGCCTGTTTCATCTCATCCTCCGGGATATACGGCAACCGATTGCGCAACTCACTGATGGACAACACGGTGTCGTCGCCAAATGCCCTCAGCAACTCGCTTTCAACCGTGATTCCAGATTCAGAGGAGCAGTAGTTCTTGAAAAAGAACAGCTCCGCATCGATGGACTGCAGGGCGCAGTGCAACGCATCAGCGGAGAATATCTTGTCTTGGGCATACTCCTGCTCATGGGCTTTGTAGAGTTCCTCATAGAAGAGCATGTTCTGCCCGCCCGACACAAGGGAGGCGCATCTGGTGCGCAGACGTTGCTCCGCATCCTCGGAAAGCATGTACGTTTTGCCGTTGTACACAAACCCGCGCGCAGCCAAAACCGAAGCGATCATCTCGTCGCTCAGAGGCTCAGCCGCACTATAACGCTCCTGGTACAGGCGCTTAATCCTATTGCGGTCAATGATTGAATCGGCACGCACGCCGTTTGGGAAACCGTCTGCAACCAGCTTTGCTATCTGATCGCGGCGTTTTTGCTCAGCGGAGACGGGCTTGGCGGGTGCGGCCGGTCTGGCGGGCAGGACCGACTTGGCGGGCCTGACGGGCACGGTTTGCTTGACGGGTGCAGCGGGTGTGGCAGGCTTATCTGGCCCAACGGATTTGCTTGTCTTGGCCGCTTGAGCAGATCGCGCAGAACGCGCCGCCCGTGCCGGTGTCTTTCTCGGCTGTGGAGCAGTCCGCATGGTCTGAGAAGAGCGTGCGGATGTGGCGCCTATCGTTTTTGCGCGCTTGAGCTGCTCGATCTCCGATGGCATCAGAAAGCCCGACACGCGCGCCGCCTGGATAAACGCCAGAAAACAGCGAAGCGCCCAACGCGGGGTACCGCCACAGCGCGCGTTATACGATGCAAAAAGCGGCTTTTTAAGCAGTGTGTTGATACGAAACTCAAGAGTCTTTGCATCATCGGCCCCATAGAGCTTAAAACCCTGAAAAGCAGTGCCGGCCACAAAGTCCTCGGCGAAGCATACTTCCTCCGCACATATCTTTGCTTCTGCGAGCGAGGAGGTGATTCCTTCCTTCACAAGCCACTTTTTAAAGCCGTCGGGGTCGTTTGAAAAAATGCGAGCTTCCGCCTTTTCAACGTTATAGGAGGGAACTTGCGGCACCAGTTCCTCCGGCACGATTGTCCGCCGCGCAGGCTCGTTGCTTTGCGAGCCATTAGTTTGGGATTGAGCAACTTGGTCTTCGTCGAGTTGCGGCTGATTGGGTTGATGTTTCTCGTTCTGGTTCTCGCCTTGATAAAGTTCGATTTGCGGCTTCCCAGTCCATGACCGTTCACTATCGGGTGCTTCACCCCAAGCCTCATGGGCCATAAGCTCAGCGAGCGGTTTTGGCTGCTTCAACCGGTTGATGTCCTCTGGCACCAGCCTTCCCGCCACTCGCCCGACCTTGATAAACATCAGAAAACACGCAAGGGCCTGCGTGAACCTTTTATCCCATCGGGCGTCATATGCAACAAAGGCCTCGCTCTTTAAGAGGAGCCTTATCTGTGCCTCAACAGATTTCTCGTCTGCATTACCATAGAAGCAACTTGCATTGAGCCCGCGCTCTTTTGCAAATGCCTCAACCTTGCCGATTGCCTGGGCATACAGTTCTGCCCAGAACCTCGTCGGCTTAATCTTCTCCGCAAGGAGCCAGCATACGAACCCGACAGGGTCGTTCATAAATGGTTCGTCTACCGAACCCTCTGCGCCATCTTGATCACTTGGAGCCCCCCCCCCCGCATTTCGGGAGTAAGTGGGGGATTGCCTCATTTGAGTCAGACACGACAGAGTCGGCGGCCTCAGCGCGCGTCTTTTCCCCTGACACAAAGCCCGCGTTGTTGGACGCCGCACACGCCACGCGGTTCGATATATCCCCGTGGTCCTGGAGCTTGTCAAAAACCGGCCCCATAGCAACGGCAGAGTTCAAATATAATTCGTCGCTTTTCGCTTCCGAGACTTCCGCATACGCAACAGGTTGGCACCCCACATCAGCGGGGCTCCTTTCCTCGTCAATCTTCATAGCTTCGTCGGTAGGATTGCCTTTGTCTCCATTTGCGTCGTCTGTCAGATTGGGTTCTGTCATCAATGGCCCGTCCGCTGCCAGATTCGCATCGACGCTTTCCAGGGCAGACGTAACCTGTCCATCGAGTGGCACTTCTGCAGTGAGAGGTTCCCGGGTCCCCCCATATGCATCGTCCTCATCAAAGAACTGGGAAAGGTCATCGCTTCGTGTTATGTTGCCACCATGGAAGCTTGGGCGGTGCCGTGCCGCAAACATGTCAGCAAACATTCTCCGCAAGCCCATGGAAACCTTCCTCAGCCCTGTCCTCTTCTGTAGCTTTTGGGATTCTACAGCAATAATCCCATTGCAGGCTCCCCAACGACCTGTTTTTTCGATCAACGCACGAAGCCCGGCCCTTGATCAAAGATGGCCCACGAAACACATGTCTCGGCGGGCTTCTGAAGCCGTCTCGTACTGGGTGAACATCCATGCCGCAGAGGGCATCGCCCAAGGGCCCAACCTGGTCGAGACCGTCGCCGCGCTCCTGAACATCTCCCCCACCGAGGTCCTC
>ERZ1034984.2251-NODE-2251-length-15918-cov-9.197315_pt1 | contig 15918 bp, 19 predicted proteins | sample MGYA00520589_ERZ1034984 | MGnify/ENA primary metagenome ERZ1034984 (study PRJEB33766, sample SAMN09781790) | gut metagenome | biome: gut microbiome | host: Homo sapiens | place: Madagascar | study: EMG produced TPA metagenomics assembly of the PRJNA485056 data... | reverse complement strand
CCCCTCATGAATGAGGGGTCAGGGGAGTTGAGAGTGTCGAAGACACTTTCTTGTATCATAGGTAATACCGTGTTACATTAAAGTGTAAAAGTCATGATTTTCCTATGATATAAGAACGCTCCGCTAAGGAAACGCATTTCGCGGAAAGGAGAAAAATATGTTAATTCAGGGAATACATCATATATGTATCAAGTGCGACAAAAGTGAAATAGAAAAGGTGAAAAATTTCTATGGGGACGTGTTAGGGATGCCCATAGTAAGAAGCTGGGGGGAAGAAGTAACAGAAGGACTTATGTTTGACACCGGAGCCGGGTTAATAGAAGTTTTTACAAATGCAACAACACCACTTTCGCAGGGAGCAGTTCGGCACTTTGCATTGCGTACCGGTGATGTAGATAAATGCGCTGAAGTAGTAAAAAATGCTGGATATGAAGTGATTATTGAGCCAAAAGATATTGTGATTCAATCAGCAGTTCCATTTCCGGCGCGTATAGCTTTTGCAATCGGACCGGTAGGAGAAGAAATAGAATTTTTTTGCGAAAAGTAAAAGGAGAAAAGCAATGAAGTTGGAAAAAGTGGCAGTGATAGGAGCAGGGGAAATCGGAAGTTATTTTATTGATGGACTTTCTGAAAAATTAGGACAGAATCTGTGGGTTATTGCTCAAGGAGAACGGAAAGAGCGATTGTTGAAGAACGGTATTATAGTAAATCAAAAGAAAATGTCCCTTGCAGTAAAAACTCCGGAAGAAGCAGCAGGTGCGGACCTTATTATTGTGGCAGTAAAGTATGGTGCATTGCAGGAAAGCTTGCCTATGATTGAAAAAATAGTGGATGCACATACCATAGTGTTAAGTCCATTAAATGGAATAGATAGTGAAACCATTATCGGAGAGAAAATAGGCATGGAACATCTGGTATATTCCATGATTAAGATAGCGTCTCAGAGAGTGGGAAACGCGATTACTTATGATCCGGAGGTTACGCAAGGAATTTATTTTGGAGAGCAGAATGGAGAAAAAAGTGAACGCATTCAGGCAATTGAAGCACTATTTGAAGGAACCAAGATACATTATCATATAAGTGATAATATTCAACAGGATATCTGGTACAAATATGCTTTGAATATCAGTAAAAATTTACCGCAGGCAATTGTAAATTGTGGAGTGGGTGCTTACACAACAAGTAAACATCTGGCATATATCAGTGAACGTATGAGAGAAGAAGTGGTTCAGGTTGCAGCGGCAAAGGGAATTGATATTAGTGATGCGGCAAATAAAGCGGGAATCAATATACCGATTTCACCAGATAGTCGTTTTTCTACGTTGCAAGACTTAGATGGAAAAAGGGAAACAGAAATCGAGATGTTTTCAGGGGCATTAAGTCGTATGGGAAAAGAACTTGGAATAGATACACCCTTTAATGAATTTGCATATCATGTAATTAAATGCTTAGAAGAAAAAAATCGCGGGGAAATACGCTAAAATCATACAAATATGTATAAGTATAAGAAATATGTGTAAAGGAAAAGCAGTTTTGACATATCTGTGTCAGAGCTGCTTTTTTATATCATAGGAAATTAGTCACAGCGAATAGTTGCAAGGAATGTAGAAACGTGTATAAGTTTGTAAATCAATTTCTGTAAAATCGGACAATGGTTTGACAAAAAAATCGGAAGAAGCATTTTATAATGGTATCCAGTAGAAAGGGGGCATTTAGTGAAATATGAACTGTATGCAGATGTTTGGTTTGCTACAAACTGCTCCATGGATTGTCTTGCATTATGGTTGTGCACAAAATTGATGAAACAAAACTGCAAAAGAGGAAGAATATTTTTGTCAGGGGTGATAGGAACAGCATTTGCACTTGCTTGTTTTTTTATTATGCGAAGTTATATCTGTTATGTGATAACCGTACATTTGGTAATAAATCCTCTGATGGTATTTTTATGTTTTCGAAGCAGAAATGTAAAAGAATTTTTCATGCAGTATGTGTTTACATATTTGTCAGTTATTTCTCTGGGAGGAGTTTTAGAATTCAGCAGAGGTGTGTGGCAAGGCAGTATAGGGTATTGGATAACGGTAGTAGTGGCAGTAGTTTTCATACTTGTAACAGAGAAGGTAAGAAATACATGGAAAAGGCAAAAGGACACGGTGGTCGAAGTGTTGATTTTACTGGAAGAACGACAGGTACGGACAAAAGGATTTATAGATACAGGAAATCTTTTGAAAGACCCGTTGGTAAATCGACCGGTACATATTATAAAAGAGAAACTTTTAGAGCCTGAGTTAGAAGAAGGAAAGTTGTTGATTCGTTTGATTCCATATCATTCTTTAGGGAAAGAACATGGATTACTGGAAACGGTTACATTAAAAGGAATGTACATATTACAGGGAGAAGTGTCGGTTTATTTGGAAAATCCGGTATTTGGAATTGCAAGAGAAAAATTATTTCAAGGTGATAAGTATGACGTGATATTAAACGGAGTATGTATGGAACATTAAAGGAGGAAAAAGATGTATATAAAAATTGCGATACCACAACACTTTCAGTTGAAATTAATACCTAATATTCAAAATATGATGCTTTTAAGAAAGGGGGACATTCATTATATCGGTGGAGCAGAGATATTACCACCACCACTGGAAACAACGGAAGAAACGCAATGTATTAGTCAGTTGCAGGGAGAAGAGGCACAAGAAGCACGAAGCAGACTGATTGAGCATAACTTACGATTAGTGGTTTATATAGCTAAAAAATTCGATAATACAGGAATTGGTGTGGAAGATTTGATTTCCATTGGAACTATAGGGTTAATAAAGGCAATCAATACCTTTAATCCGGAGAAAAATATTAAACTTGCAACCTATGCGTCCAGATGTATCGAAAATGAGATTTTAATGTATCTTAGGAGAAATAATAAGACTAGATTGGAAGTGTCTATTGATGAGCCGTTAAATGTGGACTGGGATGGAAATGAGCTACTGCTTTCCGATATTTTAGGAACAGAAGAGGATATTATATATCGGGATATTGAAACCGAGGTAGAAAAAGGATTGTTAAAAAGAGCAGTAGAAAAACTTTCACCGAGGGAAAAAACAATCGTAGAATTGCGATTCGGCTTAAATCATCCCACCGGAGAAGAGCTGACACAGAAAGAAGTGGCAGACCTTCTTGGCATTTCCCAATCGTATATTTCCAGGTTAGAAAAAAAGATCATGAAACGACTAAGAAAAGAGATTGTAAAGTTTGAATAGCCGTAACCAGTATGGTATAATGTACATATAAGCAATGAGCCGTGCCAAGACAGAGAGAAAGAAAATGACAGTTTACTGGCAGTTTTCTTTCTGGATGGATTGATAGGGCGAAAGCCCGTGAGCGAGAAGGAGCAAAGCGAAATCGAGCGGGCACGGCGAGAAAGCCGCGAAGAGAAAAGGCGAAAGCCCGTGAGCGAGAAGGAGCAAAGCGGAATCGAGCGAGCACGGCGAGAAAGCCGCGAAGAGAGAAGGCGAAAGCCCGTGAGCGAGAAGGAGCAAAGCGGAATCGAGCGGGCACGACGAGAAAGCCGTGAAGAGGGAAGGCGAAAGCCCGTGAGCGAGAAGGAGCGAAGCGAAAACGAGCGAGCACGAACATAATGGATTGGAGATGGTAGTATGAAGCTGGAATTTTTGGGGGCAGCTCATGAGGTAACCGGGAGTTGTCATTATTTACAAGTGGGAGATACAACACTGTTAGTAGACTGTGGAATGGAACAGGGAGCAGACATTTATGTGAATCAGGATATTCCCGTAAATGCAGCAGAAATTGATTGTGTGTTAGTAACACATGCTCATATTGATCATTCAGGCTTGTTACCTTTGTTATATAGTCGTGGATTTAGAGGCAAAATATATGCGACTACAGCAACCACAGAGTTGTGTAATATTATGTTAAAAGATTCTGCACATATTCAGATGTTTGAAGCAGAGTGGCGAAATCGTAAGGCAAAACGTGCAGGAAAACCACTAGTAGAGCCAATGTATGATATGGACGATGCTATGGGTGTATTGGAACACTTTATTCCTTGTACCTATGGGGAAAAAATCAAAATCTCAGAAAACATTACCATTCGTTTTATTGATGCAGGACATTTATTAGGTTCGTCCAGTATTGAGGTTTGGGCACAAGAGGATGGAAAAGAAATAAAGTTAGTATTTTCCGGAGATATTGGTCATGGAAACAAACCACTGATTCGAGATCCACAGTACATAAAGGAAGCAGATTATGTTATCATGGAATCCACTTATGGAGATCGTGTACATCAGAATCCACCGGATTATGCAAAAGAGTTAGCAAGGGTATGTCGTGAAACTTTTCAGCGAGGCGGTAATCTGGTCATTCCAGCCTTTTCGGTAGGAAGAACACAGGAAATGCTGTACTTTATGCGAAAAATAAAGACAGAGAATTTATTGCCGGAATATCAGGATTTTGAAGTATATATTGATAGTCCGTTGGCAGTAGAGGCCACCAATATTTTTCATAAGAGTGTAGAAGAATGTTTTGATGAAGAAGCAAGAGAATTGGTAGGAAAGGGTATTAATCCAATCGGATTTCCGGGACTTAAAACAGCAATTACCAGTGATGAATCGAAAATGATTAACTTTATTAATAAGCCCATTGTAATTATTTCCGCATCCGGTATGTGTGAAGCAGGAAGAATACGACATCATTTAAAACATAATTTGTGGAGAGAAGATTCTACGATTTTGTTTGTAGGATATCAGGTTCCGGGAACCTTGGGAAATCACCTGTTAAGTGGAGCAAAAGAGGTAAAACTTTTTGGAGAAACCATTGAAGTGCGCGCCCATATTGAAAACCTTGCAGGAATCAGCGGACACGCAGATCAGCCGCATTTATTAAAGTGGATAGAAGCATTTGAAAAAAAGCCGCAGAGAGTATTTATTGTACATGGTGATGACAAGGTATGCGATCATTTTGCACAACTGGTAGAACAGGATACCGGAATTCCGTCCATAGCACCTTATAGCGGAGACATTTACGATTTGCTTACCAATGAATGTATTGCGCAGGGCAGCCGTGAGATGACGCAGAAGAAAAAGAAAGATACTCGTATGGTTTCTAATGTGTTCGCACGACTGGTTGCAGCAGGCGAGCGGCTTATGGCTGTAATTCGTAAATGTGAAGGCAGACCAAATAAAGAATTAGGCAAGTTTGCAGATCAGATTAATTCCCTCTGTGATAAGTGGGAGGAATAGAAAGATAATTTCGCATATTTTTTAAGGCGGATTTTTCCAATCTGCTGACTTGAGCTTGGGAGATGTGGATTTCTTCAGCGACTTCCATTTGTGTTTTTCCTTCGAAAAAGCGGAGTTTAATGATATAGTTTTCCCGTTCATTTAACCGCTTCATGGCATCGCTTAAAGAAAGCTCTTCTACCCAAGCTTCTTCCTTGTTCTTTTTGTCACTAATTTGATCCATAACATAAAGGGTATCGCCACCATCAGTGTAAATGGGATCATATAGACTTAAAGGGCTTTGAATGGCATCCAAAGCAAAGACAATATCCTCTTTGGGAATTTCCAATGCTTTTGCAATGTCTTCTAAGGTTGGCTCATGAGAGAGTTCCTTGGATAATAGTTCACGGGTATGAATTACCTTGTATGCAGTATCCCTTAAAGAGCGACTGACACGAATGGAATTATTGTCCCGTAAATAACGGCGTATTTCGCCAATAATCATGGGAACTGCATAAGTGGAAAATTTTACCCCCATGTCAGGGTTGAAGTTATCAATGGATTTGATAAGTCCGATACATCCGATTTGAAATAAATCGTCAACATTTTCATTACTATTAGAAAAGCGTTTAATAACGCTTAGGACAAGTCTTAAATTACCTTTGATATATTCTTCACGCGCTTGCATGTCACCAGCTTTAATTCTGGTAAAAAGTGCATTTTTTTCTTCTTCTTTTAATATAGGAAGCCGAGAAGTATTGACTCCGCATATTTCTACTTTGTATACGGCCATGGTGTTACCTCCAGGGATTTTTATATTAAAAGAATGCACGGAATTTGATACTTTTATTCATATAAAATTTGTGATAAAATAAAATTAGTAAAAAGATTTCCAAACTGAGGGTATCTGGAGGAATGATAATATGAAAGATGCGATTGATAAAAGAAATGAAAGAGAGAAAATAGCGAAAAGCATCATAAAACGATGGAATGTTATTTATATAACAAAGGAAGAATTAGAGAAGAGACGCCAGGAAGAAGAGCGCATGAAACAAAATCAGGAAGAACGTGAAAAGGCAGATGAGATTTTAAAACGCTTAGAAAACGAGGCAAAAGAAGACGAGTGTAAAAAAGCAGAGGAAATGCAGGCAATTTTGGCGCAACAGGAAATAGAAGGTCATAAAAATGCAGATACCTATGGAACAACTCCGATGGATGGGGTTACCCAGGAGAAAGTAGAGGCAATCTTAAATGATAAAGAACGTATGTTACAGCAAATTATTCAAGATACCGAAATGGCTTCAGCGCAGCAAGAAATGGAAGAAAACGTGGGAGAGGAACTTACAGAGGATAACACCACAGCAGAAGAGAAAGATGCAGAAGAAGTTTCAGAAGTTGTGGAAGAGTCTGAGGAAGAGGGTGCATCTGCATGAAAGAGCCAGAAGAAAAAGATAAAAAAGAAATAGAAGAAACAAAAAAGACTGCCCCAAAGCAGCCTTTGAGTGAAACCTGGTCACAAGATGCACAGGATGAACTTCAGGAATTTATTGAACTTCAGGGAATTTATATCAGACAATAAGATCCTTTGGAGATATGCCAAACATTTTGCGAAAAGCGCGCAAAAAAGTAGAATAATCAAAAAAACCACATTGGGAGGCAGCCTTTAAAACAGGTGTGCCTCCTTTTATCATGTCTGATGCACAGATAAGTCGTTTCTGTTGTATATAATTGTGAAGTGTATATCCGGTTTCTTCCTTAAATTTGTGCATAAGGTAATACTTGCTAAGGAAAAATTTCTCAGAAAGAGCCTCATTGGATAAATCTTCATCCAGATGCAGGTTAATATATTTTAAAATGTCAGCAATTTGCTTGTCGTACTTGGAAGCAGATTGATTTTCTTCGTATTGTTCCGGAGTGAAAACCTGATTTAAGTACACCATAAGTTGCAAAAAGTATGTCTGGCTTAGAACTTCATGCCCAAATTCTTCACTGGTAAGAGAATCCTCAAGAGAGTGGATTAACGTTTGAATTTTTGCCTGTAAGGTAGCATTTAAACGGATAAGATTAAAACGCTTTTCATTTGCGGTAGCAAAGCAGGCAGAAAGGTCGCACGGACGGTCTTTCTGTGATTTAATAAAGTCATTTTGCAACCAAATGATAATACGTTCGTAAGTGGTGCCCGGATCAATGACAGCCTTATGAATATCATGATGATTTACCAAAAGAATATCCCAAGGCTTTAGATAGTAAGCCTTTCCTTCTACCAGGTAGGTAACATTTCCGGAAAGAAAAATAATAATCTTATTAAAATTGTGGTAATGGAATTCAAATTCCGGTGTTTTTTTATCCTTTAAATGAAAAAGGCGAAAGTTTTGATGTAAGTATCCGCTTTCCTTTTTGGAAGAAAGTTCTGTATGTTCATTCATAATAATATCCTCTGCAAAATATAATTCATTACGCAAATATCATACCGCACTTTTTGCAACGTTTCAAGCAATTTATTCGCTATTATTTGCAAAAAGATACGATATAATATAATTATAAATACGTTACGCGGCAGGTACGGTGAGACCTGGGAAGGGAGAATATATGGATACAATTACAATGAAAAAATATCACGGATTAGGAAACGATTACTTGGTACTGGACCCAAATAAAAACGAGATAAAGTTACAAAAGAGAAATGTGGAAATGCTTTGCAGAAGAAACTTTGGTGTAGGTGCAGACGGCATTTTATATGGACCATTTCAAGAAGATGGAAAGCTTCGGGTTCAGATATTTAATCCGGATGGTTCAGAGGCAGAGCGTAGTGGAAATGGTGTGCGTATTTTTGCAAAATATCTGCTGGATGAAGGATATGTAAAAGAAAAGAAATTTACATTAAATACATTGGCTGGAGACGTAGAAATTGAGTTTTTAGACGAAGACGGAAGTACTATGCGGGTAAATATGGGAAAACCGGTATATGCAGGAGCAGAACTGCCCTTGGTAGGATTAGAAGGAGAAATTGTAAATGCACACTTGCGATTCCACGATAATGATTACAATACAACCTGTTTGTCTGTGGGAAATCCAAACTGTGTTATTATGATGGAGGAGATTACGTCACAGAAAGCAAAAGATTTAGGACCTTATGTAGAAGGAGCTTCTTATTTCCCGAATCGAACGAATATGCAGATATGTAAAGTAATGGATAGAGAAAATATTGCTATCGAAATATACGAGCGTGGAGCCGGCTATACTCTTGCGTCAGGTACAGGAGCATGTGCCGCAGCAGCCGCAGCAAAACGTATGGGATTAGTAGACGATAAAGTAACTGTTCATATGCAAGGTGGCAATCTTATCGTAGAATTTGATAAAGAAGGAAATATCTTTATGACAGGAACAGTGGGAACGGTAGGAACCTTTACCTTGGCAGAGAATTTTTTTGCATAGGATGTTGCTAATTGAAAAAGTGGATGTTGGCAAGAAAAAAAGTGTACATTGAAAGCGAAAAGTGGATATTCAGAATCCGAAAGTGGACATTGAAAGTGAAAAGCTGAAAAAAGAGGGTGACAAGTTCCCCTCTTTTTGTTATGATTAAAAGTAAAGTGTTCTGAAGAATTCAGAAAGTATGTGAAAGAAAAGAGGACAGACCATGAAAAAAATGTTGGACTTAATCAGTGCTGAGGTAACGAAGGCATTTGAAGATAATGGATATGATGCAAAGTACGGAAAAGTAACATTGTCAAATCGTCCGGATTTGTGTGAATATCAGTGTAATGGAGCCATGGCAGCAGCAAAGGAATATAAATGTGCTCCATTTATGATTTCAGATAAAATTGCAGAGAGTTTGAAGGAAAATCCAATGTTTTCCTCAGTAGAATCAGTAAAACCGGGATTTTTGAATATGAAGTTAAATGAATCCTATTTAGCAGATTATATTGGAAATATGGAGGCAGACAAGGAACGTCTTGGATGCGAGAAAGCAAAGAATCCAAAGACAATTATGATTGATTACGGCGGACCAAATGTGGCAAAGCCACTTCATGTAGGACACTTACGTTCTGCAATCATCGGAGAAAGTGTAAAACGTATCGGTAAGTTTATGGGACATCATATGATTGGTGATGTACATTTGGGAGACTGGGGTCTTCAGATGGGACTTATTATTACCGAGCTTAAGGAACGTAAATCGGAGCTTGTATATTTTGATGAAAATTATGATGGAGAATATCCCAAAGAACCACCATTTACCATTTCAGAGTTAGAAGAGATATACCCAACTGCCAGTGGAAAGTCCAAACAGGATGCAGCGTATAAAGAAGCAGCAATGCAGGCAACCTATGAACTTCAGCATGGAAAAAGAGGATACAATGCACTTTTAAAACATATCTTGGATGTGTCTGTAAATGACTTAAAGCGCAATTACAAGAACCTTAATGTATCTTTTGACCTGTGGAAAGGTGAGTCTGATGCGCAGCCTTATATTCCGGATATGGTACAGAAGATGAAGGATGACGGATATGCATACATAAGCGAAGGCGCATTGGTAGTAGATGTAAAAGAAGATACCGATACCAAAGAGATTCCACCATGTATGATTTTAAAATCAGATGGAGCTTCTTTATACAATACAACTGACCTTGCAACGATTGTATGGCGTATGAAGGACTACAATCCGGATGAATTAATTTATGTAGTAGACAAGCGTCAGGAATTGTATTTTACACAGGTATTCCGTTGTGCAAGAAAGACCGGCTTAGTGAAACCGGAAACGAAATTAAAGTTTTTAGGCTTTGGTACGATGAACGGCAAAGATGGAAAGCCATTTAAGACTCGTGAAGGTGGTGTCATGCGTCTGGAGTATTTGGTTTCTTCCATTAATGAAGAAATGTATAAAAAGATTGCAGAAAACCATACCGTAGACGAAGCAGAAGGAAAAGAGACAGCAAAAGTAGTTGCTTTAGCTGCAATTAAGTATGGGGATTTATCCAATCAGGCTTCTAAGGACTATGTATTTGATATTGAAAGATTTACCTCTTTTGAAGGAAATACAGGACCATATATTTTGTATACAATCGTTCGTATCAAATCTATTTTGAAAAAATATCAGGCAGAAAAGACAATGCCAGAAGATGCTAAGATTCTTCCGGCACATTCAGAAAGTGAAAAAGCACTGATGTTAGAGTTAAGCAAATTCAATGCAGCTATGGAAACAGCATTTGAAGAAACAGCACCACATAAGATATGTGCTTATATCTATGACCTTGCAAATGCATTTAATCATTTTTACCATGAAACAAAAATTATGGCAGAAGAAGATGCAATGGTACAGGCAGGTTACATTAAGTTGTTAGAATTAACAAGAAGTGTACTAGAAACATGCATTGATGTGTTAGGATTCGAAGCACCAGAGAGAATGTAAGAAAAAGATATGAAAGATTTAACAAAGGGAAGACCGGAAAAGTTGCTGCTATCTTTTTCACTTCCCATTTTTTTCGGAAATTTATTACAGTTAACCTACAGTCTGGTTGATACCAGAATTGTAGGTTCCTATTTGGGAAAACATGCATTAGCAGCCGTGGGGGCAACCAGTACGATGAGTGGTCTGTTAATTGGATTTTTGATGGGACTGGCTAACGGATTTGCCATTATTCAGGCACAATGCTTCGGAGCCAAGGATATGAGGCGGTTAAGAAAATCTTTAGCGGCATCATTTGTACTAGGTGGTGGAATTACCTTAGTACTTACCGTTTTGGGACTTGTTTTCCTAAATCCCATTCTTCGGTTTTTAAATATTTCAGAACAGTTAATGAGAACCGCCAGAGAGTATATTTTCATTATTATGGCAGGAATGATTGTGACATTACTGTATGATGTATGTGCAGCAGTAATGCGTGCGATAGGAGATACCATTACGCCACTTATTATTTTGGCAATATCGGTAGTGCTGAATATCGTAGGCGATATGTTTTTTATCTGTGTGTTAAAGACAGGAGTGCGAGGAGCAGCAATCGCTACAGTATTGGCGCAGTTAATAGCATTGATAGTATGCATAATTTTCATGCTAAAGAAATACGATATACTTCGTTTGCACCGAGAAGATTTTGCATTCATGGAAAAAAATATGATTGGAGAAATGTTAAATTCCGGTCTATCCATGGGCTTTATGAGTTCCCTGGTAAATATCGGTTCTCTTTCCTTGCAGACAGCAATCAATAAGCTGGGAGAAGATATTATTGTAGCTCATACGGCAGCAAGAAAAATATCAGAGATATTTATGATTATGTTTAGTGTATTTGGGCAGGCAATGGCTACTTATTGTGGTCAGAATCTTGGCGCAGGCGAGATAGGAAGAATTAAGAAAGGGATTAAGGTTGCCATTGTCTATACATGCATTTGGTGTACCTTTACGATTATCGCAAGTTATACCATTGGTTCCTGGCTGGTTCACTTGGTAACCGGAAGTAAAAATACCGTAATTATAGAAAATGCAACCAATTATTTGAAGTTTGATACACTGTTTTATTATGTAACAGCATTTATCTGTATTATACGAAATGCGTTACAGGGAATCGGAGATCATATTACACCGTTAGTATCCAGTTCCTTGGAAATGATAGGAAAAATTGTATTGGCATGGCTTTTAGTGCCATGTTTAGGATATACCGGAGTCATTCTTTCAGAACCAATCGTATGGTTTATTATGGTGATTCCGTTAATAGTACAGATTTTGCGAACACCGGTATTGAAAGTAAAAGAAGGATAAGCAATGTTTAAAGCAAGAAACAAAGAAACAAAAAAATATGAAATGGATATGTGTAGTGGTTCCATTTTAAAGAAAATGCTACTATTTACAGTACCTCTTATGTGTTCCAGTATTTTGCAGTTATTATTCAACGCAGCAGATGTGATAGTAGTTGGAAGCTTTGTAGGCGATAATGCTTTGGCGGCAGTAGGTTCCAATACAGCGTTGATTAATCTGCTTACAAACTTTTTCCTTGGGTTTTCCATTGGAGCAAATGTTTTAGTTGCACGTTTTTATGGAGCAAAACAGGAAAAAGAATTGAAAGAGACAGTACATACTGCCATTATGGTTAGCATATATAGTGGTATTGCCCTGACGTTAATTGGATGCATTGGCGCAAAGCAGATTTTAATCTGGATGAAAACACCCAAGGATGTACTTCCGTTAGCAACCTTGTATCTTAGAATTTACTTTATCGGAATGACAGCAACAATGCTTTATAATTTCGGTAGTGCAATTTTAAGAGCGGTGGGAGATACCAGACGACCACTATACTATTTGACAGCAGCAGGGATTATCAATGTGGCACTGAATCTTTTATTTGTCATTGTTTTAAAGATGTCAGTGGCAGGAGTAGCACTTGCAACGGTAATTTCCGAGTGTATTTCAGCGTTTTTGGTTATTCGTTGTATGCGAAGAAGTGAAGGTGGTATTCGCCTGGAATGGAAGAGCTTACGGATTTACCCACAGAAGTTTTTGAAAATATTGCAGATAGGGTTGCCGGCAAGCTTTCAGGGAATCATTTTTTCTATATCCAATGTAATTATTCAGGCATCGGTAAATTCCTTCGGAGCAACCGTAGTGGCAGGAAATTCAGCGGCGGCAAATATTGAAGGATTCGTATATGTATCTATGAATGCGTTCCATCAGGCAGCCATTTCCTTTACCAGCCAAAACATAGGAGCGGCAAAATATGAACGAGTTAATAAAATCCTATATACGGCGGAGCTTTGTGTTATTGTAGTAGGAATTGTACTTGGAAATATGGCAGTATTTTTCGGACATCCATTACTTGGAATGTATACCTCCAGCGAGATTGTTATGGAGGCTGGAATGAAGCGAATGGGTGTGATTGCCAGAACTTATGCCTTATGTGGAATGATGGATGTTATGGTAGGCTCACTACGCGGATTGGGATATTCCGTTATGCCGATGCTGGTATCGTTGGTAGGAGCCTGTGGATTAAGGCTGTTGTGGATTTTTACCTTTTTCCAGCACGCTCCATTTCACACAACAACGTCTTTGTATTTAACCTATCCGGCTAGCTGGATTATTACTTTTTCAGCACATGTAATATGCTTTATGATTGTAAGAAAAAAATTAGCAAAAAGATGGGGAAAATAACGAAAAGAAAGAGTCCCAACGGACTCTTTTTTCTAAGATATATATTATTCTAATACAAGTAAAAGTGCCATTTTAAATTTTCCATTTGCAGTAACACTATGAAGACCATTTTTCTCAAAGCGGAAACACTCACCGGCTTTTAATTCATAATCGGTCCCTTCATATCCGATGGTTGCGTTTCCTAAAATGATTTCTGTATACACCAGTCCTTCTGATGTTTGCATTCCACATAAAGTTTTCGGTGGAACAACCAGTGCCATATCTGGTTTTAGAAAGACTTCTTTTTGGTTTTTTCCAATAATAAATGTTCCTTGTCCGGCAGCACCTATATACATAGTCATTCGGTCATAGCTTTCCTGACTGATAGATGTATCTTTTCCCATGGAAAAATAAGTTATTTTGGGTATACATTGTCTCTTATCAACGGAAAATATAATAAGTGTGATAACTAATGCGCCGGAACAAAAGGTTCCGGTGGAATGTTGTGTTCGCCAATCATTTTTTCCATCCAAATCATATCATACCAGCGATTCAGCTTAAAACCGCAATTATGAAAATGTCCGATTGTGGTAAATCCCAAAGCTTTATGAAAAGCAATACTGCCAGGATTCGGATAAGCAATGCAGGCATTTAGATTTAATACATGCTGTTGTACCAGTTGTTTTTCCAGTTCCGCATAGAGTAATTTTCCCACACCTCGACCATGAAAGTTCTGTTGTATGTAAATAGAAGTTTCTGCACACCAGGCGTAAGCCGCCCGTGGATGAAAAGAAGAAGCATATGCATATCCCACAGGTGCGTTCTGATATTCAGCCACTAAGTATGGATATTTTTCAAGTGTCTGGGTAATACGTTCTGTAAATTCTTCTACAGAAGGAACTTCATATTCAAATGTAATGGCAGTGTCTGTTACATAAGGCGCATAAATTGTAAGAAGAGCAGCTGCGTCTTCAGGAACTGCTGTTCTTATGGTAATGGTATCTGTGTACATAAGTTAACCTTTCTTTTGAAAAAGATTCGTATTTCCGTCTGTTGTATAGATGTGGTGAGCCCAAAGAGTCACCAGTCCGGTATAAATAATGCCAATGGCTTCTGTTGCAATGAGTGGTAAGACATCCATCTGGTAAAGTCCTGCAAAAATATCCAGTCCGGTATGAAGAAGAATTGCCACAGGGAAAAGCCATTTTTTCTCCGGTTTTTGAACAGCATAGTAAACAATTACAGAGAGTGCAATATGGAAAATAAATGCATAAGCACGTTCTAATACCGTTAATGCACAAGTACCTACGGTCATAGAAGAAATCAAAGAGACAATGGATTGTAAAGAAGTAAGCTCGTCTCCGGTAGTAGAAGAAAGGAGAGAGTTAATACTTCCATTGTGGATCATAAGGGCAATGGAAAAATATTGAATAAATCCAAAGCCTACTACAGACATAGATTCAAATCCACCGTGTCCGATACCATAAGTAATAGCTGTTTCTTTTCCGGAAGTTTTCTTCTGTAAAAAGCGAAATGCTACAAAGCGTCCGGTTTCTTCAAAAAGTCCTGCAACGAGTCCGGCATACAGGGCATATAAGATCGGTGTAGCCGTAATGATGCGGGAAACAGGGTTGTCCATATAAAGAAAGAAAATGTGCGGAAACATTTCCAAAATACGGGCAAAGATTAAAAATATGATAGCCCCTGTAAGTGCGGGCAATACTTTTGCTTTCATTTTTACGCACCAAACAATCAGTACCAGAATAGGAACAGAAATTGTAAGAATGCCAACAGAAAGTATAGCGGATAACGTTGATGTTGACATAAAAATGTCCTCCTTTTTTATATAAATTTAGTATAGCAGAATATTTTGTACAGGAACAGGGAAATTTATTTTATGTGACATAATAAAAAGTAGAAATGAAAGGAGATTTTCCATGAATCAGTTATCAGACAAAGAATTGTCCGCATTAAATGATTTGCTTCCGGGAGAAGAACTTTTGATTAAAAAGTTTCAGATGTTGGCAGAGCATAGTACTGATGCAGAGGTAAAAGCAAAATTTACAGAAATCGCAAATGAGCACAAAGAGCATTTTCGTTCTTTGTATTCTTTGTTAGGTTAGGAGGAGAAATATGCAGCAACCACTTTATTCAGAAAAAGAAGTATTAGCGGATGCATTATCCGCAGAAAAATCAGCAACCACTTTGTATAATACGTTTTCCAATGAGTGTGTACACGAAAATGTAAGAAATGCTATTTTAGATTGCTTAGAAAAGGAACATGACATTCAGCAGGAAGTATTTAATATGATGCATGATAGAGGATTTTATCCAACCCCTTCCGCAGATACACAAAAGATGGAAGAAGCAAAGCAAAAGTATCAGCAGTGTATGCAAAGCTTTTAGAAGAAATACAAGCACGCGTCGAATGTTTAGGTGTTCGGCGCGTAAATTATATGTGTAAAAATACAGTTAAGCTACATATTGCAAACATCATAGTGTATATGATATAATTTTTTTGTATATAAAGATTAGGGTGTCAAAAGGGTTATAACCTTTGATATAAATTTGTAC
>ERZ1034984.2249-NODE-2249-length-15921-cov-13.018530_pt1 | contig 15921 bp, 10 predicted proteins | sample MGYA00520589_ERZ1034984 | MGnify/ENA primary metagenome ERZ1034984 (study PRJEB33766, sample SAMN09781790) | gut metagenome | biome: gut microbiome | host: Homo sapiens | place: Madagascar | study: EMG produced TPA metagenomics assembly of the PRJNA485056 data... | reverse complement strand
TAGTAAAATTTACCAAAATTTTGTAAAGTAATTCTCTATATATCCCAATAGTCGAAAACCAACGAAAATATTATAATATAAGTACGAAAACGTGCGAAAGGGAATTTTCGTACAAACATAATAAGAAAAGGAGAGGAAATATGAGAAAGTTAAAAGAACACTTTCACAGGAAACATGGCATATTCAGCCGGGTATTCAGTTTGATACTGGTATTGGCGATGATTATGACTATGATTCCATCAATCGGAGGAATTGCAACTGCGTATGCGGATGACGGAAAGGTTAGTATTACACTTCATTTCAAAAACTATGGGAACTGGAATGAGGTAGCAACAAAAGCAACTGAAACAGAAAGTTGGTCCTCTATTAGTGGTTATGAAAAGTATAATACATGGCCAGGTGAGGTATTGAGTGAAGATGCAGATCACAAAGGTTATTATACATTAACTGTTAAAAAAGGAACTGATACTCAGTTCAATTGTATTTTTAATGATAATGTTAATGGTAGTGGCCGTCAGACTAAAAATATTATTATTACTGCAGATGAACTGGCTGGAAAAACTTCTTATGAAGGTTGGGTAATTGATTCAAGTGGAGAAATTTTGAAAAGTGCGCCAAATTCATGGACAACTCCAGGTGCTTCAGATCTTAGCTATGTAAGCCCAGAAGTAAATGGACGTAAAGTTACATTTAGAGTTCCAGATTCAAAGGTTTCAGGAGCAACAAATGTTACAGTTCCTGGCAGTATGAATGGCTGGAATGTAAAGGCAACAGGTGAAAATGCATTTGCATTGAAAAAAGGTGCAGATGGCATGTGGACTGGAACTTTTACTATGGCACCGGGTGTCTATGAATATAAGTTTGATGTGGATGAATCATGGGATAATCTGAATATGGCAGATCCGGCAAACACACTATCTTCCGGTGATAACAGCAAGCTTGTAGTACCGGGTCTTGAAAGTAAGGTACTTACAGTAACAGAGGGAACAGCGTTAGAGCTTCCGGACAAGCTTAATCTTTACAAAGTAGACGGAAATGAGGAACAGGTTGGTGTTACATATAAATTAAAAGATACAAATGACAAGGTTACACTTGACGGCAATAGTCTTACAGTGGCTAAAAAGTCAGGCATCAAAGAAGTAAAGCTTGTTGCAACTGCTGGTAGTGAGACATCAGAGATTACAGCAAAAGTAGTAGCAGAACAGTACACATATAATATCTACTTTTATGATTCAAATGCTGCACACATGGATGTAAATGCTGCAGATGTACATATGTGGGAAATTGGAGGCCCTGATATTGAACCTGCTTCTTTTACAGAAAAAGTAAAGCTTTCTGATGGTAACGAGTGGCTTAAGGCTTCAATTACTACAGATTTAAAAAATATCGGAATGATTCCACGTGCAAAAGGAACATGGGGGTCTTGGCAGACAGACAATCATACCTTTAATAACGCAGATGCAAAGAAAACTGTTGATCTGTATATCGTAAATGGTGATAAGAACACATATACAGAGCTTCCGGCAATTAAGGAGCAGAGAGAAAGAAAAGTAATTGTTGAGTATGAGCGTCAGAACAATGACTATGATGGATGGAACATCTACTCTTGGAATAGTGGATTTGGTAAAGAAACAGAAATCTACACACAGGAGATTAACGGAAAGCATTATATTATAGTTCCTGTAAAGGATTCAGAAGCAGACATGAATCTGGGCTTCTGTGTCAGAAGAAGCGGAAAAGCTGAAGCTGATAAGTGGCTTGAGAAGGACGGTGGGGATCACTCAATTTTCGTACCTGCAAACCAGACTATTGTAAAAGCTAAGCTTGTACAGGGAAAAGGTGTTACAGAGGTTCTTCCATACAACAAGGGCTATGAGATGAAAGGAAACGAGGATAAGATTTCCTTCTACTACAGAGATGACAGCCTTATGACAGCTGATAATGAGAAATCATTAGATGGCAAAGTAAAAGTTGTTATAAACGGAACTGCCCATGATATGTCATACAATGCAAAGACAGAGCGTTATGAATATGATGTGAACGGATGTAAGTCTGGAGAGTACACATATTACTATATTGTAGATGGCAAGGACGTGATTGATGCATTCAATACCAACAGCAAAAAGGTTGACGGAAAAGATGTATCATATTTCACATACAAGACATTTGACAACCTTGGAATCAAGGCTAGCCTGTCAAATAGCAAGATGAATTACAATGAAAATAATGTGCTTAGAGTAGAATTTGATGGAGCTGACAAGGATGCCATTACAAAGGCTGAGGTAAGCAGCATTACAGCAGATGTTTCAGAGCTTGGACTTGATACATTAAGCATAGAGCCAAAGCTTATGAAGGGAACGATATCAGTAACAGATAAAACAGCACTTGGAACAAAGAATATCCCTGTAGTTGTTACAGATATTTATGGAAACATCTATAAGACTTCTACACAGGTAGAGGTTACAAAGAATAACAGCTCTAGCTTTGATTGGGATGAGGCTGTTATCTATATGACATGTACTGACAGATTCTATGATGGAAATACTTCAAATAATAAATCTTACAATACAACAGATGTATTTGATAAGAAAGGAAGCTTAAGCTATCATGGAGGAGACTTTGCGGGACTTGAGCAGAAGCTTGATTATCTCGAGGATTTAGGTGTAAATACTATCTGGATTACACCGATTGTGGAAAACTCAGATGCAAAAACAGGTGATGACGGAATCCCTACAACAGGATACCATGGATACTGGGCAAGCGATTTTACAAAGCTCAATCCACATCTTGGAACAGAGGCAGAGTTTAAATCACTTATCAATGCAGTACATGACCGCGGCATGAAGCTGATGGTAGATGTCGTATTGAATCATGCAGGATATGGCACTGAGGATTACTTTAATTCTATCTTGAGGGATGCAGATGGTAATACTATTAAGATGCTCAGAGATGATTCAAACACAGTTACAGGTGACGATGTATATGACGCACTTTCAGATTTACCTGATTTTGTTACAGAGAACGAGGATGTAATGAATCAGCTCGTTAAGTGGCAGACAGACTGGGTTAAAAAGTATGATATTGATTACTATAGAGTAGATACAGTTAAGCACGTTAATTCAGAGACATGGGCAGCATTCAAAAATGCGCTTACAGAGGCTGATGCAGAATTCAAGATGATTGGAGAGTATTCAGGAGCAGGATATGGAAATACAGCAGGAGAGCTTGGAACAGGAAGAATGGATTCACTTCTTGATTTTGACTACAATGATCAGGCTGTAAACTTTGTATCAGGAAATGTTGAGGGAGCAGAGTCTTTCCTTGAGAGCAGAAATAATTCTATCAACAATACAGCAACACTTGGAGCTTTCTTAAGCAGTCATGACGAGGATAGCCTGGTAGACAAGCTTATGAAAGAAAAAGGAATGAACGAGGAGCAGGCACTTAATGCAGCAAAGGTTGCAGCAGCTCTTCAGCTTACATCAAAGGGTCAGATGGTTATCTACTATGGTGAGGAGCTTGGTCAGCATGGATTAGACAATTATCCAATTCAGAGTAACAGATATGATTTTGACTGGGCTGCGCTTGAGAGCCAGAAAAAAGATGCTTCAAGTATGTATAATCATTATAAGAAGCTTCTTTCAATCAGAAATGATTACAGTGCACTCCTTTCAAAGGGAACAAGAAAGAACATTGCTACATCAAATGATGAGGGCTACAGTGTATTTGAAAGAGCATATGATGGAAATGCCCTTACAGTTGCACTCAATGTAAAGGCTGCCGCTAAGACAGTTACTATTCCGGTTAGCTTAGCAGCAGGAACAGAGGTAAAGGATTTATACAGCGGTGCTACCTATACTGTAGGAAGTGATAAGACTGTAACAGTTACCATTCCGGCAGCAAAGGATGGTGGAACAGTCATTCTTACCGAGGTGAAGAAAGCAGTAGCTCCAACACCGGCAGATCCGGGCAAGAAAGATCCAACACCAACACCAGCAAAGAAAGATGGAGTTATTTCCGTAACAGATAAGGCAGCTATTGAAACCAAAAAAGCAGCTCCAAAGAGTGGCGATGACAATGAAGCAGCTACATATGTATGCTTACTCGGACTTGCAGCAGTTGCAATCACAGCAGCTACATATCGCAAGAAGAAAGTATGCAAATAAAACAACTTTAAAACTAAACATTTTATAAACCTCTTAGATGCCGCACCTTCGGGTGCGGCATTTTGTCGTTCATAGTTTAGGGAGACCGGCAATGATAGTATTCACATAAAATATCACACAGTTTTTACATAGAGCAAGTATAAAGTTTACCCGGGCAATGTATAATCCTCTGTGGTTAAATGATTTACACATGGAGGAATAAAATGAAAAAGAGAAATCAGATCATTGCGGCATTTCTTGCAGCGACAATGATAATTACACCGGCAACACCAATATTTGCAAAGGCAGCAAAGGATGGAAATTCTAGTGCAGAGTCTTCTTATGGGGAAAGCTTTACAAGCTGGAAGACAAATGAATGGGAGAATAAGCTCAGCAAGGATTGGACAACTGTTTCTATGACACCGGGAGTTAATGAATCGACCATGAACTTTGCATGGTATTCAAAGACAACAGATACCGTCTCACTGACATATGGTTTAAAGGCTGATTTAAGCGATGGAAAGACTGTTCAGATTGCGACTAAGAGCACCGGACAAAAGGATAAAGACGGAAATGAATACAATAGCAATAAGGCAACTATTTCAGGACTTGCAGCCCAGACCACATATTACTATAAGGTGGATGACAAGGAAATAAAGTCCTTTAAAACAGGAAATACAAGTAAATTCAGATTTGCTTTTGTAGGTGATCCACAGATTGGTTCATCTAATGAATTAAAGGGATCTGATACAGAGGCGTTTTACAATGCACAGAGCAATGCGGTAGCAAATGACAGCTACAATTGGTCACAGACATTGAAAAAGATACAGAGTGCAGGAACTGATTTTATTGTGTCAGCAGGAGACCAGATTCAGACAACAAAGAAAAAAGCCCCGGGAAAAAGTTCTACAACAAGTGAGATAGAGTATGCAGGATATCTTTCACCGGATACACTTGCGTCATTGCCGGTAGCAACAACAGTCGGTAATCATGATGCAGACAATGCCAACTATCAGTACCATTTTAATGTTCCAAACCTCAGCAATCTGGGAGATAATGGAAAAGTAGGTGGCGATTATTATTTCACATATGGTGATGTGCTTTTTATGATGCTTAATACACAGGATACAAACTCAGCAGAGCATATTCAGTTTATCCAGGATACAGTTGCAAAAAATGCCAATTGCAAGTGTAAGGTAGTTACATTGCACCAGGATATTTATGGTTCAGCAGAGCATTCAAATGAGCCTGAGATTGTGAATTTACGTTATGCGCTTACACCGACATTTGAGAAATATGGTATAGATGCCGTGCTTACAGGACATGACCATGCTTATTCAAGAAGTAAATTTCTTTCAGGCAATCAGACTGAAAAGACAGTTACATATACTGATGATGAGTTTGATGAAATGCTTGATAAGGACATTGACTATACAGGTGAGGGTACTTTGACCGTAGCACCGGGAAATATCCAAGCTGACACAACAGATGAATCAGAAAAGGCTTATTTATCTTATCTTACATCTGTGATGGATGCAGACAGAATTACCGAGACAGGAGAGTATGTGGTAGATCCTAAGGGAATTCTTTATCTTACAGCCAGCAGTTCATCAGGAAGTAAGTATTATGACCTCGTATCACGTCAGCAGTCATATATAGCAAACAGATGGCAGGAGGATGTCCCTACATATTCACTCATCGATGTGACAGAGACAACCATGACAATTAACACTTATCGTACTGACAATGACAGTGCAATTGATAATACTGTTACTATTGTAAAATCTGCAGACAAATCAGCAGTTGATGCTAAGCTTGCAGAGATAAATAAAGAGCTTACAGATAATACACTGGTAGAGAAGGACTATACAGCTGGTAGCTGGAAGGCTTTAAAGGATGCGATGGATGCCGCAAACAGTATCAGCCCTGAGACTGAGCAGGCACAGATTAACAAGGTGCTTGAAAATCTGACAACAGCCAGAAACGGTCTGGTAAAGGTGACTACACAGGAACCGCCAAAATCATCAGAGCAGTCAACAGAAAAGACATCTGAATCAGAGAAAGCATCAGAGCAGACAACAGAAAAAACATCTGAATCAGAGAAAGCATCAGAAAAGGATGCAAAGAAGACTTCAGAAAAGTCAAACAATAAATCAGCCTCTAAGGTTAAGACCGGTGATGAGTCACAGGCAATGCTTTGGACAATTGTTTGTGTGATTGGGCTTGGAGCAGCAGGAACAGCAGTGGTATTTGCCGGAAAAGAGAGAAAATAGTGAAGAAAATCTGTATTGCAATAATAAGTATTGCTCTGATAGTTGCATTTGGAATATCACTGAACAATGTAGAAAAGACAGAGCTTCAATCAACTGATGGCCGTGATTTTGAAAAAGCGACGGTGACAGAGATTGTCAGCTCGGATTATTCGGATAGCACTTCAAAGGCTTCTGATGGCTCTACGGGTGAAGATGACAATGTCAGGGCAGGGCAGCAGCAGATAAAGGTCAAAATAAGAACTGGTGAGCATAAGGGAGAAATCCTGGATGCCACCAGTTCTTCATCGTATCTGTATGGTGCCAGATGTAGAATAGGAACAAAGGTAATAGTAATAATCAGTGAGTCGGATGAGCTTACAACGGTAAGTGTCTATAACTATGACAGAGGAAATCAGCTGTATATGATAATTGCCTTTTTCCTTATAGTTTTAGTTTTAATAGGAGGACTCAAGGGCTTTAAATCAGCTGTAGGGCTTGTGTTTACCTTCTGCTGTATTTTATTTGTATTTATGCCGCTTATTTACAGAGGTGTGTCTCCTATTTTTGCGGCGGCATTTGTGGTAATTATAACAACAGTTGTTGTTATGTATCTGATAGATGGATTTACTGCAAAATCAATCTGTGCAATCGTTGGCACGATAATAGGTGTTGTGCTGGCAGCAGTTTTCGCATTTATATTTGGAAAAATATGCCATATATCCGGCTATAATGTGGATGACATAGAAAGTCTTATTTATATTGGTGAGATGACAGATATAAAGGTGGGAGAGCTGATGTTTGCAGGAATACTGATATCAGCTCTGGGCGCAGTGATGGATGTTGCCATGTCTGTAGCAAGCACTATTAATGAGATTCATGATAAAAATCAAAGGCTTGACACCAAAGAGCTGTTTAAATCCGGCATAAATGTCGGAAAGGACATGATGGGAACCATGTCCAATACGCTGATTCTGGCTTTTGCAGGTGGTTCGATTAATACCTTTGTATATATTTACAGCTATAACTATCAGTATTATCAGGTGCTTGATATGTATTCAATTGGAATTGAAATAATTCAGGGAATTTCTGCAACGCTTGGAGTGATACTCACGGTGCCTATAGTGTCTGCAATATCTGCTGTAGCACTAAAGAAAACCATATAATAAATTGGGAAAGAAGTCATATTGCTATCATTGCTTTAAATACATTATAATAAGAAGAAAACAGCAAAGGCTGTCAAGGAGAATAATATGAAAAGTACAGCGTTTGATATGGCTATGATGGCATACAGACAAAATGATATGGAGGGAGCATTCCGTCAATTTCTGCCACTGGCAGAGACTGGCGATGCAGATGCCATGAATATGGCTGCAAATATGTTTGAAAGAGGTCAGGGCACATACCGGGATCCCGGGCGCGCAGTGTTTTGGTGGAAGAAAGCAGTGGAGCTTGGCAATGTGGATGCGCTTGCTGATTACGGACAGTATCTGGTCACTACATTCTTTGATGGAAAAGAGCAGAAGCTGGGAGCCGGGTATCTGGTTACTGCGACGGAGCGTGGCAACAACAGAGCAGGAGAGAGCCTTGTGGATTTTGCTCTTAAAAATAATGAGGCAGGAGCCAAGGTGTACAGGGCAGCATCAGATTACTGTGACAGGGCTATTGCCGCTGCGACAGATTCTTATCTTCGCACACAGTATGTGCAAAAAAAGGGTATGCTTAAATATAAGCTCAGACAGCACAGACTTGGAAACAATTATGTATATCTGGCAGCGGTATTTTCGGCGATAGGAGCAGTATTTCTCATGATTGCATCAGTGGATTTGTTTCTTGAGCTGCATATGGAGTATTGCGATATGTTTAAGCTGTTTTCGTATAGTAAAATGATACCATGGGAGACAGATATAGCGATGTTCTTTGGTGCGATGCTTTTATTTACGCTTGGAAAGGTGACAAATAAGCTTCATGTGGCGAGCTTTTTGCAGCTTCTTGCATCTGTATTTGCGGTGGCAGTTGTTGCCATGCACTTTATCTGTGTGATAAATGATGGCAGGGTGTGGTATGATAAGCTGCTTTGGTATGTGGTGCTTGTTGTCATTCCACTTATGCTCGGAAAGCTGTTGGGTGAGATTCTGAGAAAGATTATCGGCATACAGTAAAATAATATTTCGATATGTAACCGGAGGAGGATAAATATGACTCTGCAACAATTAAAATACGTGGTGACAGTGGCAGAATGCGGCAATATAACAGAGGCTGCAAAGCAGCTTTTTGTCTCGCAGCCCACTGTGACCAGCGCTATACATGACCTGGAAAAAGAGATGCAGATAGTTATTTTCATCAGGACAAACAAGGGAGTGATACTATCAGAAGATGGTGAGAGATTTCTCGGTCATGCCAGGCAGGTGCTGGAGCAGGTAGATCTCATAGAGGGAATCTACAAGGATGATGTGGTGAGTAAGCCGCACTTTGCGGTATCGTGTCAGCACTATTCCTTTGCAGTGAATGCATTTGTGGATGTAATCAGAGAGTTTGATGCATATCAGTATGATTTTACCATCAGGGAGGAGCAGACTCACGAAATTATTGAGGATGTCACGAATTTAAAGAGTGAGCTGGGAGTCATATATCTAAGCTCCAAGAATACGGAGGTGCTTTCAAAGATGCTAAAGCGTAATGAACTCGAGTTCACAGAGCTTTTTACAGCCACACCGCATGTATTCATATGTGACAGTCACCCGCTTGCTTCAAAAAAGAGCATCACGATGGATGATCTGCAGGACTATCCGTACCTGACGTATGAGCAGGGAGAGTACAATTCACAGTACTTTTCGGAGGAGTTTGTCAGTACTCTTGATAGCAGAAAGAATATCAGGGTCAGAGACAGAGCTACACTTTTTAATCTGATAATTGGCTTAAATGGCTACACAGTGTGCTCAGGAGTGATTTCCGCAGAGCTGAATGGAAGGAATATTATATCAAAGCCACTTGATGTGGAGGAGTATATGAGGATAGGCATTATCAGCAGAAAGGGTGTGGTACTCTCGCGATATGCAAGGGAGTATATTGAAGCATTGAAGGCGCACTGTATGTGACCCACACTACACTGAGAAAGTAGCAATTTGCTGCCGGAATGCAGCAAATTAGCGGATTTCGAGGTGGAGTCAGATTACGGGAATGCATAGCATGTAGTAATCTGATTAATCATAAATGAGGGTCAAAATACCTTTTGCCCCTTTAATTATAATATATAAGGTCTAAATATATACAAGCATTTGATACAAGGAGTACAGCATGTACGATAGTATAATAATAGGAACAGGTCCTGCCGGACTGTCGGCAGCCCTGAATTTAAAAACATATAAAAAGGATTTTATCTGGTTTGGTTCGAAGAACCTAAGCGAAAAGGTGCAAAAGGCAGAGAAAATCACAAACTATCCCGGATTTCCACAGATAAGCGGACAGGAGCTGTTTGAACGCTTTGACGCTCATAGGAGAGCTGCGGGAATTGATATAACAGAAAAGACTGTGACAAATATCATGCCTGCAGGAAACGGCTTTATGGTGCTTGCAGACAATGAGATGTATGAGGCAAGGACTCTCATACTTTGCATGGGTGTGATGTCTGCAAAGCAGCTGGACAGGGAGGATGAGCTGCTTGGTAAGAGGCTCAGCTACTGTGCCACCTGTGATGGCATGTTTTACAAGGATAAAAGGATAGCTGTTATATGCAATGACAAAAAATATGAGCATGAGGTTAAATATCTTGCGGATCTTGCGGCAGAGGTATTGTATTTCCCTGCTTATAATGACAGCGAAATAGAGCTTCCAAATGTAAAGATATCAAAGGATGCACCTATAGCATTAATCGGTGACTCATTTGTGGAGGGAATTACGCTTCGAAGCGGAAAGACTGAGAGCGTAGACGGAGTATTCTGCCTCAGGAACGCCATCGCACCATCAAAGCTTATGCCGCAGCTTGAAATAGAAAACGGACATATATTGGTGGATAGAGCCCAGCAGACAAATGTGGCAGGCTGTTTTGCGGCAGGAGACTGCACAGGCAGGCCATACCAGTATACGAAGGCTGTCGGAGAGGGAAATGTGGCAGCACATTCGTGTATACAATATCTTAGTAAATCAGAAAAATAATATAGTATTTTGTTAATAATGGTGACTGCTTAGAATACACATTTTGAGCAGTCACCTTATTTTTTTAGAATCACGGAATCAATTTCTTAATTAAATTATAAGCGTGAGTGAAAAATAAAGTCTTTTTAATAAGTTGCACTTAACATATTTACCTTTTCTTAAAAGAGTGCTATCCTCGTTTCATTGAAAGAACGCGCGACTTCAAATTAATGTATGAAATTTAAATGTTTGCAAAAAATCGATAAGGAGAATTGTTAAAATGACAGAATACATGCGTTTGGAATCAGATTCAATTGGCGAGATGGAGGTACCGGGCGAGGCCTATTACGGAGTACAGGCATTGAGGGCAAATGAGAATTTCCCGATAACAGGCAACAGCCTGCATCCTGACTTTATCAAAAACATGGCAAGGATAAAAAGAGCCGCAGCTATCACAAATATGAGAGCAGGACGATTAAAGCCTGAGATAGCAAATGCCATAGAGTCAGCCTGCAATGAGGTGGTATGCGGAATGTTTGCATCTGAGTTTATAGTTGACGGAATACAGGGCGGTGCAGGAACCAGCGCAAATATGAATATGAATGAAGTGATAGCAAACAGGGCAATCGAGATGCTCTGCGGTAAAAAGGGAGATTATTCTATCGTACATCCAAACGATCATGTAAATATGGCGCAGTCCACAAATGATGTGATACCGACAGCCGGAAAGCTCACGGTACTGGATTTGTTAAAGAAACTGGAAAAAAGCCTTAAGAAGCTGGATAGTGCACTATATAAAAAGGCAGACGAATTTGACGGAGTGATAAAAATCGGAAGGACACAGCTTGAGGATGCTGTGCCGATGAGACTTGGACAGTCCTTCCACGCATATGCCACAATGATAGAGCGCGATATAGACCGCATAGCAAAGGCGAAAAAGGAGATGTATACGGTCAATATGGGAGCAACAGCTATCGGAACAGGCATAAATACTTCTGAGTATTATTTTGACCACATCGTTCCAACACTGGCAAAGGTCAGTGGGTATCCACTTGTACAGGCAGATGATTTGTTTGATGCGACAGAAAATCTCGATGGCTTTGTCAGAGTCTCTTCGTGCCTCAAGGCATGTGCTGTAAATCTTTCCAAGATGTGTAATGACCTTCGTATACTGGCCAGTGGACCAAAGGCCGGCTTTGGTGAAATCACACTTCCTGCAATGCAAAACGGATCCTCAATCATGCCGGGCAAGGTAAATCCTGTCATTCCTGAGGTTGTATCCCAGGTGGCATTTCACATAATAGGCCATGATGTGACCATCACCATGGCAGCAGAGGCAGGTCAGATGGAACTCAACGCATTTGAGCCTGTTGTATTCTATAATCTTTTTGATTCGATAAGCACACTCACGCATGCTGTAGACACACTTACTGACAACTGCATAATCGGAATAACCGCAAATGAGGAGCGTTGCCAGAAGCTGCTTGATGCTAGTGTCGGAATCACAACAGCACTCTGTCCGTACATCGGATACAAAAAGGCTGCAAGCCTTGCCAAGGAATCGCTGCGCACAGGTGTACCTGTAAAGAAGCTGGTTTTAAAGCACGGACTTATGAAGGAAAAGCAGCTTGATGTGGTGCTTGATCCGTATGCGATGACAGAGGCAGCTACTAAGAAGAGCAAGGCCAAGGTCGGCTAAGGTCTGTTAAAAATGTTAAAAGCACTTACAGCTAATTACAGCCACTTACCGTTGAGCAGATATTGGTTCCTCTCAGCTCCGACTGAGACAAACTGTATTTCATGTCTTAGCATGTCCTCAAGGAAGCTTATGTAGCGCTTGGCATTTACTGGAAGCTCATCATATGACCTGCAATTTGAAATATCGGTTTTCCACCCCGGCAGCATTTTGACTACCGGGGTATATTTTTCCAGATTTTCGGTGGGGTCAAAGACGTTTGTTACAGCATTTTTATACTGATATCCTGTGATAACAGGAATCTGATCCATGATGCTCAGGACATCTAGCTTGGTCAGTGCAATTTTGTCAGCATGCTGGCATTTTAGACCATAGCGGCTTGCAACGGCATCAAACGGACCCACACGACGTGGTCTTCCGGTTGCAGCACCATATTCGCTGCCATATTTGCGGACCATCTCAGTCCATTCACCGTTCATTGCTTTTTCTGCGACAAATGGTCCGGCTCCGACACAGGTAGAGTATGCCTTTAACACACCGACCACATGGTCTAATGAGGCACCGGGGATACCGGCACCTATAGGACCGTAAGCTGAGATGGTGGAGGAGCTTGAGGTATATGGGAAAATACCATAGTCGATATCCCTCATTGCACCAAGCTGTGCTTCAAGGACAACTCGTTTTCCCTTTGATAGTGCATCCTCAAGGAATGCACCGGTATCTGTGATATAAGGTGCATATTTTGCAGCCTTCTGCCTGCACCATGACAAAAGAGCTGACAGAGACATAGGCTCCTGATGATAGCAGCCTGCAAGTTCAAGGTTTTTAGCCTCAAGCATGGTCTTAAGTCTGGCCTGTACATTCTCGTCATCTAAGTGGAGTAAATCACCGAGACGTATTGTTTTCTTGCGGTATTTATCACTGTATGCATAGGCAATACCGCGCTTGGTAGAGCCGAAGGCTGCTCCTGATTTTGAAAGGCGGGCTTCCTCAAGCTCATCCTGTATTTTATGCCACGGCATTGAAATTGTGGCTCTTGTTGATAATTTCAGATTTTTTGGTGAAACAGATACATTTTGTGTTCTTATCTGTGCAATTTCATTGGACAGATGGTTTAGGTCAATAACCATTCCGTCACCGAGCACACATACTACATCTGGGTGAAGTATTCCGGATGGAAGCAGATTTAAGACAAATTTTCCCTGTTTATTGACAACTGTGTGTCCGGCGTTATTACCTCCCTGATAGCGGACTACGATATCCGCATGTTCTGCGAGCAGGTCGATGACACGGCCCTTTCCCTCGTCTCCCCAGTTTATTCCTGTAACTGCTGTAAGCATGATGAATGCCTCCTTGTTTTTTGAGTTTAATATTTGGATGTTGGTGCAGAGCTTGTGCTGTCCGAAATTTGAATGGTATAAAACAAGTCTGCTTATAATGTGTATGATTCTGTTACGTGCAATACCTAAACGTCTTATCAGTTAGTATTCTTGCAAAAATGAGTCCGAGCGGCAGTGCAATGATAATCATGATTGCTGATGCAAACCATGAGACTGCATCCGAAAGTGCCATAATGCCGAAATTGTATATTGCCCGGTACAGATAAAGCCCCGGAACCATTATGACGATGGATGGAACAGTGAGGGATATTCTCGGATATCCGTTATTTTCCTTGATAAATGATGCGAGAAGCCCTGCTGTGAGAGCTCCGGCAAATGCGGCAGCAGGAGCAGGCATACCTGTCAGGTCTACCAGCTCAAGCCGCAGTGAATTTGCTATGGCACCGATAAGAGCAGCTGTTGCAGCCATGGGAGCAGGGCTGTTGAACATAATTGAGAATCCAAACACACCGAAGAAGCTCATTATAAGCCTCAGGATTAGATGTAGTATGGGGCCTAGATCCAAATCTTCAAAGTCCATAGGCTGCAGTCGCAGAAGCAGTGCCATAATCCATGCAAACATCGTGGCTACCATGACTATTATTATTGCATAGGCAAGGCGTTCAAGACCGGAGCGCAAATCCAGCTTTGCCAGGTCGATTCCGCTTGTGATAAACGGAAATCCCGGAATGATAAAGAGCATGGAACAGATGTATCCGGCTTCATGAATTGATGGTACATTGAAAGCCATCTCTGCAATTTTTAAAAATGCCGCATATATGAAGCATGAGGCAGAAATTGATACCGCTATATTTAGGAACAAAGTAAAATGATGTTTTATAAGCTTTGTACGTATGAGATTTCCGATGCCGGCTGCTACAAATGCCAGTATCATTTCAATAGGACCTCCTCCGAGCAAAAATGTGAAGGCACAGCATGCTATAGCTGCTGCAAGTCCAAGCCTTGCAGGGGAGTAAATGGCATGAATCTGTTCAATCTCATCAAGTCGCCGGTGAATTTCTTCGCCAGTCAGGTGGGCTTCCTCCGTTGGAAAATTGTCGACAAACTGCTCCATGCGATAGAGCTTTGATGTGTTTACACCTGTGTTTGCTATGCTGAGTGACTGTGATATACAGTCATTTCCGTCAAAGCAGTTAAACTCGATTGACATAAGTCCGACATCCACTGTACATGTGACACCAAGCTCCTTTGAGAGCCGGTTCATGGAGGTTCTTACACGCCAGGCTCCTGTGCCGCAGGAGAGCATGATGAGTCCGACACGTCCGACTACAGAGGCTTTTTCAATCAGTCCCGCCTTATCTATGAGTATATTTCCATCCTGTTTGGCATAATCATGCCAGGGAATTTCCATATGATTTTTTTCCATGATATCTGTGTAGCTGTTATCTGCCATAAATTATCGCCTCGGCCTTTTGTACATGTTTTTCAAGATTTTTTAGAAAATGAGAGCTTCGCAGGAAAATACCAATTTCATCATACCGCTTGTCATTTTCCACAAGCGAGTCCTGACCGTAAAAAACATATGCCATAGGAAGCTCCTTTTCAATCTGTATCATCAGATCCCATACGGCAGAGTAAGCCTCAGCCTCAGTCTCCTTGAGTTTTACGGTATCGGGAAGCTCTCGTATCAAGAGTATTCCGTCATGCTTTACAATGACCTGCTGCGTGGGAGTCATATGCTCGGAATCATATGTGTGGCTGTAGCGGTAAGCCTGTGCGTAGTAGATATCCTTTTTGTCTGGCATATCGTTGTATATCTCGTGAAAATGTATATAGTTCTTGTCGTGAGATATGTGTTTATACTCGGGCAGCGGATTTCCGTGCTCATCGGTCATTATTATCGGATTTTGGTGTCCGTCGGCATTGAACCTGTACGGTATGATATATGAATTGCGCAGCAGATCAAATACGGTGTTGTTGCACAGACACATAAGCAGTGCGGAAAGATCGCGGTTGGTATATGCATTGAAGAGAGCTTTAGCAAATTTTTCTGCCGGAAGTGATACATCAAATTCATCGTTGTAAACCAGATTTTCATTGAAGGTTTCCATAAGCCTGTCACAGGCCCATGGATCATTTAATATCTTCTGAAACAGAATGTCTGCATGATCTTCTCTTGGAAACATTGTTTTTTCACTCATTTGAAACACGTCCTTTTCTTATATATATAATCAATATTTCTCTTTTGAGCATTTATGATTATACAATTATGATTGCAATAAGTAAAAAGTATAATTGATATAATTGAAATATCACATTATTATATCTGTGAGAAGACACGACCGAAAAATTTTTAT
>ERZ1034984.2240-NODE-2240-length-15959-cov-5.528924_pt1 | contig 15959 bp, 17 predicted proteins | sample MGYA00520589_ERZ1034984 | MGnify/ENA primary metagenome ERZ1034984 (study PRJEB33766, sample SAMN09781790) | gut metagenome | biome: gut microbiome | host: Homo sapiens | place: Madagascar | study: EMG produced TPA metagenomics assembly of the PRJNA485056 data... | reverse complement strand
CTGTTTACAGCTAACTTCTTCTCCGCGAGATGCACATTCTCGCGGAGCATTTTTTACTTTATAGAAAACGAGAAGTTTCCTATAAAGCAAAAAACTCCATCCGGTGATCTGAGATCGTGTCCGGATGGAGTTTTTGTTTACTGGTTAATTTATTTCTTCTTTTTGGCCTTCTTCTGCGCCTTTTCTTTTTCCTGTCTCTCGGTCTCTTCCTTGAGCTCATTCTGTGTCTTGGACAGCTTGTTCAGTAATCTCTGACGAAGTGACGGCTTCTGACCGCTCGGCTGCTCCAGATTGCCACGCACTCCTTTGACACTCAGGATATAAATGCCGCTTACTCTGGCCTTTACCTCTTTCTTCACAGGAATCTGCTCAAATACCTTTTCCTCACAGATCAGGGACATTACCCTCGGCCCTACCTTTGCCTTGACGATCGGTACCTTCTGTCCACGGAACCGCTTTGGTGTCTGCTCCACGACGATGGAAGGAAGTCCGGCTTCCTTTAGCTTCATCCGGCGTTTGTCAATGATCAACAGCGAGACATTCTGCGCTGCTGCCTCCATCTGCTGCTGTGACTCCTGCTGTTTGGTCTGCAACTTCTTTCCCCAGATGGAAAGTCCGATCATCACACCAACTAATACAAGCAGAATGATCAGGCCCACGATCAATGCCGTGCTAACACCATATACCGGTAATATTGTCATGTCGTTTCCTCTCTTTCCTAATATCCGGCAAAACTACACGATTCTGCCATCTTATCTTTATCATAGCACAGTTTTGTCCTGTGGTCTAGCACCGTGCCTTTACTGCGGACCATGCTCGTCGAGCATCTTCCGGATCTTATCCCTGGTGAGCGCTCCCACCTTCTTGCGGTCCTCCTTTGGAAGATCATCAATGTAGAATGGCTCGCCGTACTCGATGCTCACCTTGCAGCCTTTCAGCCACGGAAGATGATTCTCCCAGATGTCATCAGAACAGTGGATGGCCACCGGGATCACCGGAACCTTTGCCTTGGATGCCAGTTTGAAACTGGCCTCATGGAACTCCAGCATCTCCGTCCCGTGATTGCGCGTTCCCTCCGGAGCAATGTACAGGGAATGTCCTTCCTTTAACAGCTCAACGCCCTCAAGGATCGTCTTCAGTCCTTTCTTCATGTCATTGCGGTCCAGAAACAGACATTTCATATAGCGCATCCAGCGGGAGATCAACGGGACATGTTCCAGATCATCCTTGGAAATGTATCCCATCAACTTCGGGCCGGTCGTATATCCCAGCAGAATATCAAAGTAACTGCGGTGGTTGAATACATACAATGCCGGGCCGTCATGACGAACATGTTCCAGTCCGTATTTCGTCACCTTTGTTCCACACAGGAACAGGATCACACGAAATGCACTGACTACCAGCGCATCGGAAAACAGTGCCTGTTTCTTCCAGCCACCCACTTTCCCAATGATCCATCCCACCAGAAACATCGGCAGACTAAATATATAGTAAATTATCAAAAACAATACAACGAGTATCAATCGAATCATAGCAATCTCCATTCCGGTACACGCATGCATCAGGCAGCGTCCCCTACTACTGTGCCTCTTCGCTGGAAACTTCTGTGGTCTCCTGTGGCGCAGGCTCCTGCGGCTGTGTGGTCTGTGCCGGTGTCTGGGTCTCCTCCGGTGTCGCTGTCCGTGACGGCTTGGCTGTCTTCTTCGGTGCCGTTGTCTGTGACGGCTTAGCTGTCTTCTTTGGTGCTTTTGTCCGTGACGGCTTCTTCGTCCTCTTTGGCGCCGGACTGCGGCTCGGCTTCGGAGCAGGCGTCTCAGGCTCCGATGTCACCTCCGGTTCCGGAGTCCTGACCGGTTTGACCGTAACATCCGGATCACGGGTCGGAGCTGTGGTCATCTCCGGCTCATCCGTTGTCTTCGGCAGTTCTTCATCGTCAATAATATCCTGTGCGATCTGTGAATCGGCAGGAGTGATCTCGTAGTATTCCTCCAGCGTCAGCTGATGGCGGTACAGATATTTGGCCAGTCGTTTGCCCACATATCGCACATGCCACGGCTCATACGTATATCCGGTAATTTCCTGCTTATTCTCCGGATAGCGAATGATAAATCCGTACTTGTAGGAGTTGGCTGCAAGCCACTGTCCCTCCGCCGTCTGGGCGAATGCCTTGGTCAGTTCACATCCATTGGCATTGCAGGAGACATCCATCGTCAGTCCGGTCTGATGTTCACTGCTGCCGGGCTGTGCACTGACCTTGTCCGCAGCCTTCTCCCCATCGGAAGCAATCTTGGCCTGATGGATCTCGACCTGTCTCGCATAAGACCGATACCCGGACACCGCCAGGATCTCCAGTCCCTGATCGGACGCTGCCTGAAACATCTTCTCCAGATGTGTGGCCGCCACCTGACGCATATAATTTCTCTCATAAATACCATAATAGCTGAATTTGACATCAGGCACCACCAGATCCTGCGGTACGAAATTCTCATCCAGGCGGTACTCCCGGTTCACCAGCACGGTAATGCTGTCCGGATCGACGTCCACGGGTACCGTAGGTGCTTTGGTTGCTGCCGCCTCAGGAGTTGCAGAGGACTGCGCTGTCTTCGTATTCTTAGCAGTATTATCCAACTTCTGATCTTTATTCCCGGAAATCACAAGGCCACCCACCAGCATCGCCATGGAAAGGATGATGGTCGCTGCCCCCGTAAATATAATCTTCTTCATGTAAACACTCTTTCTGATTCCTTGGTAAAAAACCTACATTTCAGTATTCTAGCATACTTTCCGGCAAATTTGTGTACTTTTTCCCAAAATCTTGGTAAACTTAAACTGGAAATGACAAAGAAAGGAATACTCCCATGGAAGATAGCACAAACTCTACGATCACCGTGGCGGCTCCCGCCAAGATTAACCTCACACTGGATGTCACCGGACGCCGTCCCAACGGCTACCACGATCTGGTCATGATCATGCAGACCATTGACCTCTGCGACCACATTACGATCACCCGCACACCGGCTCCGGGCATCACGCTGACAATGAACCGTGAACTGCCGGACAACTGTCCGATGGAAAAAAATCTGGTATGGAAAGCGGCTGCCCTGCTCCAGGAGACATACCACATCACCGGCGGATTCCGGATCTACCTTGAAAAAAACATCCCTGCGGCAGCCGGCCTGGCCGGAGGAAGCAGTGACTGCGCGGCCACTCTGCTCGGCATCAACACATTGTGCGGGCTGGATCTGTCCGTCGACACACTGTGTGAGCTGGGTGTGACGCTGGGTGCCGATGTCCCATTCTGCATCCGTAAGGGAACGATGCTCAGCGAAGGGATCGGCGAGATTCTGACCGAGCTTGCTCCGATCGCACCACTCTGGTGTCTGCTCATCAAACCGGACATCTCGGTCAGCACAGGATACGTCTATACCCATCTGGATCTGGAACATCTCACAGAGCATCCTGATACCCGGGCAGTTCTGGACTGCATGGCACGGGCCGACTATCCTGATATGGCCCGCAAGCTGTCCAATGTCCTTGAGACCGTCACGATCCCGATGTATCCGATCCTGCAGCAACTCAAAGAATTCTTCCTGACACATGGGGCGATCGGTTCCCTGATGAGCGGAAGCGGCCCGACCACATACGGTCTGTTCCAGGATGAGATCTTTGCGCGCATGGCGCTTCGCAAAGCTCAGGAAAGTTATCCGGATTATGACGTGATCCTGTGTCAGACACGCTGTCCACAGTAATATTGGTTCTTCGCTACAGAATCACAATTTTATATTCCACAAAAAAACTGCATCCCGGTTGGAATGCAGTTTTTTATTGCTTTTTTCACGAAACTCCCATTTCGGAAATCCCGATTCATTTTATTTTTCTGAAATCTCCGTACCGAAAACTTCTCTTTATTTCTCCATATCGTAGATATAGATTCCGGTTACAATCGGCTTGTTACCAAACGTAACCTCCAGGAAGTTGAACTCTGTGGTCTGCAGTCTGGTGATCATATTGCCAGGAAGAACACAGGTCTTTCCAATCCATTTGTCATGTGCAAAGGATTGTGCATCTGTACCAGACTTGTTCTTTTTCTTGGTGGTAGACAGATTCAGGGTTCCGACTGCATCATTGGAATCATCCTGGAATGTCACGTAGATCGCAGGCTTCTTGATGGATGCCCAATCCAGTTTCAGATACAGCTGATATCCCCAGTCATTAAACTGTGCCGCGTCTGCATCCGTACATTCTGTCGTCTGGATAAACTTGGACATGTCACCTGCAGTAACTGTGCTGCCATCCAGTGCAATGTTGGATCCATCGTTCTTAGCCCAGAGGCCTTCCCATTTCCAGACCATCTTGTCCTCAGACGGCTGCCCATCCAGTGGAACCAGTACATCGGTCGGAGTCTGTGCGACCGCGTCAATATTGGCATTTCCGTGTGCACCTGTAATACGGTTCATCATCTCTGCCACATTTCTGTAGTTCATGATGGCCTCCTCACGGTTGAAGTAGTTGCCCGGAGTATCCCAGAATACCGGCAGACACTGGTATTCGAGTGCAGACTTCACGAAGTCCTCCAGACAGGTGACTACACCGTCCTGCAGTGGGTTACATACACCGCACTCGCCGATGATGATGCCATATCCGGCCTCGGTAAATCTGGCCAGTCTCTTGTAGTTTGCGTTACGGATCTTGGTCTGTGACTCAGAATCATAGGTTCCCTGTGCACTGTCTCCACAGAAGCTCCATGGATCGTAGTCATGTACGGATACACTCAGCTTGGTCGTGCCATTCTCCTCAATGTCAGTTGGCATGATGAATGCAGAGTTTGCAGTCTGTCCGATATTGGTGTTAAATCCTGCGATCAGCAGATGTCTGTATTTGTTGTTGCCGCCGGAATTACGGACGATATTGACAAATCTCTGGTTCAGGTCTGCCGCGATCGCGTAGCACTCTTCTGCGGTCTTCTCACCGAGCACGCCATTTACCGCCGTGTTGAATCCACGGTTGTTGTCGTTGATGTAGTTACCAAACTCCTCATTGGCAGACTCGAAGATCAGATGATCGGAATAATCCTTAAATCTCTCTGTGATCTGCTTCCAATATGCCTCATAGCGGGCATACGCACTTGCTACAATATCGGCATCCTTGCTGCCGAAACGTCCCCACCAGCCATAGTCATAATGCTCATTGACGATGACATACATACCGTTGTTCAGCGCGTAGTTCACAATCTCCTCCACACGGGATAAAAACTTCGGATTGATCGTGTAGGTCGTGTCGTCTTCCTTGACCATGCTTGACCATGCTACAGGGATACGCAGTGTATTGAATCCATAAGAGTGGATGCTGTCAATGTACTCCTGTGTGGTGATCGGCGCACTCCATGCTGTCTCGTAATCACAAGGATCGTCATAGTCGTCCTTCTCGCCGATAGCCTTGGTCGCTTCCATGGTGTTACCCAGGTTGATGCCGACACCCATCTCATGAGTGATCAGGTACTGGGAGGAAAGTTCTTTTCTCATGGTTCCGTTGTCTTTCTTGGTGATGCTGGCATCATGGCCACCCTCGATCGTGATGGTCTTTGCCTCTCCGATGTTGGAGGTGTCATCCCACTTGACATATGCTTCGCTCGTAGCGGACGGCTCCGGTGATGCTGCCGGATTTTCGCTGGTCTGTGCGGTAGGAACCGTACTTGGTGCGGAGCTTGCTGCTTCCGTAGGAACTGCAGATGGTGCAGCACTTGGCGCAGTGCTTGGTGCAGTGCTTGGCACATTGGTAGGCTGTGCAGACGCTGCCGTAACCTTTACCGTACATTTCAGGGTCTTGGTCTGTGTCTTTCCGGCCTTGGTCTTGAAAGTGATCTTGCAGGTAACCTTGGTCTTTCCTGCTGCAACACCTGTTACAACACCTTTTTTGCTGACCTTGGCCACTTTTTTGTCAGCGGACTTCCAGGTCGTCTTCTTGACTTTTTTCACGTTCTTTTTCACTACTTTCAAAGTAGTCTTTGTGCCCGCCTGCACAGTCACCTTCGTCTTTTTGAGCTTGACGCTGGCTTTGGCTGCGGCATCGGCAGAAACCGGTACATTGGCCGCGGTAAGAATCATAGCCAGTGAGAGGGCTCCTGCCAGGGCACGGTTAACAAGTTTTCTTCTCATAACATTTTGTCCTCCTTCTTATAATACAAACGCTTCTACCAAAGACATTGATATAATAAATCTAACATGAATTTTTCGACATATGAACCCTCAAAATTCGAGATATAATAGGGTCATAATCTCACATTTCCTATAAAGTAAAAATCCGCAGGACTCCACTCCAGCATACTGGCGGAGTCCTGCGGACTTCCTGCATGGATCTGTCTGCACAGATCTCTTAATATTTTCTTTTGTCGGTAATGCTCAGTCGGATCAGGGATCTCTTGAGTGCCATCTCGGCACGAAGCATATCCACTTCCTTGGATCCACTCTTCAGACGCCGTTCTGCTCTTTCCTTCGCTTCTTCGGCTCGATTCGCATCGATTTCCTCCGGCCACTCACAGGATTCTGCCAGGATAGATACTTTATCCTTCTGAATCTGCACGAACCCATCCATCAATGCGGCATCTTTGACTCCCTGGCTCTCATGAATGTGAAGCATCCCGGGTTCCAGAATGGCGGTCAGCGGAATATGTCCTGCCAGCACGCCGATCTCACCCTCCGTGGTCCGCATTTCGACCATGGTCACTTCTCCCTCATAGAAGACTCGGGTCGGGGAGATGATCTCCAGCTTAAATGTCTTGTCCGCCATGAGTCTCTCCTTTCTATGCCTGTTCCCTTGCCTGTGCTCTGGCAACTACCTCATCGATGCTGCCCGCATTCAGGAACAGGTTCTCCGGAATACTGTCATGCTTACCCTCGATGATCTCTTTGAAACCACGGATCGTCTCTGACAGCGGAACGTACTGTCCCGGCATACCGGTAAACTGCTCCGCAACATGGAACGGCTGCGACAGAAATCTCTGCACCTTACGGGCACGGTTTACCACGATCTTATCCTCCTCGGAAAGCTCGTCCATACCAAGAATGGCAATGATATCCTGAAGCTCTTTGTATTTCTGTAAAATCTCCTGTACGCCACGTGCCACCTGATAATGTTCCTCACCCACAACATGTGGATCCAGAATACGTGAGGTGGACTCCAGCGGATCAACCGCCGGATAAATACCCAGCTCCACAATGGAACGGGACAATACGGTCGTGGCATCCAGATGCGCAAAGGTATTGGCTGGTGCCGGATCGGTCAGGTCATCGGCCGGTACATAGACTGCCTGTACCGATGTGATGGATCCTTTCTTAGTCGATGTGATTCGCTCCTGCAGAGCACCCATTTCGGTCTGCAGTGTCGGCTGATATCCTACCGCACTTGGCATACGTCCAAGCAGCGCGGACACCTCGGAACCGGCCTGTGTAAAACGGAAAATGTTGTCGATGAATAAAAGGACATCTTTTCCGGAACGGTCACGGAAGTTTTCCGCCATTGTCAGTCCGGTCAGACCAACTCTCATACGCGCTCCTGGCGGCTCATTCATCTGACCAAACACCATGGTGGTCTTCTCGATAACACCGGATTCGATCATCTCATAGTAAAGGTCATTACCCTCTCGGGTACGCTCACCTACACCGGTAAATACGGAATATCCACCGTGCTCCTGCGCAATGTTGGTGATCAACTCCTGGATCAGTACGGTCTTTCCTACTCCGGCACCGCCGAACAGACCGATCTTTCCACCCTTCTGGTAAGGGCAGAGCAGATCCACGACTTTGATACCGGTCTCAAGGATCTCTGTATTGGTAGACTGTTCCTCGTAGGCCGGTGCCTTACGATGGATCGGGTCATACTGTACTCCCTGTGGCGCCGGCTTCTCATCGATCGGCTCACCCAGTACATTGAACATACGTCCCAAAGTTGCCTCTCCAACCGGTACACTGATAGGTCCCCCTGTGGACACTGCTTCCATCCCGCGGACCAGTCCGTCCGTAGGACCCATGGCGATACAACGAACGGTATCGTCACCCAGATGCTGTGCAACCTCTACGGTCAGCACACTTCCATCCTGACGGGTGATGTGAATCGCATCATTGATCTCCGGCAGATGACCGGCAGGGAATTTAATATCTAATACGGCACTGATGATCTGCGTCACCTTGCCTGTAGCTACTTCTGCCATGGTAACCTCCTGTCTTTCGATTCTTATTATTCGATTGCGGATGCTCCCGCAATAATCTCTGTCAACTCCTGCGTGATCGATGCCTGACGGGCACGATTATAACGCAGTCCCAAATCACTGATCATGTCTTCCGCATTGCTGGTGGCCGAATCCATGGCCTGCATGCGGGCTCCGTTCTCACTGGCGTAGGACTCTGTCAATCCGCCAAAGATCAGACTGTTGATATACTTTGGCACGATGGCATCCAGCGCCTCGTCCGGATCCGGCTCATAGTTCATCAGTGTCAGCTTGTCGTATTTGTCCGCTGCCACTTCTTCCTCTGCCTCCGAATTAATATCGTCGGCATCGATCGGCAGCAGCTTGATCAACGTTGGAATCTGAACCACTGTATTCTTAAAGATCGTATACGCCAGATAGATCTCTCCGATCTCTCCTCGGGTATACTTGCTGAGTACATCCTTCCCGATCATGATGGCATCGCCATACATCGGGCCATTCATCGCCTCCGAACAGTCTCCTACGATCTGATATCCCTCTCTGGCCAGGGAATCCCTCGCCTTGGTCCCTACCGCATAGATCACGGTATCTTCCGGGGAAAATGCATCGTTTTTCGTAACCAGCTTGACTACGTTGGAGTTGTAGCCACCGGCCAGACCACGGTTGGATGACACCGCGATCACTGCCTTTTTGCCGGAGTCATTCCGGCTCAGAAACGGATGGGACATATTTCCTGATTTGGCAATCATGGAAGCGACCGTCTCATACATTGTATCAAAATACGGCTTCGATTCCTCCGCACCGGTCTTCGCCTTCTGCAGTTTGACAGAAGACACCAGCTTCATGGCTTTGGTGATCTGGCCCGTACTCTGGACACTCTCGCGGCGTCGCTTGATATCTCTCATTGAGGCCATCTAAATCCTCCATTCCGCAGACATCTTGTCTCAGGCCAGCCCCTTGACAAAGTCCGCCTTAAATGCCTGAATTGCCTGCTTAAGTTCTTCTTCCACTTCCTCGGAGATCTCTCCCTTTTCGCGGATCAGGCGTGGCACATCCGGATGCTTGGTATCCATGTACTCTAACAGACCCTGCTCAAACTTCAGGACATCATCCACCTCTATATCAATAAGGTATTTGTGTGTGGCTGCATAGATACTGATTACCATATTTTCAACCGGCATTGGCTTGTACTGATCCTGTTTGAGGATCTCACGGATACGCTCACCCTGTGCAAGCTGTGCCTTGGTCTCCGGATCCAGATCGGAACTGAACTGCGAGAATGCAGCCAGCTCACGGAACTGCGCCAGCTCGATACGGATCGGTCCGGAAATCTTCTTCATTGCCTTGATCTGCGCTGCACCGCCTACTCGGGATACAGACAGACCGGCGTTTACTGCCGGACGGAAACCGGCATTGAACATCTCTGTCTCCAGATAGATCTGACCATCTGTGATGGAGATGACATTGGTCGGGATATAGGCAGATACATCGCCCGCCTGGGTCTCAATGATCGGAAGTGCCGTCAGAGAGCCACCGCCCAGTTTGTCGGACAGTCTTGCTGCACGCTCCAGCAGTCTGGAATGAAGATAGAATACATCTCCGGGATATGCCTCACGTCCTGGCGGACGCTTGAGCAGCAATGCCAGGGTACGATATGCTGCGGCATGTTTGGACAGATCATCATATACTACCAGGACATCCTCGCCGTTCTCCATCCATTCCTCACCGATCGCACATCCTGCATATGGCGCAATGTACTGCAATGGTGCCAGTTCACTGGCTGTGGAAGCCACGATGGTCGTGTAATCCATCGCACCGTACTCTTCAAGCTTCTTTACGATCGTCGCAACCGTGGAAGCCTTCTGGCCGATTGCCACGTAAATACACTTTACGCCCTGTCCCTTCTGATTGATGATCGTATCGATCGCGATCGCCGTCTTTCCTGTCTGACGGTCTCCGATGATCAGCTCACGCTGTCCACGGCCGATCGGCACCATGGAGTCAATCGCCTTGATACCGGTCTGCAATGGGGTATCTACGGATTTTCTGGAAATAACACCGGATGCCACTCTCTCAATCTGACGAGTCTTGTCCGTCTTGATCGGTCCCTTGCCATCGATCGGCTGTCCCAGGGCATTGACAACACGTCCCAGCATCGCATCTCCGACAGGAACCTCAACTACGCGGCCCGTTGTCTTGACCACGTCGCCCTCATTGATATTTCTATGATCACCTAAAAGTACAGCTCCGACATTGTCCTCCTCCAGGTTCAGGACCATGCCGTAAATGTCATGAGGGAATTCCAGAAGTTCGCCCTGCATCGCCTTTTCCAGGCCATGAATACGGGCAATACCATCAGCCACCTGAATAACAGTGCCGGTGTCAGCCACCTCAAACTGAGTGCTGTATTTCTTAATCTGTTCCTTGATCACGGAACTGATCTCTTCCGGTCTCAAATTCATGATACTCTTGCACCTTCTTTCTTAAACATTTAATTGAATCCTGGACAGTTCTCTGGCCATTGTCGCCAGTTCCGTCCGAATACTGCTGTCCACTACACGGTCTCCGATGCGGATCACCAGACCACCGATCAGACCGGCATCCACCCGGTATTCCATGATCAGTTTCTGAAACGTCGTAGTAGCAAGCACTCTGTCCTCTATCTTTTTCTTCTGATCCTCAGACAGACTGATGGCAGAGGTCACAGATACCTCGCCCACACCCAGCTCTTTTCTGGCTTCGTGGATGAAGAAATCCAGGATCGCCAGGATCTCCCCAAAGCGCCCCTTCTCTTCCACTGCCAGCATAAAGCCTGTGATGTCATCACTGACTCTCCCCGCAAACACATCGCGGACAATCTGCCCCTTCTGCTGCGGGCTGAGCTCCGGATGCTGCATCAGAGCAATGAATTCTTCATTCTCTTTCAGAATATCCGACACGGTCAGCACCTCTTCGAGAACACCCTCCAGCTCGTCCTTTTCGACAGCCAGATCATACAGGGCCTCACCGTATACCTTGGATACTAATTTTGCCATGTACTATCACCCATTTCTTTCAATGTGTCCTCGATCAACTGAGCCTGTGTCTCCTCATCCAGAGAATTCGCCACAATCTTTCCTGCCATTGCAGAGGCCACTGAAACCATCTCCTGCTTCACCTGATCCTTGACCTTAGCTTTCTCAAGCTCGACCTCACGGTCTGCCCTCTGCATGATGCGGTTCGCCTCTTCTTTGGCTTCATTGACAATATCATTCTCCTTGCGCAATGCCTTCTGGCGGCTCTGCGTGAGGATCTCTTCAGCCTCTTTTTCTACATTTTTTAACTTGGCATCGTACTGGGCCTTGGACTGCTCGGCATCCTTTTTGTCCTTTGCTGCCGAATCCAACTGCTCCCGGATATGCTGTTTGCGCTTCTCCAGAAGATCTCGTGCCGGGTTGAACAGCAGATAGGATAATGCCACAAACAGGGTAAACATCGCCAGCAGGGTGATGGCGGTGTCAAATAAAAGCTGCACATCCAGTCCAAAGATATAATCACCCAGTCCCTTGCTTGCCAGAGCAACATTTATCACTCCACTCAAGAGATTGCCTCCTTTCTATTGAGACAAATCCTTACTGGATCTTTCCAACCAATGGGTTTGCAAACAACAGGATCAGAGCTATAACCAGACCATAAAGACCGGTAGTCTCGGCTACGGCCTGACCTAACAGCATGGTAGACATGATGTCACCCTTTGCGCCCGGATTGCGTCCTACCGCAGATGCACCATAACCAGCGGCAATACCCTGACCAACACCAGGTCCGATACCTGCGATAACAGCCAGACCGGCACCAATTGCGGAACCCATTAATACTAAACCAGAATTGTTGATATCCATCTTAATATCCTCCTTAGATTAAAAAATAAATGTTGTTATGCTTCGGTTTCCTCTCCCGAATAGGTATCGGATACGAAACACATGGTCAACATACAGAATACGTATGTCTGAATACAACCTGAGAATAAATCCAGGTATGCGTGAAGCGCCGCCGGCCATACCAGCGTCAGCACCCTCGGCAACAGACCATAAAGCAGGCCCATCATAACGGTTCCTGACAAAATGTTACCGAACAGACGCAGTGACATAGAGATCGGCGTCGAAAACTCACTGATCAGATTCATCGGGAAGAACAGGAAAATCGGTTCAAATAATCCCTTGATCTTGCCAAACCCCTGGTACTTGAAGCCATTGAACTGGATCATCAGCCAGGTAATCAATGCCAATGGGAATGTCACACCGAAATCTGCTGTCGGCGCACGCAGCCCCAGAAGGCCTGAAAGGTTGCAGATCAGAATGAAAATAAACAGAGAGCCCACGTAATTACGGAACTTGTACGCATATTTGCCCATGGATCCATCGACCATCTTGTCCAATGTCTCGACGATCAGTTCGATCACATTGAGAAATGCACCGGGTTCCTTTGTCGGATCAGCTTTTCGAATCGCCCGGTTTGCGATCAGCGCAAAGACAAGGATCACTGCCATGAGAATGATCATGGATATGTGCGTCGTCGTCAGATAGACGTCCTGCCCTGCGATCCGGAACTTCGTATAGCCATGGATAAAGAAATCCACCTGCGCGTCCGAAGCAAGCGCTACACTTGCCAGGCCTTGTGAAATGCCAAAAATCCCACTGCCCACAATCTCACCTTCCTTTTTCATTATTCCACAAAAGTGCTGTGGTTGACACAGGACATACCTTGGCCTGCCCTCTGTTAGCCACAACAGGTTCACTCCCGCAAAGAGAAACACGTCTGCCGGATATGTCATCCTTTACCTGCGCACTCATGTTCCTGCGCCCTGTTCCGGTTCCTTAAAAAAGAATCTCCGGACGTATGGGTTGATCAGCGCCGTGATCTTCGTCCCAAACAGACCGACCACAACTCCAAGCGGATGAACATAACGCCACAAATAGAATGATACGATCAGCGCCGCCGCCATCACAGCGAGCCTCGTAAACGCCGCCACCTGCATGTGATTTCTGGCTCCCTTGGGATCCATCACCAGCGATATCTCAATATGACGCGCCATATGCCAGATAATAAAGACCGCCACCGCACTTCCGGCCAGCACACCAAATGCCGCCGACAGATGATACGGGGAAAACAGCCCCAGGATCAGCGCCAGGACTACCGCCCACAATGCCAATCCGATATACATCTCTTTCATGGTCTGACGCACCTGTCTCATATGCCACCTCAAGTTCTCCGGGTCTTCTCACAGCCCGTCTGGTTATTTGTGATCCGGATAACGCCTGCTCTTGCGCTCCAGCGGATCCGGGATCGTCTCCTGCGGATGCTCCTGACTGTAGTTCTTCAGATCTTCCAGATACTTCATCCTGGCATGTTCCTTTTGCATATCTTTATAATAGAAAGATCTGGTCAGCATGTAGACATTGCGGAATGCCGCACCCACGCCCAGTACCAGAAAGATCAGAAACCAGTACTGCGTCCCGAAATGATGATCCAGCCACCATCCCAGCGCACACCCCAGGAAGATCGGGGAGAGCATGCTGATGCTCACCTGCGTCACCATGGTCAACGCCTTCCAGACACCATTTTTCCTTGCTTTCATCGGATCTGTCCTCCTCTGCATCCGGGCCCACATTGCACTTTAGTATACCGCAATCGATCCCAAAAGTCCACTTTTTGCCATTTATTTATAGTTTCTTTACTTTTCCATTTTATGGATATATAATGTCCTACAAATACTAACTTCTACCAAGGGAGGGCCCGCTATGAACACGATCCGTTTATTCCGCAGACGCTATATGCCGGACGAGATCATCGAGCTGACTGACGATGAGATCTTATGTGTGTCCGAGGACTACCTCATCACCAGATGGCACGTACTAAAACCCCGCAAAGACATCGACCACGGCATCTCAATCTACTATCTGAAAAAAGGCTTTAAGATCAGCAAGATCTTTGATGCCGGGGGACAGATGGTCTACTGGTACTGCGATATCATCTACACACAGCGCAATGCCGAGCAGAACACCTACACATTCCACGATCTTCTGGCCGATGTCCTGATCTATCCGGACGGACACGTAGAAGTCGTAGATCTGGGCGAGATCTCCGATATCATGGAGGCAGGCACGCTGGAACCACGCTTCGTGGCCATGGCGCTGCGCCGCACAGACGAACTGCTCTCCTGTATCTATCAGCACCGGTTTGATGAGCTGACCGCTCCCCTGGAACCCTATCTGTGACGGACGCTCCTTGTATTTTTTCTGTAACCGGAAAGAACCGTTACGACAGTACGACACGTATTGCCATAACGGTTCTTTTTATTATGTGCAGAAATACTCTGCTTATTTCGTCTTCGCCTTGGTTTTTTTGCTCCATGCCGACAGATCAAGGTAGCCCTGTCTGCGCACATAGCTGCGGACTCTGACGTAATATTTCTTCTTTTTGGCCAGCTTCTTAATGGTCTTTGAAGTCGTGGCGGCATTGGTCACGGCAAGATTCGTCGTGGAATCCGCCTTGAAGGACGCTGACCTGCCATACTGGATCAGGTATCCATCCACATCTGCCGGATGACTCCAACTGATCTTGATCTGCTTCTTTGCACCCTTCACCCGGACAGTTGGCTTGCCCGGCTTCTTAACCGTCACTGTGATGGAGCTTCCCGTCGAAGGCGCCAGCGATGGTGTCACAGTCGGACGCACCGTCGGTGTCGCACTGGCTGTCGGTCCGGGACTGGCTGATGTGGTCGCAGATGGCATCGGTGTCCCTGTCTGTCCCGGCAATGTACTGACCTGCGGCTCCTGTGTATCATACGGCGATGCTGTATAATCGCTCATCTGCGCACTCTTACCACTCGATGCAGAATCCGCCCTGGCCGCCCCCGGCACAAGGCCCGGAAGCAGCACTCCAAGCAACAGAGCTGTCCCAAGAATTCCTGCCAGCCATTTATTCTTTCTATGTCTCATAGTATTCTACACTCCATTCTCCTCACTGAACGCTCAGCACTTCCTTGCCTCCCATATATGGGCGCAGCGCCTCCGGAATGCGGACGCTGCCGTCTGCCTGAAGATTGTTCTCCAGGAACGCGATCAGCATACGAGGTGGCGCTACCACGGTATTGTTCAATGTATGTGCGAAATACTTGTCTCCGTTGCTGCCCTTGACACGGATCTTCAGACGGCGCGCCTGTGCATCTCCCAGATTGGAACAGCTTCCGACCTCAAAATACTTCTTCTGGCGAGGAGACCATGCCTCCACGTCAATAGATTTCACTTTCAGATCTGCAAGATCTCCGGAGCAGCACTCCAGAGTACGAACCGGAATATCCAGCGTGCGGAACAGATCCACGGTATTCTGCCACAGCTTATCGAACCACGCCTTGCTGTCCTCCGGCTTGCAGACTACGATCATCTCCTGCTTCTCGAACTGATGGATACGGTACACTCCACGCTCCTCAATACCATGCGCCCCCTTCTCCTTACGGAAACATGGAGAATAACTGGTAAGAGTATGTGGGAGATCCTTCTCATCAAGGATCGTGTCAATGAACTTGCCGATCATGGAATGCTCGCTGGTACCGATCAGGTACAGATCCTCACCCTCGATCTTGTACATCATCGCATCCATCTCCGCAAAGCTCATCACGCCTGTCACGACATTGGAACGAATCATATATGGAGGAATACAATATGTAAATCCTCTGTCAATCATAAAATCTCTCGCATAAGAAATCACCGCAGAATGC
>ERZ1034984.2237-NODE-2237-length-15971-cov-4.334318_pt1 | contig 15971 bp, 11 predicted proteins | sample MGYA00520589_ERZ1034984 | MGnify/ENA primary metagenome ERZ1034984 (study PRJEB33766, sample SAMN09781790) | gut metagenome | biome: gut microbiome | host: Homo sapiens | place: Madagascar | study: EMG produced TPA metagenomics assembly of the PRJNA485056 data... | reverse complement strand
ACCACATCTTTGCATGCTCTTTCTCGTTGTCCGCCGTCTTCAGAAACAGCGCTGACATCTGCTCATAGCCTTCCTTTTTGGCCACGGAAGCAAAGTAGGTATATTTGTTTCTGGCCTGAGATTCACCGGCAAATGCATCCTGTAAATTTTTCTCTGTCTGCGTTCCTGCATATTTGTTTGTTGCCATAGTAATAGTCCTCCTTCTCATCATAAGATTAATTCTTAATATAGTATAGTTTTTCCGTTTCCGGCTTGTCAATATTCATTCTCGGCATGAATCGGTAGATTTTGGCATACTTTTTATGATAGGATAAAGAAAACCATCAAACAGGAGGTATCGACACCATGAACAAACGACTGAAACTCATCATCTCCTATCTGGCGATCATCCTCGGAGCAATCCTGGCCAGTTTCTCGGTAGCCTGCATCCTGCTTCCCAACGATGCGATCGACTACGGAACCGCCGGCATCGCTATCCTGATCAGTAAACTGACCGGGTTTAACCTGTCTCTTTGCGTGTTCGTCGTCTTCCTTCCCTTTTTTGTGGCAGGAGTCCTTTTCCTTGGAAAATATTTCTTTGCCAAGGCATTTATCGGATTTGCCGTCTACACGCTCGGCCTTGCCTATTTTGAACGCATCCCGTTTGAATTAAACACTGAACACTTTCTGGCCGTGGCGTTCGGCGGTGCTATCCTGGGAATCGGGCTGTCACTGATCCTGCGCAACGGCGGCTGCATTGACGGTTCCGAGATCTTTGCCAATATCATCGTCCACAGGATCTACACCCGCACCGGCAAGGATTTCAGCATCTCACCGATCCTGATCGCCTTTAACAGCGTCGTCTATATCTCGGTCTTTCTGCTGATCAACCGCGATTCGGCCATGTTAAGCCTTCTGGTCTATATCATTGCCACTGCGATCATCGATCACTTCACCGATCACTTCGAGGCCATCAAACAGGTGACGATCATCACCAAGGATCCGGATGCCATCATCCGCCAGATCAAGGAGGATCTGGACAAGACCTGCACGATCATCAATTCCTGCGGCGTGATCGCCGGCGAGAACAAGACGCTGATCTGCTATGTCAATTACTTTGAATTACAGCGCGTCAAGTCCATTATATCCGCCAACAAAGGCACATTCAGCACCGTCTCTACGATCGACGAGATCCTGCGCTGATACCTTCACGCCGGCCAGGGCGGTCACTGTCAAATGTTAATTCTGCCAGCAGATTTCCATCTTCTCCCTCATCGGATAACAGATCAGTGTCTCCTGCTCCAGATTCTCCCGGTTCATATCCACTGCACAGACCCGGCTGTTCCCGTAGGTCGTATAATAATAAATGCCTCTGGTGGCATTGCAGCAGGATGTGTAGATCGTAATCTCATATTTGCCATCTTCGACCTCGCAACAGCCTCTCTGCTGATCCACAGATCCGAGAATATGGAAAAACTGACTGACGCTCTCTTCCTCAGTGGAACCGCTGATGGAGTGACTTCGCACAAATGCCACTCTGGCAAACCGGGACGTCGATGACAGATCTCCCGGAAGTCCCAGTGCTCCCATCCCACGGCTGTAACATCCAAGCGGGATCTGTGCAGAGAACTGATTCTGTGGCTGGCGCGCCGACAACCCCATATACTGATTTAACTGGAACATCTGTTGTTCAAACGGCGGATTGTTAGTCAGCACTCCGGCCGGATTGTCATGGATATGCATGCCATCTGCCATATTCTCCACGACAATGCATTCCTGTCGGTCGGCTATGATCCAGTGCAGCCCTGCCACCGGCATATTCTGTGCAAACGGCGTACCTACCAGTCTCGTCTGAGCCAGCAGTTTCCGCGCTTCGGCCACAGAGGCACACTGTGCCAGGATCCATGGAATAAACTCAAAGGCCGCAATATCCTTTCCGTCCGACTGTACCTGACCAAACACAGCATTTCCCACAAAATTCAGCCCGGCCATCCCGACTCCCTTTTCATTGACCGCATCATAATACAGAGGATATCCTCCCGCCACATGAGCCATGCCGATGATCGCATAGTGGGTTTCCAGTCTCCTGTCCACATGTCGGAACGAAAACGGATACGACCGGGGAGTGATCACAATCTCCTCCCCATAAGAAAACTCATAGTCAAGCGTCCTTCCAAAATAAAAATCTCTGGTCTGATAAGTCGCTGCCGTACACATTGTAACCTCCTCTTTCTTCAAAAAAATAAAATTTCCTATGGCAAATGCCATGAAAACGTGATAAAATATCTACAGATCTGCAGGGTTAGTACATCGGCTTCCCAAGCCGAGGAGGCGGGTTCGACTCCCGTACCCTGCTTTTTTTGATGCTCTTTTTACTGCGAGGATTTCTCTGTCATGCACTGATCAGTTGCGTTTTTTCACGGTATTCTTACCATGCACAGTTTCTTTGTGTTTTATCCAAGCGCAACATCCAAAATCATCATTCCCACAAATCCCACCATAAATGATAATGTCACCAGATTGGTGTGCCGCCCCTCGGACATCTCCGGGATCAGTTCCTCGACAACCACATAGATCATGGCTCCGGCCGCAAAACTCAGCAGATACGGCATATATGGCACAATGCAGGAAGCGATCAGAATCGTGATAAATCCAGCCACAGGCTCTACTGCACCCGACAGGATTCCCTGAATACAGGCCTTAGACTTGCTCATTCCATGCGCATACAGCGGCATGGAAATGATCGCTCCCTCCGGAAAATTCTGAATGGCAATTCCCAGGGACAGCGACAGTGCCGCCGACAGCGAGATCAGGGAATCTCCCTGCAGCCACCCGGCATAGAGAACCCCGACTGCCATTCCTTCGGGAATGTTATGGATGACCACAGCCAGGACAAGCATCGTCGTTTTTTTTAAGTTGTTCTTCGGCCCCTCCACCGATTCATCCAGATGCATATTGGGAACCAATGTATCGATCAACAGTAAAAATAGCATTCCCAGGCAAAATCCAACCGCCTCCGGCACGAACGCCCAGCGTCCATAGGTCTGTTTTGACTGCTCCACCGCAGGGATCAGCAGGCTCCAGAACGAAGCAGATACCATCACACCGGCTGCAAAACCGATCAGAATACGCTGCAGCATCTCCTTGATCTGACACTTCATAAACAGAACCATCAGAGCTCCGAGCGACGTCCCCACAAACGGGATCAGCAGTCCGATCCACAAATTGATATTCATAAAAATTATATATTCCTTTCCATCAGAATTATATATCCCTTTCCATCAGAATGGTGTCTCCTTTTCCTAAGTATAAATGTAGCAGTCTGCCTTACGACAGACTGCCACACAACTCTTATCAATCATTATAACCGTTTGGATTCTTGGACTGCCATCTCCAGGAGTCCGCACACATCTCCTCGATGCCGTACTGAGCTTCCCAGCCCAGTTCTTTTTTGGCCAGGGATGCATCGGAATAGCAGGTGGCAATATCCCCTGCTCGTCTCGGCTTGATCTCATATGGGATCTCTTTGCCACAGGCTTTTCCAAACGCCTTGATGACATCCAGCACACTGTATCCCTTGCCGGTTCCCAGATTGTAGATCTTGACGCCCGGCCGCTCCATCAGCTTGGCGATGGCCTTGACATGACCCTTGGCCAGATCCACAACATGAATGTAATCACGCACTCCGGTTCCGTCCGGGGTGTCATAGTCATTGCCAAATACACCGACGCACTGCAGCTTGCCGATCGCCACCTGTGCCACATATGGAAGCAGGTTGTTCGGAATTCCCTTTGGATCCTCGCCGATCAGTCCACTCTTGTGTGCTCCGATCGGATTGAAGTAACGAAGCAGGATGACATTCCACTCCTCATCTGCGGTGTGGAAATCGGTCAGGATCTGCTCCAGCATATGCTTGGTCCAGCCATACGGATTCGTGCATACACCCTTTGGACATTCCTCGGTGATCGGGATAAAGGCAGGATCGCCATAGACGGTCGCAGAAGAAGAAAAGATAATGTTCTTGCAGCTGTTCTCGCGCATAGCCTTGCACAGTGTCAGCGTTCCACCGATATTGTTCTCATAATATTCCAGCGGCTTTACGACGGATTCTCCCACCGCCTTGAGGCCTGCAAAATGGATTACCGCGTCCGGCTTCTCTGTGCCAAAGATCTTGCTCATCGCCTCGTAATCGCGGATGTCTGCCTCATAGAAGACCGGTTCCTTTCCGGTGATCTCCTGAATCCGCTGTACCGCCTTCGCACTTGCATTGTACAGATTGTCGACGATGACTACCTCAAATCCTTCTTCTAACAGTTCTACGCAGGTATGGCTTCCGATATAACCTGCTCCTCCTGTAACCAAAATCTTCATGACTTACCTCCATTCTCTTACAAACCGCTTTCTCACTCTTTATATATATGTCTCCCGGACTCCGTGGTGACTGTTCTTCATCCACGATTCCCGGACTTACCATACAGTATAAATCACCCGTGCCGACTTGTAAATGTAGTCTTTGAAAAAAGCCGGTAACTTTCCCTCACAAACTTCTCAGAGACTATCGCAAACGGCAATACTTGATCTGTCGTGAAAATACCTGAGGGTAAACCGGGTTCCTTCTTCCCGATCCTGCTGCCGGCCGGCTGCATCCACCAGGATATAACCGTTGTCATGACGCACGATCGCCTCCGCCAGAGACAGGCCGATCCCTATGCTGTCCGGGGACGCATCCTCCCCGCGGTAAAATCTGGTAAAGATCTGCCTGCGGTCCTGTTCACTGATCGGCTCTCCGTCATTTTCCACGATCACCTCATCGTACATCTCATACCGGTAATATCCGATCACGACGCGGTTTACAGCATGCTCCACCGCATTTTTCACAATGTTGGTGAGCGCTTCCGTCTGCCAGTATCCGTCGCAGTACAGCACAGCACTCCGGTCACTGTCCGGGCGCACGGTCAGTTCGATATTCTTCAGATCACAAAGCGCAGTCACACTGTCCACCGCCTTGTCCACGATCTCCTCGATCCCGGTCTCTTTTCTGGTAAACTCGACCACATCCGCATCCAGTCTGGACAGTTTGAGAATAGCCTGTACCATCTGGGTGATATTGCCAATGTCACATCTGGCCCGGCGCAGTGTCCTGCGCTTCGCCTGTGGTTCCATGTCCGGATGGCTCTCAAGATTTTCTATATTAATAGAGAGTGAAGTCAACGGCGTCTTGAGCTGATGAGAAATATCGGACAGCGAATCCTTAAGCCGCATCTTGTCCTCCCTGGCATTCATGGCTGCCTCCCGCATGACGATCGCGGTCTTGTACAATTCACTTTTCAGGATAGAGACCTCTCCCTCCTGGCTGTCATCCATCTTCAACTGATAGTCTCCCCGGTTGATCCGCTGCAGATACTGTGCCGTCTGGCGTATCTGCGTTCTGTAATACCGGTGCTGGGCAAAGACGATCAGAGCAAATCCAAGAGAAACCACAAGCATCAGCACCGCATCCACGAGCAGAAACTGCTGCAGTTTCCGGTCGTTGGAACGCACCGCCGCATCGCGTTTCATATCGATGCCATATGTTCTCAGAAAATCCTCTCCCTCTGCCACAGAAGTCTGGTCTGCCGTGTCATTGAGGATCGCCGCAAGACTGCCCGGCGATGTGTTCGGATACTGCGCAAGCACCTGTGCACAGATCTTCCCCACTGCCTGATTATAATTTGCGGTATATGCCCTGTACTGAAAAAAGACAGTCGCGCTCATGACTGCCATACCGATGCAGGTATACAGGATCAACATACGGATCACATGTTTTCTGTCTTCCAAATTTCTCATACGGATCTCCATTCTGCGGACGCTATGCGCCGCCTTCCGTGTCAATGCGGTATCCCACGCCCTTGACAGTCTTAATGATGTCATCGCCGATCTTCTGCCGGATGCGCCTCATGTATACGGTTACGGTATGGTCGTAAACATCATTGCCGGTGGCCTCCCAGATGCAGTCGATCACGGCACTGCGGGATACTGCCTTGTCATGATTCTCAAACAGCAGATCCAGAATGCGCAGTTCCAGGCTGGACAGCGACACTGTCTCCCCCTGACGCCTGGCTTCCTTTTTGTCCATATCATAGGTTACATCTCCGACGTTCAGTACGGAGGCAGCCGGGACCTTTTTCTGTCTCAGAAACACGCGGTTGACCCTCGCCACCAGTTCCTTCACCGAAAACGGTTTGGTAATGTAATCCTCAGCTCCGAGTTCCAGGCCTTTCACGATATCATTTTCCTCGTCACGCGCCGTCAGAAAGATGACCGCCACCCCTCGTCCGGCCAGCACATCCCGGTAAAATTCAAATCCATTGCCATCCGGCAGAGATACATCCAGTAACACAAGACCAGGGCATTCGCGCATCACGACTGCCCCGGCCTCCTGTAAATTTCCGGCTGTCACAAACTCATAGTCCGGTTCTGTAAATGTATCCTGCAATGCCTCCCGGATCCCCCGGTTATCTTCCACAAGAAGTATCTTTTTCATTGCAGCTCCATTCTTTATAAATTTTCATTTTTGATCGTCTCAATAATATTTCCCCGTCCAATCTTCGCCATGGACACTTTCATAATACCATAAATCAGAAGGATTACAACCACAGCACAGATCAGCATCGCGAAGATCGGCGGCTGATAGATCACCACGGTGTCCATCTTATTTTCCATCAGACAGATCACATAGGTCAAGATCAGTCCCACCGGAAGTCCGATGACCAGTGACTTGGCTGATAGGAACAGACTCTCCAGACGCACCATTCTGGCAAACTGCCGGTCGGTCATTCCGATGCTTCGCAGGGTCGCAAACTCACGGCTGCGCAGTTCCATACCGGTACCAAGGGTATTAATAATATTGGTGATACCGATCAGCGCGATCACCACGATCAGTCCGTAGGCAAAGATTCCGATCAGGATAAACAGGGATTTCTCCTGCTGCATCTCGCGGTCGCTGTTGTATACCGTATAGTTCACAGCATCGACAAACACACCGGGCAATGTCTTTTCCAGTGTATCCTGACAGGTGTCTGCATCTTTTGCATCCACATAGACCTGCTGTCTTACGGAATTCTGATAATCATAGGTTCTGCCCTTCCACAGCGCATCAAATCCGCTCTGGTCTACGATCAGCGTAGGCATACTAAAACCTGCATCCATATATCCAAGCGGTGCCTCATCCACCGTTCCGGCCAGTGTGATCCCGAGTTCTTTGCGTTCCCCGGCATCTGCCTCATCACTCAGAGTCTCCGTGTCGGAGGAATCATCATCCTCCACATTGTCCACAGAATACTGCAGTTTCAGTTTGTCTCCCGCCCTGTAATCAAAGAGTCTGGTCTCCCGCTGTTTGTATTTGCCCGCTTTTTCATCGTAGAACTCCAGCGTTCCCCGGTTGATCAGGATCGCCCCGGTTCCCACATCGGACAGTCCCATCTGACGGACATAACTGTCAAAGCCTTTCTGCTCCATCACGATCAGCTTAAAGGTCATATCCGAACTCTGTTCCTCTCCGTCCGCATACATCTGCTGCTCATACTCCCGGAAGTCCCCGGTCAGCTCCGGATGATCTACATTAAAATAGTATTCCTTCGCCACCACAAAATCTTTGACCCCATCGATCTCGCGGATGATCCCGGCCATTTTCTCATTGGACACCTCCGAATCTCCATCGGCACCCACCGAAATATTATAAGACTGGTTTCCGTAAGACATTCTCACCAGATGGAATGCCAGAGACATGAAATACGAAATTACGATAAATGTGATCGAACAGATGACGATCGAGATCACTGTTGTGCGGTATTTTCTCCGGTTTCTCTTAATGTTCTTATAAGAGATCACACCTCCAATGCCCCAGAATCTGCTGATATAACGCGGCGTCTTTAATTTCCCGGGGTTCATCTTGATCTCATGCGTGTTCCGGATCGCTTCCAAAGGTGTCACCTTCGCCGCGCGGCGTGCACTTCCAAGCGCTGAGAAATAGATCGTCAGGATCGATAACAGCAGCGCCAGTGCCAGCATGATCACGGACGTGTGACATACCATCTCGATACTCAGCGAATCCTGCAGGAGCAGATTGACCACTCTGGTCAGAATATATGCCGCCAGCAGACCACTTCCGATCCCGACCGGAACGCCCACCATACCAAGCATGGCAGCTTCCAGCTTCACACTTTTGCGGATCTGTCTTCTGGTAGCTCCCACACTGGACAGCATGCCATACTGCCTTATCTTCTCTGTGATCGAGATCTGGAAACTGTTCTTAATGCAGTATACGGAAGTCAGTATGATGATCAATGCCACAAACATGGCCATGATAAACAAGCTCTTGAACGTATTGTCCATCGGATAGATTCTCTCATAACGGATCAGTCCTCCGTTGGCATACATTCCATATTTGGCCTTCTCCATCTGATCATCGTACCTGGTCATATCCTCCTCGGAAAAATCCGTCATCTCATCAATATTATTGACCCTGGTAAACAGGCTCTCATCCACACCCAGGATTCCCGCGGTCACCGCATACTGGTTCCGCAGTCCTTTGGCGGTGTATCTCACGTAGACGGTCATATTGTCCGTCGGATCCTGGGAATAGGTGACACATGTGTATCCACTCGCGCTGTAGTCCTCCATGCCATATCCCGGTCTCTCCATGATACCCACGACCTTGTATTTATGGCTTTTCAGGTTGATCAGTTTTTCCTTATCCCCAAGATACGGTGTACTCTGTGTCAATGTCTTTTTTTCGGTCTTGTCCCATCTCTGGGCCACATACAGGCGGATCTCATCTCCTACCTTGTAGTCTACCCGCCCATTGGTCTTGAGATGACGCGGGATCACGATCTCATCAGCATTTTCTGCCATTCTGCCCTCGATCAGCTCAAAGCCGGCTTTCTCAAACCCTGTCTTGTCCGTCTCCACCACATAGGCATAAGGCTTATCCTCGTTTTTACAGTCCTGTACTCTGGCGTAACCCACTTGCGAGATTTCAAACATGCTCTCTATGGCACGATTATTCTCAAATTCCGGGAGATCCTCTCTGGTCACTCCGGAAAACGCATAATGATAATCTCCGTTTTTCTGTTTTTCATATTGGATCATACTGTACTGAAAACTGGACACCAGTGTGACCAGCGCCGATAATAATGCGGTGGCCAGAATGATCCCGACGATCGTGACGATCGATCTCTTTTTGTTGAGTTTCAGGTTCTTATATACCAGCATCTTCATCAAATTCATACGATCTTACCATCCTCTATCATAATCGTGCGGTCTGCCGCCTTTGCCAGTTCCATATTATGTGTGATCATAATGATCGTCTGATTCAGTTCCCGGTTGGAACGTTTCAGCAGATTCATGATCTCATTGCTGGATCTGGTATCCAGATTTCCGGTCGGCTCATCCGCCAGAACGAGGGACGGTCTGGTGATCATCGCTCTGCCGATCGAGGTACGCTGCTGCTGTCCACCGGAAAGTTCATTGGGAAGATGTCCCCTGCGCTCTGTCAGACCCAGCATCTGAAGCATCTCTTCCATCTGGCCCGGCTCCGCTTTTCTTCCATCCAGTTCCAGAGGAATTGCGATATTTTCCTCCACATTCAGGATCGGGATCAGATTGTAAAACTGATAGATGATCCCTACCTGTCTTCTACGGAAGATCGCCAGTTCATCATCGCTCATCGCAAAGATGTCGGTGTCATTGACATACACCTTTCCGCCGGTCGGCCGGTCTACACCGCCCAGCAGATGCAGCAGGGTCGACTTACCCGATCCGCTGGCTCCGACGATCGCCACAAACTCTCCCTTCTCCACGGACAATGAGACATCGTCCAGGGCTTTCACCTGATTCTGTCCCTCCCCATATACCTTTGATAAATGTTCCACTCTGAGTAATTCCATCTCGTCCTCCCTCTCGGATATGCTGTCTTTTTTGGTTCTGACCGTATCATACATGACACCGGGTTACAGGTAGGTTACTCATTCAGATACTTTGTCGTTTTTTTCTTAAAATCCTTCCCCTTCCATGGATACCGAAGTCGGACGCAGGATCCTGCAGGCCGGATTTGATGGCATCCCGAAATTTCCGGGCAATGAATTCTGATCTGACACAGACGATACTTTTACAGGAACACCTCTTCCAAATAGGAGGAGCTGCAAAAGCAAAGGAGACATTCCGGTACAACGTATATGTCCCGGAATATCTCCTTTTTTGTTTGAATAAGTTTTCTCATAATCACGCAGTTCCCTTCTGAGCCCGCAGGCTTCGTCCTCTCAGCGGTTTACACGGAATCTGCGACAATATGATCGCAGCAAACATGATGACACAGCCCAGGATCTCCCTCCCGGTCAGCGTCTCCTGCAACAGGACAAAACCGGCCAAAACCGAGAACACAGATTCCGGACTCATGAGCAGGGATGCCACCGTGGGGTTAATCCCCTCCTGCCCCACGATCTGCAACGTATATCCCACACCGCAGGACATGATCCCTGCATACAGAAGTGCGATCCACGCATCCGTGGATCCAAACCCTGTGAGCCACTGCGGTATACCGGCAAAAGATCCCCTCATGTCCACAAAGAAGATAAAAGGAAGACTGAGTATCCCACAGACCATAAACTGCATACAGGACAGTTTAACCCCATCCACCAGCGGGCTGAAATGATCGATCACCAGAATGTGAAACGAAAAACACAGCGCACACAGCAGGACAAGAAGATCACTGGTCTGCATCGAAAAAGAGCCCTTCATGCACAGCAGATACAGACCTTCCACAGCCATAAAGACGGCCACCCAGACATTCCATCCACAGCGTTTTCCAAGAAAGATGCTCCAGATCGGAACAAGCACGATATAGCAGGCAGTCAGAAAGCCGGCCTTTCCCGAACCGGTACCCATGGTAAGCCCGACCTGCTGCAGACTGGTCGCCACAAACAGAACGACTCCGCACACGATCCCTCCCAGGATGAGATTCCTGCGCTCCCTCACAGCCTGGCTCTCATCGCGTACGACAGTCTCCCCACCACCCTTTCTGCCCCGCAGAGCACGCAGAACATAATACAATCCCAACAGAAACAGACTTCCGATAAAACTCCGGATTCCATTGAAGGTAAATGATCCCATCAGCACGCCGCCTGTCCTCTGGGACACAAAGGAGATGCCCCACACAAAGGATGCCAGCAGCAATAAAAATGAATTTCTGATTTTCAAAATGCGACTCCTTATTTTCGTATATTATAATTTCAATATATCTATTCTTCCTCAGTATATCATATATCAGTTCTCCCCCCAGCACATAGCACGTCAGCCCTTGCGTCGCAGTGTATACAGCTTTTCCGCCAGAATCGTCAGATAGCGGAACAGCGATTCCGCAGCAAATCCAAAGACCACCATCAGCAGAATACAGATGCTGGACAGGTTTGTCAGCGCAAAATACTCTTTCAGATAAAATGTAGCCAGAACAAGCCCTGCCACATTGATGCCGATCACTCCATATTTCATGGCATTGAGAGGTTCACTGATCTTAAACAGGATCATAAAACCAACAACCGACAGCACCATGGTCGCGATCGTACCGATGCTCTCCCCCGGTATGGCAAAGACCGATCCACAGATGACTAACGCTGCCACGGCGATCACATCGGTCAGACCGCCCGGCAGTGCCTTCATCATGACATTGACAATGAAATGCCCCTCGATCCTCTCCTTGTTCGGTTCCATCGCCAGCAGAAACCCCGGGAATCCGATGGTAAACATGCTGATCAGAGAGATCTGTGCCGGTTCCAGAGGATAGGTGAGTGCCGATACCATGGAAAATACCGCCAGAAGCAGGGAAAAGATATTCTTGACCAGGAACAGACTGGCCGAGCGCTGGATATTATTGACAACTCTGCGTCCCTCATACACCACATCCGGCATATGTGCAAAGTCCGAATCCAACAGAACCACCTGGGCCGCCTGAGCCGCCGCCTCGCTTCCGGAGGCCATGGCCACACTGCAGTCTGCATCCTTCATCGCCAGGATGTCATTGACACCGTCGCCTGTCATGCCCACGGTATGTCCCTGCGCCTGCAGCGCCTGTACCAGTTTTTGCTTCTGCTTTGGTGTCACGCGTCCAAAGACCGTGTATGAAGATACGGCCTGACGTATCTTTTCGTCAGTATCCAGCATCGTGGCATCCACATAGTTCTGCGCATCCTCGATCCCAGCCTGCAATGCAATCTGTGACACCGTCCTTGGATTGTCACCGGAAATGACCTTGACAGCTACATCCTGACTCTTAAAATAGGCAAACGTCTCCACGGCATTCTCGCGGATTGGGTTGGCCAGTGCGACAAATCCCAGCGGGATCACGCGTCCGGTCAGCCCCTCTTCCATATGTTCTCCCTCATATCTTGCAAAAAGAAGCACTCGGTCTCCCTGTTCTGCATACGGAAGAATCTCGGCTTCCACAGAGTGAAACTCATCGCGCAGGATAAACTCTGGTGCGCCCAGCAGATAACTGCCATCCTCAAAGGTGACACCTCCGTATTTCAGGCTCGAGGTAAACGCAAGCTGGCTGACAGCCTGCCGGCCCGAACCTGCGATACCCTGCTGGCCGGCATATTCCTTGAGTGCCTGCATCGTGGCATTGTTGTCTTTGGATGCCACGACATAGTCGAACAACAGACGTCTCAACGCCTCCTGTGTCACACTCTGCTCCGGATCCCGCCGGCATGGCACGATTTCCTTGACTTTCATATCGGGCTCCGTGATCGTTCCCGTCTTATCCACACACAGAACATCGACATGCGCCAGCGTCTCTATGCTCTTCATGTCATGAAGCAGCACACGTTTCTTGGCCAGATTCATGGTACTCAGGGCAAGTGCGATCGTGGTCAGCAGATACAGCCCCTCCGGAATCATTCCGATAATGGCTGCCACCGTCGATGTGACACTCCGGCTGATCGATACTCCATTCACAAAATGACTCTGCCAGAACAGCACCGCGCCGATTGGAATGATCACAATACCGACCCATTTGACGATCAGATTGATCGAGCGGATCATCTCCGACTGCTCACCATCTCCCATGGATTTGGCTTCCATGCTCAGTTTGGAAATATAGGATTCCGCTCCGACTTTGACCAGTCGGGCATAACATTCACCGGACACCACGAAACTTCCGGACATCAGGGTGCTTCCCGCGGTCTTTTCCACCTCATCGGCCTCACCGGTAAGCAGTGACTCATTGACCTGAATGCTTCCCTCCAGCACAACGGCATCCGCACAGATCTGTCTGCCGGCCGTCAACAGGATCACGTCATCCTGCACCAGTTCCTCAGAATAGATCTGCCGCAGCACACCGCCACGCATTACATCTGCATGGGGTGCATTTAACAGGCTCATCTTCTCCAGTGTCCTCTTGGCACGCAGTTCCTGTATGATACCGATCAGCGTATTGCCAATGATGATCGGCAGAAACGTCAGGTTACGGAACGATCCCACCAGCACCAGCAGCACCGTAATGACCAAAAAGATCAGGTTAAAATATGTCAGCACATTGGACCGGATAATCTCCCGCGTGGTCTTGTCCGTGGAAATCTCCGTCCGGTTGGTCAGTCCCTGCGCGACCCGGCTGCTCACTTCTTCGTCTGTCAGACCCGTCAATGTCTGACCGGAATTCTCGATCATTGTCAATCTATCAACCTCCCTATGGTTATAGGAAATAACAGACTCCTATAAATAAAAAAACAGAGGCACCATGAATCACATAATGCCTCTGTCATAACTTGTTTCTAAGGCTGTACATCACCTGCTATCAGTAAGTATAGCCATCACTATTTTATTTTTCAACATGCTTTAGAAAAATTTAACCATTTCAGATTATTTTGCGGTTTCGGTTTTTTCAAACAGTTTTTTCACGCCCTGAATGGCAACAATGACACCAAGTACCAGAAGCAATGCCGCAAAGACAAGCTGCAGCGTGTTTCCGAGATCCAGTCCGGTTGTCATAAAGGCTTTGCTCAGTTTGAAGATCGTCATGCCCAGTGCGGTAAAGGTTACTGCCATCATAAATACCATAGGAACCCAGAGCATTACGCCCTGACGTTTTGTCTTCTTTAAGAAGACCGCACAGGCAACCAGTGCCAATGCAGATAACAACTGGTTTGCAGATCCAAACAGCGGCCAGATCTCGGCGTAACCAACCTTGGTCAGCATATAGGCAAGCACCAGAGTGATGACGGTGGCGAAATATTTGTTGGTGAACAGCCGGATGACCGGATTCATATGTTTCTCATCGCTATCGCTGTCCATGAAAAATTCCTGGAAAGACAGACGGCCGATTCTGGCCACGGAATCCAGTGAGGTCAGCGCAAACGCGGATACCGCAAGATTGATCAGGGTAAATACCAGAGAATGTGGCAGGCCGATCACTGACAGGAAATTGGCAATGGCACCGGCAAAGATCTGCGGCTGTGTCGTCAGACCCTGTGCGGCTGCCTCACCCTTGGCAAAAGATGCCACCGCGATCAGCGCGATGACGGCAAGCATACTCTCCATCAACATGGCACCAAAGGAAACCGGAAGCATGTTCTTCTCATTTTTGATCTGTTTGGATGCCGTACCGGAGGATACCAGAGAATGGAATCCGGAGACAGCACCGCAGGCAATCGTTACAAACAGGATTGGGAACATATACTGTCCATCTACATTAAAGGACGTAAATGCTGCCAGATTGCAGGATGGATTGGCTACAAATACACCAACCACAGCGCCCAGGATCATAAAGATCAGCAGATAACTGTTCAGGTAATCACGCGGCTGCAACAGTGCCCATACCGGAGCCACACTGGCGATCAGGATATAGGTAAAGATGATGATATGCCAGGTTCCAAGGCTGACATACATTGGAAATTTCAGTCCCAGTGCGATGGCTGCCAACAATAAGACAATGGCCAGCGCGGTGTTCACCCATTTGTTAAAGTGGGTATACTTCAGGAAAAATCCCAGGCCAACCGCTTCCAGGATAAACAACATAGATGTTGTAGCAACCGCACCGTTGGCTGCCACTTTGGTGACGGTGCCTGCATCATTGGCCACAAATCCATTGAAGGTTCCCGCAACCACATCCGCAAACGCTGCCACAACCAGAATACAGAACAGCCAGCAAAACAGCAGGAACAGTTTCTTTCCCAATTTACCGATATATTCCTCAATAATGTATCCAATCGTACGTCCCTTGTTTTTTACGGATGCGTACATAGATGCGAAATCCTGGACGGCTCCGAAGAACACACCGCCGATCAGGATCCAGAGCAGTACCGGAAGCCATCCAAAGATCGCCGCCTGTATTGGTCCGTTGATCGGGCCGGCACCCGCAATGGATGCAAACTGATGTCCGAACACCACATTGGTATCTGCCGGTACATAATCGACGCCATCTTCCATCTCATACGCCGGAGTCTTGGCATTTGGATCGATCCCCCACTTGTTCTGGAGATATCGTCCATAGAGAAGATAGGCTCCTCCGAGTACTACGATTGCAATAATCATCATTCCTATTCCACTCATAATCTTTCCCTCTTTTCATTTGTTTTATTTGTTATCTATAAAAAAACGCCCTTGCTATCCGGTTGGATAACAAAGGCGGAATTTTCCGTGATACCACTTTGTATTATCGTACTTATCACTAAATACGATCTCTCATTCACTGTCAGATCTAACAGTTTCTTCTGTAACGTAAAGACGACGTCCCGGCTTACTTTGATATCATTTCAGCGGGCTGCTCCCAGGGGATGTCACAAAAAAACAGTCTGCCGCTTCTCACCTGCCAGCGGCTCTCTGTGCTCCTGTCACTTTCTGTGATGTGTCCTGATCCAAGCATTTCTTTCTTGATTCACCTAATGTTTTACTCCCTTTTTTTCAGAAAGACAAGATTAAAATTGCATAGAATTTCAGCAGAAATTGCATTTCTTTTGTGCAGT
>ERZ1034984.2230-NODE-2230-length-16029-cov-25.113372_pt1 | contig 16029 bp, 30 predicted proteins | sample MGYA00520589_ERZ1034984 | MGnify/ENA primary metagenome ERZ1034984 (study PRJEB33766, sample SAMN09781790) | gut metagenome | biome: gut microbiome | host: Homo sapiens | place: Madagascar | study: EMG produced TPA metagenomics assembly of the PRJNA485056 data... | reverse complement strand
CGCATATTTCTGTCCTTTTTCAGCCTTTCGCTGCCGGATCATTTTCAGCAATTCCGCCCTCTCATCCGGCGTCAGTTCTGATATAGCAGTCTCAAATTCTTCGCGCAGCGGGTCTGTGCTGTTTTGATGATTGTCCATAATTGCCCTCCCGTCACGCCACGACAAAGCGGCTGCTCGTCACGCTCTTCCACGTGATCTTGTAGTCAATGCCGGTCAGCGTGTCCGCGTCAATCGCCGTCATGTGCGCCTTAATGGCATTTTGTGCGGCTTCGATCTCGGCGGCGAGTTCGTCTGCCATCCGGCGCAGCTCGCGAAGCTCATTGACCTTGCTCTGAATTTCTGTGTTCGACATTGTGTTATCCCCTTTCGTTGTGGCTGGCTATTGTTAAAATCGTTTCTGAGCCGTTCCGTTCATGTATCTTACGTATCTTTTCGGATAAACCGAATTGGGTAAGGTGTTTATACCCCTAGACAGTTTCAGCTTTTCTCATTCGTGCTACTGTCGCTTTTCTGGCAAGTTCAGCACGGCGGGCTTTTTCTTCCTCGCTCAGTTCTGGCTTCACCCGGTACGGGTTCTTTCCTCTGCGAAACGGATAGAGGGCGCACCCGGTACAGGTGCATAACTCTACTTCGTTACTACTGCCACAGCAGCAGTCTAAGCACTTGGCACGAATGGCCTTGACTGGGTTCGTGATTTTCTTCTCTTCCATTGTGTTTACCTCCGAAGTTTATTAGCGTTCACTTTTACTATATTCGCTTTCGCTGATATTATATTAGCATACGCTTATTGTGTTGTCAATAGCTATCACGAATATTTTTTAAGCTTTCGCTTATTTATTTTTCTTGACACACAGCAATTATTAGCGTATACTTATATTGAAAGGAGGCAAACCGAATGCCGATTAAATATTACCGATTGTTTGACATACTACAACGCCGTGGAATGAAAAAAACAGACCTTTTGACATTAGCGGGAATTTCTGCCCCAACGCTTGCAAAGCTATCAAAGGGCGAAACCGTAACAACGGAAGTAATTGAAAAAGTCTGCAATGCTCTTGACGTTCAGCCCGGGGATATTATGGAAATTGAAACAAGGGCACAATAACAACAGCGCGGGGAACAGTCCCCGCGCTGCCTTTTTGCGCCAACGGCGAAAGCACGAACGGTTTTATTAACCGGGCAATCACAAACCAGATGGAGCGGGACAACGAAGGCGCAACAGAATAGCAAAGGCCGGGGCGATCTGCTCCGGTCTCTTTTTCACCGCACAATTTTGCGCAGTCAGACAAAAAGATGGTGCTAGCAACACTAAATTGATGATATTTTCAAATTATTTTTTATGTCATCTTGTTTTGATTGACATTATAAATTAAATAGTGTATACTATAGACATAAGAAGGGAGATGTCACAATGGCACTAAGCGAAAGAATCAGGATTCTACTTGTCAAGCGCGGGAATATATCAGAGGCCGAACTTGCCCGCCGCATCGGTATTAGCCCCCAGAACCTCAACAACAAAATGAAACGCGATAATTTCACAGAAAGGGACTTGCAAGAAATTGCAGCGGCTCTGGATTGTGCTTTCTCCGTAGCATTTACGCTTAATGACACAGGGGAGGTTATTTGATGGAGCAAGTTTACATCTTCGACTTTGGGGACAAGTTGAAAATCGGTTATTCAACAAATGTTCTCAAACGGTTAAGTACAATAGAAAGCGCATCAGGCGCAAAGGCAAAGCAGACTTTCTCTGTTGATGGAACCCGCGAGATTGAACAAGCTGCGCACTATTATTTACGCGAATACAGAATACGCGGTGAATATTTCAACTGCGACTTTGAAACGGCAAGGAAAGCCGTCAACGGCATTATTCAAGGAGAGATTGTCATACCTCCAAACGCAAAGCATAGAGATGCAAAGAAAAAGGCGAATGCAAAATGGGATAGTGAAAACATGGCTACGCTTGCTTGCAAGGTAAAAAAAGATCATGCCGACCGGTTCAAAGCCTATTGCGCGGAGATCGGCAAGACCTCCAATGCAGTCTTGCGGGACTGTGTTTTATCTTGTGTTGATGGTGAGAGCCCGCAGAAGCCCGCAGGAGCGGCGCAAGGTATCGACGCTATTCTTACACAAGAAACGTTTAAAGCGGCGCAGGAGGCCGCGCAAGCAGCCGAAGAGACGCTTTCGGAGTTTATTAGCCGTGCTGTTGATACGCAGGCAAAGCGGGATAAGGTCATGTTTGCAATGCGCCAAAAGGAATTGACAAGCGCCCAAGCAGGCGTATAATAAAATCAGGAGGGATAAAACGATGTTAGACGAAAAAGATTTGCAAATCATTGATGAACTATTTGCCCATAGGCTGAACGTGGTACTGGAATCCGCCATTATGCCGAAGTTCAACCTTCTGGCAGAGGGTCAGCAGACGATTCTGCAAACGATGGCACCGAAGAGCAAGACGGAAGAGCTGGAAGAAGAAATCGACTTCTTGAAAGCCGTTGTCCGCTCCCAGTCACAGAGAATCGAAGCGCTTGAGAAGCGGCTTGCTTGATACAGTTTTCTTTTGCCGCTGTGGGGCTATACAAGCTTCATAGCGGCGCTTTTTATTGCAGACGAGCGTTATCGCCGATGAACAGCAAAAGGAGCGGGAGGCCTTTCCCGCTCCTTTCGTCTATATTTAGGGCTAGAACAGATGGTCAGCACGCCGCAGGTGCTTTAGCGGCGTACCTGCGCAGTACCTCGCGCAGGATTTTGCAAAGCTGCAAAGGGGAGGCAGCCCCGCACGCTTTGCCGACGGACACCGGGACTTTCTCCCGGCTGGTGGCCTGTCACCTCCGCAAAAATGAAATCTTAGTTTACACCCATTCTCGACACAATGCGTTCGTTTTGCGCAATACGGACAACGTCATTAAACTGCGTAACGCGGTTCGCATCAATACTTGTATTGTATGTGTTGTAATAATTATTCGTTGTCGTTCCCGCGTTTCCGGAAACAAATTTTCCTGTTCCGGCTTCGATGTATCCACCAACCGAGCCGACCCAGCCGCCGCGCGATGCGTCATAGACATTAGAGTTTAGCGCATTGCCGTATTTAATCCTCTGCGTATTAGACAGTTGACCGGACGACATATTCAAGCCAAGCGCGGTTTTGATCTTGTCCCCGTTCAGTGTAAGCAAACCGACAATGACGTTAGCTGTATCAGCGACAAGCGCAAGTATTTCCGCAACCGGCTTCAAAGACTGTTCCAACGCCGGAAGAAAATACACGATCAGATCTCCTAACGGTTCAAGTAGCGAAAACGCTGTCTCCAGAACGGTTCCGAGCAATTCAACGATTCTGCTGTTCTTGAACGCGCTGGACACCTTGTCGATGAACTTTAAGCCCGCATCCATGACCTTTTGAAAAGCTGGTGTTAATTTTTCGAGGAAGTCATTTTTCAGGGACTGGAATTTCTCTCCAAGAACCGCAGTGCTTTCCTGTAATTTCACCTGGTTTTCTCTGGCCTTCACAACTTCTTCGTTGTTTTCATAGAAGGAAGCAGCAGCATTGTCATATGTTGCCGCCAGTGTCTCCATGATAAGCTGGTTACGCATACTTTCTGTGCCGCACTCGGCAAGCTTGGCATTAAAGCCATCTTCGGAAATGCCCGCCCAGTTCAGAGCATCAGCAAGCACACCTGTGACCTGTCCGACCTTTGCCGTCTCATTGCTGGCTTCCATAAGACTGTTGATCGGAAGAGCATCGCCAAATGTACCGGCTACGCCTGCGGCAATATTTGTCCATTCGGCAAGGTCTGCTTCACTCTCGCTCAGTTTTGCCATCAGCTGTGCGGCTTCCGTCGCAGTATCCGTATCACCAATAATCTTATACAGTCCGGAATATGACTCTTTTGCCTTCTCTGCGCTGTATCCGGCTGTGCTAAATGCTGTGTTCAGCTTACCCATTGCAACGCGGTATTCCTCCGTCGAAGCAATTATTTTTTCCATAACCGCTGCACCTGCGGCGATTGCCCCAAACGCAACGGCGGCGCCCTTTCCTATTGTCTTGAATGCACCAACAATTTTTTCGCCCGTGGACTTTGCTTTTTCGGAAAACTTGTCAACGGCTGTCTTCGCCTGCTCCGTCCCTCTCGAAACCTCGCTGACATCCGCGCCAATTTTTACACAGAGTTCAAACAGATTCATCCGCATTCGCCTTCTTTCCAGCCTGATAGCCCATGTGATACAGTTCCCGCGCAAAGGCAACCGCCGCATATGCAGTTGTTCCAGGCTTTATTTCGTCCGGGCACGGGGTGGGGCGCTGGTCGTGCCCCGCTTCCGCATCATCAAAGCCCATGTTCCATGCTTCTTGAAAGCGTCTTTCCATCTCGCGAAGGTAATTCCTTGCAATTTTAAAATACGCCGTTCTTTTTCTCATGCAATCACCGCTTTCTGCGTTCAAGCATTTCGCCCGTCGCAACCATGATCGCGCCGAAAAAGCATCCAGCCGCAAAAATAATAGCTCCAACCACAATCAACATAATACAGTCACCCCCTTAAAAGTTCTCGATAGCCTGTCCGGCCAGCTCTTCCCACCATTTTCCCATGCTGATAATATGCGTTGGGTCAATTGCGGTGCGGCTGCATCCGCCGCGTCCGGAACAATAGGACGCCACGCCTTCCAGCTCATTCCAAGCCCGCAAAACTGTCCCCATACCCGTTTTGCAGTTGTTGGAAAGAATACGCAGCGCAACCGCGTCTTTGTTATCATCCGCGTTTTCAGAAGCGTCCAGCGCGTACTTTGAAATCACGCGCAGCATGGTCGCGTTGCTCTCGTACCTCTCCGCAAACGAATAGTAATCTTCCACGGTCAGCGCTCCCGATTTCAGAAGCTCCAATGCGTTCGCGTCGATCGCGTCCGGGTTCGCAAGGCTGTTTTTCTGAACGTCCTTTTCGAGTTCTCTACGCAGTTCCTTGCACTTCGTGTCAAACTCCGGCCAGATTCTAGACTCTGCGATCTTGAACGCCGCATCCGCCTTGTTCAGCTCAAGAACCGCCGTCGCAATGCGAAGCCGCTTGTCTTCTTCGTTGTCGTTAGGCTTCCACGCCTTCGCGTCGGTGTCTGCCTGCCGTGCCTGCTCAAGATTGTCATAGGCTGCGGCGTATTCGTCCCGTGCCGCCCTGAAAGCGACGTCAAGGTCTCTTGCAAAGTGGTTGTATCTGCTCATAATTTTCCTTTCTGCGGTCTTTCCCGCCGTCTATCAATTCAAATCTGGACAGTTTTCGTAGCCGTTGCGGAATACGCTGTCGGCCTCATAGCTGACCTCAAAAAGCGGGGTATGGTAGCCGCTGCTGTCCTTTACAAGCTCGCGGTTTGCATCGTCCAGCGCATGAAACGCCGGAATGATCTGCTTTTCCCATGTCTGCCTTTCAATGGTCTTGAAGCAATGCGGGCAAGTGCGGGCATAGTCCCCATTTGTGACGCTTCGCCCGTACACTTCCCATGTGCCGCCGCAATAGTGGCACTTGATACGCATATAGCCCATGACTTTCTCCTTTCTTTAAGCGCTCTGCCCTCGCTTGCGGTAAATCTCACGGTCTAACGCATAAGCGAGGCTGTCTATACTGTGGTTGTCCCTGTCGGGGAGAGAGGAAAGCATATTGCCGTCTTTGTCCTTTTCGTATTCGTAGTTTGCAAGCTCCCGCGCCGCGTTTGGCGTCCTTGCAGGGTCAACCACAATGCGCCGGTGTTGCAGCCACTTAACACGATACGCCACGCATCCCGGCTCTTTGTGGCAAGCTCTGGCCTGCTTTAAGCCGTGGTCGCGTAGATCGGCTATGCTTTTCGGCTCTGCTGCATCGCAATAAATGTCGCTGTGATCTTGAAAGTACAATCCGCTTACCGGGGAAAGGTAGCTGCTGCCTTTGGTGTCCCCCTCCACAAGTGGGGCGATTTCCTCCGCAAGCTGCCGGTTACTCATGCCGCGCTTATAAATCTCGTTCAGAATGTAGATTGTCTCGTGCTTACGATCATAGCTGCAACGGATAAAGCAAGCGGGGTCCGCCGCAAAGCCAAAGTCCACGCCGGAAAAGAAGTATTCCATGTTCGCCACTTCCTCGGCGGTGATCTCCCGCACTTCCAGCGCTGGGAATACCTCCGCGCCGGTGCCGGTCGCCTCGCCTAAGTATTCATGCCGGTATGCCTGCTCATTGACGGCCTCCAGGCGTTCAGCCTCCGCTATGAAAGCCTCGCCTAACCATTCGGCGGGTATGTTCTTATAGGTGGTGTGAAAGGTGATCCCCTGCGCGTCTGGCTCTGCAACAAACTGATTCGCCCAATTCGCCTTACTGATCGGCGGGTTGAAGCTGCGGAACACTTGCGGATTTGTCCCTTGCCCTCGCATGACCGACTGTAAAACATTTCGGGCAAAGTTTGCGCCGGGCAGCTCCGCAAATTCTTCAAGCCAAATAAAGCGGAATAGGCCGCGCCGGGGCTTGATGCTTTTTAACTTGCTTGTATCGTCCAACCCTCGAAAAAGGATCTGTGCGCCGGTTGGTCTGTATTCATACATCATCGGGGAAACGGTTGCTTTCCAGAGGTGGGAAACGCCCAGCATATCAATAGCCCATGCGATTTGAGAAAAAACGCTGTCGCGCATTGTCCCCGCCACTTTGCGAAACACAATAGCGTTGCTCTGGCCTGTGGGGTCGCTCTGTATGCCGTCCACGATCTCAAGCGATACGAAAGAGCTTTTGCAGCTCCCGCGCCCGCCCGGAAGATTGTAAAAGCGGTGCTGCCCTGCTTTTATATCCTCGTGCAAGGGGAGATAGCACGGGGCTATAAAGTCCTCCACGGTGGCGGTGGTGGTCATGCTATCCCGGCGCTGCTTCTCTGCCATTTCAAGGGCTGCTATGCGCTGTTCCAGCTTGTCCCGTGTTATCATTGCCGCATATCCTCCAAAGCCGTTAAACGCTCTGCAAGGTCGTTCTGATCGGTCAGGCGCACGGCATAATCAAGGGCGATTTTCGCGGCGTTTACTCTGGCGGCGGGGTTTATTTCCTCGTCCTCCATGACCGTTTGCAATGTGGATAATGCAGGCTCTAATAGCTGCTGCGCCCTGCGCGTTGCGTCCTGTACTACCCCGGCGAACGCTTCGCGGTATCGCTGGCAAAACTCCTTATCCTCGAAATAAGAACGCATCGTTCTATCTGAAATGCCCGCTGCCGCGGCTGCTTCTTTCTTCGTGCGCGAGGTCAAGAGCGCCGCAAGCAGCTTTTCTTTATTGGGTGTCATTCGCTGCGCTCCTTTCCTCTTTCTGCCGTTTTCTGCCGTTGGTATAAGCTGATCCAGTCCGCAAGCGTCATGCAGACAAGCCACGGTGCGCGGTTTTTCCTCCAAAAGATAGCCGGTAAACCGTCCTTAAATTTGCCGCTGTCCCGCTGTGCCTGCTCGACCCACTCATAAATGGCTTGCTTTTCGGTGCGCTTACACTCAATATGTACGCCCTCAAGCCCTGTTAGATCGGGCGTACTGCCATAGCTCACGGCCTCGCCCGGCTGCACGGGGTATCCGTATTCCTGCAAGAGGCGGCAAAGCTCCAGCTCCCCGGCGCGGCCTTTCGCTTGTGATCTTTTCCCGCTCAGTTCGTTCACCCCCTCTAAAAAAGCTCCTCAAAAAATCTTAGTTCCCGAATCCGTCCGGAAAAGAAATGATTTATCCGATAGTTGCAATTTTTGAATGGTGTCTGAAAATATTTGTCAATCAGCATCGTGTAACAATCCGGGTCAATGTCTGCGATTGAACCGCATCTGTCGCGCTGCTCCACATAAGGCATATCAAGCATAATGCGGACAATTTGGCTTGCCCTGATTGGCGGGTGCGGTTCCCCTCGCACTTCTTCGTATTTCTCGAAAAAGTAGCGAAACACGTTTAGCGTTTCTTCAAGACTGTAAGCCCCTCCGGGGTATACACTGGCGGCAATTCTTGAAAACTTGTCAAAATCAAAAAGCATTTCTCTTTCCTCGATTCAAGAGCGGGGGTGGGGACGCGCCAGCGTCCTCCCTCCTACTGTGGGTGAAAACGCAAGTTTTCCCTCCTATTCTCTCTCTGTTTCTACTTCTGTTTCTACTTCTGTTTCTACTTCTGTTTCATTCGGTATCGGTCGATATCATTCGGTATCGGTCGATTTGCCTTTTCTTGCGCTTACTCGCTGTTCGTATCGCTTCCATGCCTCTTCCATATCGGGGAAAAAGGCTGAAAAAGCAATTTTTTCCATTGGCTGCAAATTATCAGGAATTTCGCAAGTTTCAAGATATTCCCAACAAGCCAAAAGAACGTTTACCGCGGTTTCCGGCGGTAACTGCTTGATAAGTTGCCGCCGCTCGATCTTCATCTTAAACCAACTCGGGTGTTTTTCTTTTACGGTTTCCGGATCAGTTGTCATTTGCTTAAATCTCCTTTTCCAATTCCAGAATTCTAAAAATTATCCATTCAGCGCGCCGCACGGGTTCGGTTGGTTGTTCGATATCGAAAACTCCACATTCTCCCGCAAGAATATTCAGATATGCCGTTCCAACGTCTTCGACGGACATTTCTAAAAGCTGTTCACGCAGCCGTTTGATTTCGTTTCTCTTTTCCTTCTTTGCAGCGTCCCTTTGATAGTGTTTCTCGGCCGCCTTTGCCCCGATAACATCAGCGAGGTCAGCATCTTTAACTCCTTTCCACGGCATCCGCTGCGCATAGAATTTCTTTCGCCCTGTGCCGCATGGAGCGGACAAAGCGCGCCTTTTCTTCCTCGTTTGCAGGAAGGTAATAGCCAGTCTGGTTGTTGCTCAGTATGGCCGCGCCCGCTCGTCTCTCGGCGGAGATCATAGCGCGGACGGTTCGACCGTCAAGGCCGGTTATTCCCGCCAAGTCTCGAAGCGGAACGGCGTTAGCCTGCCCGTAGCGCAGAAGATCAGCTATTTTCATCGGCCAGGAACCTTTCCAGCTCGTCAAGGTTGATCAGCGTAAACGTATAGCTTCCGTTTACGGGCTTGATCGTACCATCTTTGACCCATCTGCGCAGCAGACGTTCGTTGATGTAAGTTCCGGGGTCTTGCGCCTTGATCTCTGCAACTGCTTTCGGAATAGTTCTAATTCGTACCATTGTAAACTCCTTTTAATTCAAAAAAACAAAAAGTGCCCACCGCTCACGCACTGTTACCATGCGTAAGTGATAGGCACAAAGGCACACGCAAAAAGGCGATTTCTCACCTTAAAGCTACTTCATTCAATTTTCTTTATTGTATCACAAAATTATATATTTTGCAAGCGTTATGCGTTCTTTTTATGAAAAATAGCTTCGCTTATGCAGTCTGCTGTCTTGCGCTTTGCTTCGTCTATGGCGTGCGCGTATGTGTCAAGCGTCGTCGACACGTCAGAATGTCCCAACATTCCGGCCACGGTCAGCGCGTCCACGCCATTTGAAAGCAAAATAGAGGCGGCAGAGTGGCGGAAAAGATGCGGGTTAATGTGCGGCAGGTCATGGCGCTTGCAAAATTCATCAAGTTCGAGATTCACTGTTCCCGGATTCATCGGCGCACCGTCCCACTTTGTAAAAACAAGGTTGCTGTTTTTCCAAAGGTCGCCCAACTTCAACCGCTCTTCTGCTTGCCTTGCCCGCAATCTGCGTAAAAGCTCCGCCGTTTCTTTTGGTATCGCTACTTTGCGGCTATTTCCGGTCTTTGTCGTTCCACTTTGTATGCCGGTTTCAGGAAGATAGATCATGCTTTTGTCGATCAAAATTTCACGCCGGTCAAAGTCCACCTTCTCCCACGTCAAGGCGAGGGCTTCACCCCTGCGGCAACCCGTTGAAATAAAAAGGGTTATCAATGCACGGAACGGCAGCGGTTCGGCTTCCAGCGCGGCCAGAACGGCCTTTAGCTGCTCCGGCTGCAATGTCTTACTTTCCCGAACGCGCTTTTTCTTTGGCAGCGTCACCCGCTCGGCGGGGTTGTATTTGATGATCATTTCTTTGTATGCCTGTCCGAGCACTGTAGAAATAATGGCGTGATAATCTCGAACTGTTCCGGGAGACAGTGCTTTCCCCTCACCTGTCAGCTTGAAAAGATCTTTGCGGCCTAATTTTTCCTCAATAATAGCGGCATTTTTGCGGCTGATTGGCTGGTTTTCGCATAGTCTACGAATCAAGTTCCCATAAACGCCGCATTTTTCCGCAAAAGCTTTGCGCGTCTCACCATCAGGAATAAGCGCATTAAAGTCAACGGCAGGAAGCGCGAATACCTGCCACCGGCAGGCGCCCGGCTCTGAAAGCTTCTTGTAAAGATCATTCAAGGTCTTTGGACGAATTTCTTGTATTGGTATTTGCCCTATGTATTCGTTGATTCGTTCGGTTTGCCGACGGACGCGGGCTAGCGTTTGCGGCTTGTCTCCGCGCTGCTCCCTGATAGTGTAGAAGTATGCGGCATACTCCGCGAATGTCTGCCTGTTGTCTGCTTGGAACCCGTTTATCAGGTCTTGTTCAAACTCGGTCGCTACTCGCTGTAACTCCCGGTTCAATTCTCTCGCGGACATAGGCTTTTCCGGTTTCCACGTCTTGTAGTGCCTGATTTGTCGATCGATGGAATCACGGCCGAGCGTGACCGTGATTTTGTACGCCGTGCCATGTTTCCCCTCGATTTTCCTGATACTCGCCATTGTTTAAGCTCCTTTCCTGTCTCGAATGTTCATCACCCCTTCCCATTTGCATTTCTTGCAAAACGTTATAACGCCGCTGCAAATAGCGTCAGGGGTTAATTTGTGAAGCTTCTGGCCGCAGACCGGGCAGCAATACCACAACTGTCCGTTTATCAACCTAACCACGCCGCCCTCTCCTTTCTTGGCGCACACTTGGCGCACAATTTCGGTAAATAGGCTGAAACAGGCTGTAGTTTTGGCGCACAGTTCAAGAGTAAAACGCCCAATTTTGCGTAGAAGCCACAACGTTTTCGCGTGGTTGGTAAGAATATTGTATATTCTTGGGGCAAATATTACAACTCGCAACATTGCACAAATTTAATAACTATTTTTCTCTGTTTCAGCCTAATATGCTTGTTTTTGTTGCTGCTTTTGTTCCTTCTCTAGTTTCTTGGCGCACATTCTTGGCGCACAAGTTGAAAATCAACGCCGTTTTTTAACGGAATCCGCCCACGAGGAAGCGAAGATTCGCAAAAGACTGATATCTTCTTCCGAACCCTTCTCGCAGATCGTTGCCAAACTGCGCATCAACGCGCCGTATTCGTCAAGCAGACTGCGGTTTTGGCTGACGGCCTTCACCATCCGAAACAGGGCGGCGGCAATGGCGGGGAAATAGCCGTCGGTTTTGTTTTCGTCAAGGGTGCGCAGCTGCTTTTCAAGCTGTGCGAACAGCGCGTCTGCGGTCTTCGGCAGGCGCTTGCAGTTGGTTTCACTCAGGAAGCGCGCATAAGCGGCTTCGGTTTCCTTCATAGTAAGCATATTGAGTCTCCTTTCAATCATCAAATCTGTACACAAAGCCTTCCGGCAGCTTGTTTACTGCGATACCACCCATGCGGCAATCCGGGAGCGGACAGGTGAAGCAACTGGCGCTGTAAGGGCAGACTGTGCAGGGCTCCCGGTACCGGTATGTTGACTTGGGCTTCTTGCCGTTTGCTGCGGCGCGTAAGTAGCGGACGTTTGCCTTTGTCACGCCGAGCCGCCGGGCGATCTCGCAGGGGCTCAGCACCTGCCGGTACAGCCGCATGACTTCAGCCTGCTTGCTGGTCATGGCTTTTGATCTGCGGAACCCACACATTGCGAATGTGGGAGATTACCCGCAGGCTGTACTGTTGTGTGCGTGCATCGGCGTAGGGCTGTTTTGTGCGTATTGACTTAATGAGGCGCTTGCAGTCGGCTTTTGTCATTCCCTCCGGTGGAGTTATGTCCGGTACAGCAGCAGATTCCTCGAGCAACTTGTCCTGCATAAGAGCAAGGAGAATGCGTACTTCATTTTCGTTAAGAGAAAGAATCTGACTGTACAGATTGTCTTTGATATCGCTCATTTTCAACCCCTCCCAATGCTGCGGCTTGTCTCCGTCGCATATTTCTGTCCTTTTTCAGCCTTTCGCTGCCGGATCATTTTCAGCAATTCCTTCCGCTCGTCTGGCGTCAATTCCAATACAGCAGCCTTAAATTCTTCGCGTAACTGGTCTACGTTGTTTTGACGATTGTCCATAGTGATTAGGCCCCCTTACGCCACAGTGAATCGGCGACTGGTGCTGGGCTTGGTGAAGCGCTCGGCCAGCTCCGGCATGGCTTTCTTGAACGCCGTGCTGTCGAACCGGCTGCTGGTCACGGTCTTCCAGGTGATCTTGTAATCCGCACCCGTCAGCGTATCGGCGTCGATGGCGGTCATGTGCGCCTTGATCGCGTCCTGAATGTTCTCAATCTCGGCGGTCAGCTCGTCGGCCATGCGGCGCAGTTCTCGAAGCTCGTTGACCTTGCTCTGAATTTCTGTGTTGCTCATTTGTAAAGCCCCTTTCCTTTTTCGGCGGGCTGTGCTATACTGCAAGCAGCCCTTTTCGGCTGCGCTTCCGGCTTGCTTCCTACGGCCTCCGGAAGCGCTTTTCTTTCATTCAGGGGAACTCCGGCGGCTGGGGGCTTTCAACTGATCTTGTGAGCCTTGCTGCACTTTGCTGTTCCTTCCCAACTCTTGTAGATGTTCTTCACCCATCTTCTGCCGGTGGCTGAACTGTTTTCGTTTGTTCCCCTTGACTGGCTTTATTATAATATATCGGGTACGATATAGCAAGACGTAATAATGTACAAATATATCGTACCCGATATGTCTATATTGTATATTGTCCCCGATATAGTATTGTGGTATAATATCTACAAGGGAGGTGGACAAATGGCAATTTCAAAAGCCCAACAAAAAGCAGTCACCAAATATATGAAAGAGAATTACGACGAAGTAAAGGTGAGAATGCCCAAAGGTCAGAAGGAAGTGGTTAAAGCCCATGCAGACAAACACGACGGGGGCAGCGTGAACGCTTTTATCAACCGAGCAATTACAAACCAGATGGAGCGGGATAACTCAAGTAGCACCGACACAGCAGAATAGCAAAGAGCCGCAGGGCATCACCTGCGGCTCTTTGCTTGTGCTGAAATTTTCCCCTTAGTTTTCCCCTTACAACTTTTTCGGCGCTTTACAACATTTTACACGATATTAAAAAAGCATTGAAAACACTGGACTTTTGCAACGTGCTTTTACACCATTTTACACGCCGTCGCTAATTCAAGTCCCGCCTCGCGCACCACATAGAAAACCCTTGAAAACACTACGTTTTCGAGGGTTTTTCTTTATGCTGAAATAGGCGTTTTCCCCTAAGTTTTCCCCTTACAGAGTTTTTACGCCTTTTTTGCCGCCTGAATGCCCTCAATAAAGCTGTCCATTCGCTTGGCACTTTCCTTCCGCATTTGATCGGTCACATGCGCATAGGTATCCAGCGTGAACGCTGCCGTGTGGTGTCCCAGATTCTCCTGAACGGTTTTGATATCGTCACCAGAGCGGAGCGCGGCGACTGCATAACTGTGCCGCAGATCGTGAAAACGCGCGTCTGGAACGCCTGCTTCGGCAGCCAGCTTTTTAAAATGCAAATAAACCGTTTGTGCGCACAGATTCTTTCCGAGTGAATTTGTAAAAACAAGGTCAAGTGGGTTACTCCATGCAGGGCCGGCTTTCAGCCGCTGCTCGTTCTGCGTCTTTCGCTGCTTGGTCAAAACCTGCATGACGTATTTCGCCGGTGCAACAATACGGCTTTTCCCGTTTTTGGTCGGAGCAAGGATGTACTCGCCGCCGGTACCGCGCACCTTCTGAAGCTGCTGCTTGATCGTAATTGCCCCGCTCTTGAAATCGATGCAGTCCCATGTCAGGCCCAATACTTCACCTTCACGCATTCCTGTGAAAAGCGTCACGAGATAGACCGCTTCGTATTCGTGTCCTTTGATCGCATTGAGGAACGCAATCATTTCGCTGTCCGCAAGCGGCTTGATCTCGGCCTTTTGAACCTTTGGAAGATCTGGCTTATCGGCTGGATTGTGCCGGATATATCCGAGCGAAACGGCCTTTTCCAATGCTTTGTGCAGCGTCCCGTGTACATTTTTCTTGGACTTTGCGGAAAGCGGCTGCTTTGTGCGCTTGTTCGTCAGATTGTTATAAAGCCGCTGAACATCGACTGCGTTTAATTCGGACAGACGCTTTGCGCCTATGGCCGGTTTCAGATGTTGCTCAATGTTGGCTTTGTAGCTTTCTACTGTGCGCGGTTTCACGCTGTTCAGATACTCAGCAGCCCAAGTGTCAAGCCATTGCCCGACAGTCATTTTTGATGGCTCAAAATAGTCTCCGTCATTGACGGCGACAGCGGCGGCCTGCATTTTCTCCCGTACCTCTTTCTGCGTCTTGCCTGAGAAGCTGCGGCGGATCTGCTTACCGGTGCCGGGGTCAACGCCGACTGTTACTCTTGCTTCCCAATACGAATATTCCCGGCCTTCCCGAAGGACGGTCTTCTTGCGGATACTGCCCGTGCCCTGTGCGGCACGGGTATTTTTCTTTCTTGGCATTGTAATTCCTCCCGTTTTCCTGTATGATGAGAGGGCAGTAGGCCGTGCAAAGTTTACTGCCCCTATAACTGCCTCTGGTGCTGAGAACGCCAGGGGCGGCTATTTTTTACTATTCGTCCGTTTTGTATGGCATTTCGTATAATGAGAGTTCATCTGTAATGCACTGAATTACGCGATTTCTATAAATGTCATTGATTTCAATGCACGGAAAGTCGCTGCCCACGATATTAGATGGAAAAGCTTCGTCAATGCGGTTTTGGGCAGAAATCATTTTGCGAACAAATTTTGAGTAATGCGTGTCGCTTTCTAGCTTTCGACTTTCGACGGCAAATCGTTGATAAGTGTTTTGCGCAGCTTCTTTGAGGACAAATTCGTCTGTGGTTTCTTGATTATCTTCGCCAAGCTTCTTTAGTTCTTCTTCAAACAAGAAATCGCTTAATTTTGTTAGTATATGGGTTGCGGCTAAGGCGTTTTTGTAGTTGAATAAACTTTCGAGAAGAAAGCTTAAGAAGGAAAAACCATATCGGGGATCTGGTGCATAACTCTCTATTGACTTGTTCAACAACTCAAAATAAGTACCATCGCAGTTGAGTTCTGATTCTTTAGCAAGAATAATTTGTATTACGGCTTTTGCAGTTAGGCCGGTCTTTTTGCAGATCGCCTGAATACTTTGATCTGGCGTTTTCTCATCTGTCAAACCGAGAAGATAATCAGCAGAGACATTGCATTTTTCGGCAATCTGCCGGAGAACAAGCGCATCCGGAATACGCTGCCCGGATTCATAAAACCCGACGGTCGGGCGCGATATACCGAGAAACTTTGCAAACTCTTCCTGTGTGCGCTTGCCACGTAATTCAATAAAACGATCAGCGAAAACGGGCATCCTACGTTCCATTTGTTATCACTCCATGCCTGAAAATTCTTCATGAGTTATCTTTTGAAGAAAAAATTCTTCGATAGTTGCTTTTGCTCTTGTTGTTTGCTAAAATCATGATAGCAGAAAACATGTGCAGAGTCAACAACAAGTTTTTATGGAGGTATCAGAAATGTGCAACAGGGATATCAGACAGGCTGCGGCGAATGCAGGGGTCCGTCTCTGGCAGATCGCGGCTGCAATCGGACTGAATGATGGTAACTTTTCCAGAAAACTGCGGATGGAGTTACCTGCGGAGGAAAAACAAAAAATCTTCGGAATCATCGAAAAACTGTCGAAGGAGGCAGGGTAATGGAACGCACGGAACAGTTAGCATTCACGCCCTCTCAGGCGGCAATGGCGGCCAGCGTCAGCCGCCCGACGATTTACCGCTGGATGCGGCTTGACGGCTTCCCGGTTGCGCGCATTGGCGGCTGCACACGGATTCCGGCGGAAGCGTTCCGGGAGTGGCTTAACCGGCAGGCGGGGGTACGAGAAAATGCGAATTGAAAAAGAAAATGCC
>ERZ1034984.2227-NODE-2227-length-16038-cov-15.148345_pt1 | contig 16038 bp, 11 predicted proteins | sample MGYA00520589_ERZ1034984 | MGnify/ENA primary metagenome ERZ1034984 (study PRJEB33766, sample SAMN09781790) | gut metagenome | biome: gut microbiome | host: Homo sapiens | place: Madagascar | study: EMG produced TPA metagenomics assembly of the PRJNA485056 data... | reverse complement strand
CGGTGGCGGACAGGGAGCCGCCCTCGTCGGAGAGCGACAGGCTCACGTCCGGGCGCGCGACGGAGGCCTTGGCGGTGGCCCAGCCGCGGCTCTCGGAGCCGTAGGTCGCCCACACGGTCGCGCGGTACTCGCCGAACTCGCCGAGGTCGGCGGCCGCCGGCGCGGCGCCCGTCCAGGAGCCGTCCGCCTGGCGGAAGAGCTGGTACCAGCGCTCGGCGCCGGAGGGCGCCACGACCTGCAGGCAGGCGTTGGAGGGGGCGGGCTTGAGGCCGGACGCGGTGGCGGACAGGGAGCCGCCCTCGTCGGAGAGCGACAGGCTCACGTCCGGGCGTTCAAACTCATAATTTGTAGAACCACATGGAAATGCTGAAGCGCCGTTAAGCGTGCACCACGGTCGGACGGTCGTCTTGCCAAACAATGAATCTATATCAGCAAGGTTAAACTGGCAGCCCCATTCATTTCCAGACTTACAACCCGAGAACCAGTAAGACGCGCCAGAAGGCGAAATGACTTCATAGGACACATAAGCCGGATCAACTGCCCAATTAGATGAATCTATGTTGACAATGTTTCCGTCAATAGCTGCATTCGTAGAAGCGCGATTGTCTCCAAATGACTTAGAATCCACTCGAAAGGTCTCGCCATCACAGGTGACATATGCATCGACTTGGAATACGCCGTATTCTGCATCAAGATCGAAAGATCCAGTCCAGTTATTATTGTGCTGATCGTATCCTTGAACCCAATCAACACGACCGCTAGAAGACTTGACCATATAGCAGGCGTTAGTCGGATTACCCCCTGAAAACTTTGTAGCCAAATCAATATGCTTGGCATTCTTCTTGACAGTTAAAGAGCCCGAATACCAGCTGGATTTAGGGAACTGCGCAATAATGGCAGCGGCATCAGCCTCGCCAAGACGACGACAGCCATCATCAGAAAAGTAGTTAGCGACATCGCCGGAATTCGAAATAAAGCCATGCTCAATTAAGATGCCAGGGATCCCCTGCTCGCGGGCGCATCGGATTACTGCAAACTCATCTCCGACTTGCATCTGAAAAACACCGCGGTACGAAAGACCCATAGCAGCAAGGTTATTCATAACCTTATTGGCAAGCTCAACAGAAACCTGTGTATAGTCTGTACCATTTGCGGTGGGAGCGTAAACCTCGGCGCCATGAGCTGCGGAAGAACCGGAATTGATATGAAAGCTCACAAAAGCTTGCGCGCCCTGATCGATACAACGCTGGACGCGATAAAGAAAATCATTACCGGAGTAATTGCCGTATTGTTCGCGAGCAAGAACGACCTTAAAACCGTATGCCTCAAGCTTATTCTTGCATGCCGTCACAATCTTCCAGGTAAGATCGGCCTCGCTTTTGCCATTACCCTGCGCACCGGGGTCAGATCCACCATGACCAGCATCAAGAGCGATTACGCTAACGTTGCGAGCGGAGCGAGCGGCATAAGTAGAAACACCATCCGGAGAATCGGCGCACTCCAACGCCTGCTGAATGGACTGTGCCTCAACAGCATTTCCGTCCCCATCTGCATAATAAACAGATGTGCCCTCGGAGTTCATAGAGCTATCTACGACGGTGAACGAATAATCTCGATCAGAAAGATCGATCTTATGCTCAGTCCCATCTCCCTCTAGATAATACGAAATCGAAGTGAGGAAATAAGTATTAGCTTCGAGTTTTGCGCCAAAGGTAAAGGCGGCAGAATTATCAGCCGTAGCAGACGCGTCGACAGAGCCCTTTACGCCGTTGGCACTCACATAGCCAAGCGTAGCAGAGGAAAGAACTTCGCTGTCATTAGGCGTAGCAAAGGCAATGACTTGATTGGATCCAGAGGGAAGGCTTGGGTAGGCCAGGTAAACGTATTGAAAGTCCGACTCGACCGAATCGACCTGTTGCTCGGTCTTAGCATCGCTTTCAGCTGCGCCTTGGCTCAACGAGTCGATAGCCTCGATATCCCCTTCTACCGGAGATTGGTCGACGGTGGCCTCGCTGCTTTCAGCATCGACACCGCGTGCAGCCACTCCGTCATCACCTGTAAAAGCCACATCCGTCACGGCTTCAGCGGGCTGTGCCTCGCTCAACCCATAAGCAGCAACTACAGGACTCATCAATGACGAAAACGCCATAAGAGCAGCTAGAGAGAAAGTGGTTGTAAGACGTAAAGCCTTTTTCATATCGCGTCCTCAATCAAACCGAATAATCACTAGTGGTAGATTATCTACTAAACAAGCCTATATTTAAATAATTGATAGAGAAAGGACTTACGATCCTAAAGACGCTCAATGTATCGATCCCCAAATATACGTTAGCGTTCCAACAGCAGCCATGGGACCTCCCTGATCCCAATCCTTCTCGACATGTGGAACTTCCTCGTTCTCACGACTGTATGGCAATTCGAGCGCAACGGGAGGACCGTTTAAACATACTTTGTAATCATTGCAAATTTCGAATCGAATAAATCTATTCTTGATAACAACATTTCATATCCAGGATCAAAGCATGGTTGAGGGAATAGATTATCTTGAGTAAGAAGCTCTCCGTTCCCAAGCCATTTGGCGATATAGTCCAATCGTATTTTTGCTATGCCTATTAACTGTGAAGCTACATCGTAATAATTTGGGTTATTGTCATCGGGTCCTCTTCTACGCAGAACATAGGCATGCTGCGCATGCGGTCTAAGGAAGATAGAAGGAAGTGATCTTCTTAAATCTATCAATTCGAACCCATTACCTCGATAAAGCCCGTTTTCCATTGGAGACTTAATTTCTGGCACGCACACCATCAACAAATAACCGAAACCTATTGGATCGTTATCCCCTCTAGCAATGTTTGAAAGCAAATCATAGTTATCCAAATACCGACTTTTATAATGGGTGTAAATTTCTATAGATTTAATAGTTTCCGGCTCATATAAACTCATCCACAAAGCAGTCCAATGATTGTCAACCAAATCAATAAAACGAGTGCTTATGCCATAGTGCTGCAGCGCCCCCTCAATAACAGAACGATTTGAGTTACAACCAGCAGGAAGATTGAACTGTTTGTTCAGAGGCGAGTCTGACATTATTTTATTAACAAGCGACTTGAGGTTATGCAGGCACTTATCGGAGTATTTCTTGCCGCGCATCAAGGAGGGGGTCAGACTTCCATACAGTTGATTTTGACCTCGGTACAAAACTTTCCCAACATCCTTATTCATAAATTTAGAATAACCGATCAAACGATTTAAACCATGAATGCTAGACACTTCATAAATCGGTATATCAAGCGTTTGGCCAGCAGCATAATATGCTTCGCTCTTGACCCACTGTGCACCAGAGATTGTAAGGTTACTTTTAATAATATTTGGTCTGACATGGACCCCATTTAATTCCGATGTCATTTTCAACTCCTTAAAATGGATAAAACCCATTCAATAGACTCAATTTATACAGGCAAACATATTATGCAAATCTAAATGCACCTAGGATAAAGAGATGATCGTCAATCGAAAGTAGCCCACCTCTCAAGTCGATGCCTATCCGGGGCCTTATTAACATCAGCAACCAGCACTGTTAAACAAGTACATAAATAAGATCGCAGAAGCCATTGCTAGAAACACGCTCGCCAACGAACCCAGCAAATACACCTCAGCAAAATCTTTGTCACTTTCCAGCTGCTTAAAGCGCGCGATACTTTTTGCGGTAAAGATAAATGCTATAGCCGAATATTGGTTTAGCAGAGAGAGCGCCGCGACAATCAGTCTTTCAAATATTCCAATCCACTTGCCAGAATGCGCAATTGATGTGCCCGCCGACTGCACTGTACCAGGGTTTCGGTGAGATTGGAGGACCTTGACAATAGCGATACTGCAAGGGCGCCCGCAAAAGCACAGTGTCGAAACCCAAGAGAGCTCAACTCCACGGGCGTCTAAAAGACTCGAAGCAACTGGCCGCATGACCCACAGGTGACAGCATGGAACGCTCAACATAAACAAAAGTACAATATGCAGTACCTGATCGATCAGAAAGCTACCAATCGGCGAAAAATCACGGCCTGCAATCGCTCTTCTCAGGCTGCCATCGATAAACCAATGTGAAAGAGCAAATACCGTAAAGGACGCAACCATAGCGGCTGCACTCGCCTCAAACAGAAGAGCTACTGTCGCTGCGGCGCCGGCCGCGTAAATTAAACAGTGCATGGCAAGAGCAATTCTGCTGTATTCCTTCTCGCCTGCCATTTTATTCGACTGAAAATAAAAGTCGAACAGCATATGAAACAGAAGGAAACACCCGAATACCCTCATGACATCTCCAGTTCATTAAGGAAATAAACTGCAAAAGCAGCCAATTCCCTCTCTCTTACAACATTCGCGAGCCTAAGGCTTTTCTCGAGCCCCTGCCTCGTCCTTCCCATCGCAACGCCCATTTGTCCGGCAAGTCCTACATGACTAGCCCTGATGTTATCTACGTTGAGACTGAGCGAGCTGCCCAACGCCACCGGCGCGCAATCGCTCGGATTGCTTTTAGCGCCATACTTTTTGCCTATACGTGTTTCGAAGAGCTCAGTATACCTTTTGCTCAAAGTCGTGTCTGTGCCCTCGTGCAGCATTAGCGGCCGCAACAGCTCAACAACCTCGCAGTAATTACGCTGCGACTCGTTTCTACGATCGATTATTTCCAGACAGCCCGCCGCGCACAGCTCTTTCTCACGCGAAACACCCGAAGCATCAATGATCTTCAAATTACTGTACTTATCTTTTTCGGACGCAGCAATTGCCCTACGCGCACGATGGTATGCCGACCCGTCTTGCTCCGTCGACAATGCAGACTGCATCCGAGTTTTCCATTCTCCAACTCCGATGCCGCCCCTCAGATCAACCGTTTGGACGAGTATCTTAATAAATCTGTATGCCAAGAATGCGCCAGCCGTACTACGAAATAGACCCTGCAATTCATCGCCCGCACTAAACATAAGCGGCATTTCGAGCTCAGTTTTAAACAGCTCGTTTGTGCAGTCCATTGCGTCCGCAAGATCCTCCTGTGCGCTTTGCCTCCTACTGTCCGAAAGATGTCTCGAATGTCTCATGTCCACCATGAGAGCCGAATAGCTATTGTTCATCCAGCTTCCTTTCCTCATGGCGATTATAGCAACTAATTTAGTTGCTTTCGTTCATTTGCAACTGTTTTAGTTTCTTCATGGTGGATGCAACTAAAATCGTTGCATTGTAATAGGCTATAATTCTTCCAAGTCGCCTAGAGAAAGTGTTTGAATGCTGACTGTAATTGTGCCTACTTACAATGCCGAACCGTATCTTTCTCAAGCCCTAGGCAGTCTATTAAACGAAAAGAATATCGAACTGGAAATCCTCGCCATTAACGACGGATCCACCGACAACTCGCTCGCCATTATGCAAGATTTCGCTGCACGCGACTCACGCGTTCGGGTGATTGATAAGGCAAACCAGGGTTACGGCGCAACCTGCAATCTGGGCATTCGCGAGGCAAAGGGCGACTGGATTGCCATCCTCGAGCCCGATGACTGGATCGAGCCCGGAATGTACTCCGACGTGCTTGCCTTTGCCAAGCGCGAATTTGGCGATCCGAACAAGCTCGATATTATCGAGACCCCGTATTGGATCATTCGCAACCCCGATACCCCCCAAGAAGTCAAACTACATTGCGCATATCGCGGTCGCATTAAACCGCCTCGGCAACCGTTCACCATTCACGACGCTCCACACCTGCTGGCCCATCATCCGTCCATTTGGTCGGCAATCTATCGTCGCGACTTCCTAATGCAAAACAATATCTGGTTTAAGGAAATCCCGGGGGCGGGCTGGGCCGACAATCCATTCCTTGTCGAGACGCTATGCCAGGCAAAGGCGATCGCTTACTGGCCCAAGCCGTATTACTGCTACCGCGAGGAAACACCCGAAAAGGCGGCTGCTCTGGCCAAGCGCGACCCCTTGATGCCGTTTAATCGCTGGAACGACATGGTCGATATTCTTGAGCGGCTCAACGTCACCGACTCCGCCGTCTGGACACCGCAAATCACACGCGGCTTCACCTATATGGGCATCATGATTGAGCACACCGGAATTGAGGGGCACCCCGAAATCAAGCAGGCCATCCACAAGATGTTCGAACGCATGCCGCAAGAGCTGGTATTTGCCAATCCTCGCGTTACTCCCGCGGCTAAAAAGCTCTATGCCGAGTATATGGGCATCGCCAACCCTAAAATCAGCTACTGTGCATACGCCAAGGACCTCTTGGGCGAGGGCTTGTATAACGTATGGAACAAGGGGCCCAAGCAAACTCTAAAAATGATCACATCGCACTTTGGTTCGTACAACGCACGCGCTGGAAAATAGTCCGATGGGCAGCAAAGCAAGCAGAAATACCTCCATCGAAGCGCTGCGCTTATTCGCGGTCGCCGGGATTGCCATTTTCCACACGTTTCAGTGGACCTTTCAAGCCGTCTGCGCCGGTCTACCGGAATATGCGCCGCTCGCCGTCTTCCCTTACTCCGGCGCGCTCGGCTTCATCAACCTGCTGGGCTGCTGGGCCAATGAGGTCTTTTTTATGATCTCAGGCTACTTCCTTATTCCCTCGGCGGTGCGCGCCCTCAAAAACGGGTCATCCGTGCGTGACCTCACGAGCAAATCGCTTGCCCGCTTAAGGAAGATCGTCTTTCCGACGCTGTTTTATTGCGCTGCCTGCCTGCTTGTCTCGATGTATATCTATCCCCTGCCAGAAATCTCGCTGCACGAGATCGGTTGGCTCACGTTGGGTATCGAGTTTATCTGGGTCTACGCAGCATCCGTGCTGCTCGTGCCGGTCATTGTGCTGGCAAGAAGGCAAATCGGCAGCAAAAAGGCTCCGTTTGTCGTAGTGCTCCTCGTGCTCGCAACATTTGGAATCAACTGTTACATCGCGGCCACGGCAAACGAAGCGACCGGTATCGTTTTGTGGCGCAAGCTCATGAGCGCAATCACCTATCTCGTGGCTTTTATTGCAGCCGGCGAGATGCGGTTTGCCCTCGAGCACTGCGATAAAACCTCCGTGGCCCAAAAATCCAAATTTGTACTGATCGGGTTCACCGCCGTCGCCATTACGATCGAGCTCCTGTTGTCGGCAAATAGCCAGTACGCCGCACTCTGGATGCTCTCCTATAAGTCCACTTCCGCCCTATCGTTCGTTTTGGCCGCCGCATCCGTTGCCGCCGCAGCGCTCCATCAGCCGCGCCACAAAGTCCCAGCCGCAGATAAGACAATCGTGTCTCTCGCCGCAGGAACGCTCGCTTTCTACGCCGTACAATCATTTGCCTGCAATGTCTGGCGACCCATCTTTGACAATGCAATCTACACCATGGCGACAGGCATCCAAACGGGAGAGCCCCGTCCAGCAGCCGCTATCTTGCTCGGAATCCTTATGAGCCTTTGCCTCGCGCTTGCCCTGCTCCTCATGGATATCGTTCGCAGGGCCGTGGTCGTCGCCATCAAGGCTCGCATGAACAGCTAAGCAGCCTTCCGACTCCGCAGACCACTAAGCGCGCTTACACCCGAAACAAATAACATCGCAAAGACAATCGCCCAGTTCTTGCAGCCAAATACCGGAATATGAACGATCGCATGGTCATGCATAACAACGAAATAACCCAGAACGACAACCAAGGGCAGTGCCATGAGCAGCGACTGAATCAACACTTTGCGACGACGACCGCCCTGCACGCCGCTCCGTATCGAGCAAACGAGCACGGCAATCCAGATCACCAATACGGCAGCAAACGAAACAAGACAAACGACGTTCGAGATTATCGCATAACCAGCAGTTGAACAAATGGCGAACAGCTGCGGGCTCATGCAATAAAAATCCTTCAATATCTGGGGCCAGTCAGCTTGGGGCAGCAGTGATGAAGCCCCGTGCGCAGACCAAAGGCCCATCTCGCCCAGAACGTTCGAAAAGACCTCATCCCAGCCCAGCACAAACGCCGCGACAACCCATTTCATCGCCCAGGTAAAAACAAACGAAAGCCCAAACCCAAAGAGCGCCTGCAGCATCGTGACGACGCAACGCTTGGGGCGCTCACCCTCGGGGAGCGCAATGAAGGCGAAAAAGCAATGCAGGGCGACAACTGCGGCAGGAATCGTTAAAAAGTCAAGAAACGAAAACACGGCGCCCGTCGCTATCGACCAAAGGACAAGGCGGCTTGTGAGAACCCGTGCGTTCGGGGCCGAGTCCATACGAAGGCTCATGCAAGACATCATGATGAGCGCCACAAAGAACGAAATGCACAGCAGCAGATCACCGATAAAATTGAAAAACAGATTGGTCGAGAACAACAGGATTACAAGGAAACCCAACGTCACTGGCATTGAAAACCGATTCCGCAAGGCAACGTAAGCGCAAGCGGAACCAGCGATCGCCAGGGCAGCAGCAGGCACTACGACAACGTCGATACCGCCAATAAACAGGCAGATATTTGTAAGCAGCTGCCAACCATGCCAATAACGATAGTATTGCTGATGTGTAATCCCACCGGCTTTCGCAATGTCATCAATTTCGGCAACAGCCATCGTCTTAAACGGAGAGCCCTGATCCTTTTGCTGTGCAATCTCCAAGATAAAACGATTGTTGTCAAAGCAAACGGGACCGGCAAAAACACGGTGGTCGTAGACATACATGTCGGTCAGCAGGGCAGAGGATGCCGAGTCCTGTGCATGCGCCTCGACAACGCCCCGGGGAAGGCAATTCGCCGCGGTGTTGCTCAGGACAAATACCAGCTGAAGGACCAAAAATAGCAAGAGCGACGTAGCGGGAAGGCTGTCGGCAAAGGAGGCTAAACGAGTTTTATTCACAGGGCATCCAAACAGAAAAGATCGCGTCCATAGGAATCGGCACCTATGTAATACCACAATGCGTGCATGCAATCTCGCTACGCCCACACGTCGACCAGGCTTATAACAGACGTTCTTGGTGATTAGCGGAACATTAACCACGGGCGCCCGCCTACGCTTACAATGATTGTGTCCAATTGGACACTTTGTTTACCCCGCAGGGCCGATACGCCGCCCACGCGAAAGGATATTCCCGTTCATGACTTCCACCCTTCCCGCTCCCATCGATAAGCTCGCCATCGTCGTCGTTACGTACAAGCGCCAGGAGCTCTTGGCCAACCTGTTCGACTCCATGACCGAGCTCACGGCCGCGCCTTGGCGCATTGTGATCGTCGATAACGAGAACTCGCGCGAGACCGAAGCCATGTGCGCGGCGTTCAACGAACGCTTGGCCAACCTGTGGGGCATCGACATCGATCAGCCCGACACGCAGGGCGGCACCGACCGCGTCGTCTACGCGCCTCAGCTCGAAAACGGCGGCGGCGCGGGCGGCTTCTCGGCCGGCACCAAATGCGCCTACGACCTGGGCGCCCAATGGTTCTGGGTCATGGACGACGACGTGCTCGTCATCCCCGAGGGCATTGAGCGCCTGGCCAAATGGACCGACCGCTACGACGTCATCCAGGGCTCGCGCCTGGACTTTGACGGCGGCGCCTTCTTTTGGCAGTACCAGCTCATCCTTTCGCTCGGCATTCCCAACCCCATCGCCAAGTGGGATCTGGGCCCCGAGGGCTACCGCGCCATGAACCAGCTGTGCTTTGAAGGCGGCCTGTTCTCGCGTCGTGTAGTCGACAAGATCGGCCTGCCCGACGCGCGCTTCTTCATCTATGGCGACGACGCCTGTTACGGCTATGTCGCCAGCCAGCACTTCCCCGCCGCCGTGGTCGCCGACGTAGTGCTCAAGCGCGCCCGCGCCGTCTCTAACTGGGATATCGCCGGCAAGCGCCAACTCAACTCCACGAGCGACACCAACCGCTACTACATCATGCGCAACCGCGGCTTCCTAGCCCGCTACATGCAGATCTACGGCGATTACCATCCCATGTTGTTCCGTCTGGGCAACGCGGCAACCTTCTGCAAGGAGTTCATCCGCCTGGCCGCCGTCGACAAATGCTTTAAAACCGGTATCCCGGCGCTGCGTCGCGGCATGAAGGACGCGCGCAAGATCATCAAGGATCCTAACTGGAAGCCCATGCCGCCCATGAAGGACAGCGAGTAGCAAAGGCCCGCTCGCCCCTACAGCCGCTGGCACACTACGGACACGTGCAGCCCGTCAAAGCCAAAGCCCCAGCGCACGCGGCCGATACCTGGTCGCGGCACGCGAATCTCGTCGATAGCGTCACGTTCGATGTCGAGCAGCGCCTGAACCGCCAACAGCTCAAGACCCAGGGCATCCACGTCGGGGTCATACATCATGTTCATAGTGACAAGCGGACGTTCGTCGAGCATGCCGAGGGTGTCGGCCACATCGAGCATCCTTCCCGTAGGGAACACCTGGATATCCCAGCGATCCGCCCCGCGCTTTCGATTGGATGACGGATTGGCATACCCTGGCATACCAAAGCAGAGCCCTTGCAACAGCAGGTGGCATGGCAACAACGAATCCATCTCGACCGCGCCGACTCCCGCGTCACCTAGAATTCGACGCAGCGCCTGCCTCACCGTGTCTTCGTCACCGCGACACAACCCATCACGAAACGCATCGACGTCCCGCGCATCCTCGGCGGCGCACTCAAACCATTCAATAATCACGAGACGCAAAGCCTGGCGAAGCTCGCCATTAGGCAGACGCAGGGCACGGGAGCGAGCGCTGTTTCCCGGCTCCTCAACCATATCCGTCGTTAGGAAGCCGGACAGGTATAACGCGGTCCGCTGGCCATCGCCAGTCAAGGCATCCGACCCGACGGCACCCATCCGAAGCGGAGCCTCAACGCATCCATGCGGTTCAAGTAAATCGAACAGGGTCGCAAGCCGATCGAGACTCCAGTCACCAACCGCCCTGCTCAGACTATCAGCGTATCCATACAAATCAACCCGCACCGTCGGCGTGCAACCGCGGTTCAAGAAATCGATCACGCGCGCCGGACACGAGCAATAAAACCCGCCAAATCGGTATCCCTCGAACCATTCACGCGCGTCATCCAGGAATTCCCCGCGTCCAGCATGGCCTAGCAGAGCCTGAACCTCGTCATCCGAAAAGCCGAACCACCGGTCACACCACGTCGAGAGCGGCGTCGCCAGGCAACACGAGCAACCGCGCGCAGAAAGCGCTGCCTCGGCGGGGCCGGGACGCTCCCCCATCAGACACGTCAACCGCAACGAATCGCCCGCAGCGGAAATGGCATCAAACAGTACGCGATCGAGCAACTCTGCCGGACAGGAGCAGCAAGCGTCCTTCATAGCAAAACGACTCAACCACGCCGCGTCGTATCCGTCAACGAGCAGCACAACCTGCCCATCGCAGGCCATCTCCAGCAGCTCAATGAGCGCGCCGAGCACCGAGGCAACCTCGTCCTCGCTCGCCACGCCACGCGCAACGCGCTCGATGTGGCGTACCTTGTCTCGGGGTAAATCCGGAGCCTCCAAAAGCGCCAACAAGCGAGCGCACTCGCCCGAAAGAGCGTCACGCACGACGCCGTCGACGTTGGCACCGCACCTCGCGGCGCCAGAAAAGTCCAGCGATATCACCGGATAGCAAGCGTACTCGTCCCGATAGCGCCCGCCGTCCGCATCCCAAATCTGGGCATCGGCAAACAAACTCTGACAAGCGCGACCGACCGCGGGGCGCTCCAGAAAAGCCCTGAGCATCGACAAGTTCATGCTCTTGCCAAAACCCTCGGGTCGACAGCACACCACAACGGACGTGTCGCAGTCCAGCACATCGGCAATAAACATGGTCTTATCGATCAGCATGCAACGACCAATGGCATCGGCAAAATCATGCACACCGACCGGCAAAACCGCATCATCGAGATGGTTGACAAGCCGTACGCCAAAAGTATCGACACTGTTGCAATTTACCTGTTCAGACACCGTAACTTCTCCCTAAAACGCAGCACGAGGCCCATTGTAGCGAGCAGTTCAAGTGCAACGCTGGATCCGTGCAAAGGCATCGGGCAACGGTAGGAACAAAGGCCTTGAGGGGGCATAACAAATCGCTGTGCAACAAAATGGGGCCCGATGCAACTGCACCGGCCCCCATCGCGAATCTTTAGTTGTCGGGCGACCGAAAGGGACTACTCCTCGGAGTCGTTCTGCCCAGCAGCCTTCTTTTGCTGATCGAGCTTATGCTTGCCGCTCACGATGGACGTGGCACCCAGCGTGGCCAAGCTCGCACTGGCAAGACTCGCCATAACGATGAGGTCACCCGTCTTGGGCATATTGCCACCCGAGGCCTTGGTCGTCGTGGTCGTAGTAGCCGTCGTGGTGGTCGTAGTGCTGCCCTTGTCACCGGCTTTCTGAGCATCGGCGTCGGACTGCTTCGCGCCCGCACCGGCAGAAGCATCAGCAGCACCGTTGGCATTGGAGCCGGAACGCTGCTCAGACACTCCCGCATCAGAAGAAGATCCGTCGTTAATGCCCGCCATCAAAGACCATCCCAGCATGGATCCAAGCCGCTCGACGGAAGAAGGTTTGTTTCCCGTCGAGGAATCGCCGCCATCGGAACCCTCGTTCGAACCACCCTCGGAAGCACCGGAGTCAGAACCGTTAGAGGAGCCGGCATCGGCAGAGGAATCGCCAGCGCCACCGGAAGCCCCCGCATCAGTGGAGCCAGGAGTCGTGCCGTTCGTAGCGCTGCCAGAGCCAGAAGTCGACGAATCGCCCGAGGCATCGCCGGCCGCAGTGCCACCAGACGTCGCCCCACCGTTACCGGCGCCATCAGTGCCCGCATCAGTCGAGGGCGCATCCGCATCGTCGCTATCGCCCGCATCGCCATCGGTACCAGGCGTCGGTGCGGCGGGAGCGGCCGGCGCCATGCTCGGACCGGGCGCCGGCGTAGGCTCAGGCTCCACGGGCGTTGCCGCGGCGGCCTCGTCCTCGGCAATATAGACCAGACAGTCCTTGAGCTCATTGCGGTAGCGGTTCTTCCAGCCCTCATGGTACTGGGGCTGGCTCGAATACTTGGTCGCCACGTTATTGACCACGCTGTTGGAAAGCGCCGTCACAAACTCGCGATCGGACATGCTGTTGGAAAGGTTTACCCACTTAAAGAAGTCCCGGCAGCCACCAGTGCCGCACATATTGGTGATGCTCCACACCATACCCTTGACGCAGTCGGCGCGGCCGGAGATGTCAATACCAAGCGCGCTCTTGAGCCACGACTCAGTCACTGCATAGTACGAGTTGTACGCATAGGCATCCTGCAGAGCCGAGAACTCAGCCGGATCGGCGTTGTAAGCACCCTGGAAGGCCTCCTGCGCAATGCGCCCCAGCTCCGTGAGCTGGCCGTTCGCATACATAGGGTTGCTTCCGTTGGAAATCTCGCCACCGCGGTCAATCGCGTCCTTAAGCATGCAGTACTTAGCAGAATCGTAGTTGTAGACCTGCTTCATAAACGGAATGAGCGACCAGCGACGGTCGAACTGGTAATAACCCAGCGCGTTGTAGCCGTCGCCATACGAAAAACCCTGGCTATAGTTGCCGTGGCTCTCGTATTTGGTGAAGTACTTCATCTCGTCGGTCACGTTGACAAACGAAACACCCTGAACCGACCTCAGCACGCCCGAGAAGGACTGCTGGGTATACAGGCCCTTATCGATATCGGTGGCATCCGAGGCAACGCCCGGCGTGGGCTCCTCGGCTATAGCGGTTGCGGGTGCGGCAACGGCGCCAAACGAAAGCGCCAACGTCAGGCCCGCGACAATCGCGGAATGCTTGGGCTGCATAGGTCCTCCCTGCATTGGTGTAGTTAAAGTGCAGTTTGCAAAGATAGGTTTAAATATTGCAGCTCGCCCGTTGTTGCACAACAATCGCTCGGCAAACGGCAACAACCCTCCGCGAAATCTAAAGGAATTGCGCTCGAGCTACAGCTTAATGTCAAAGTTTATCTCGGGGACGGCAGCTAGGTCTGCCAGGGTCACACCGTCGACGTACTTTTCGATCACGTCGTCCAGACCGCGCCAGAACTTGACCGTTGAGCACAGATCGCTGCGGGTGCAGCTGTTGTCGATGCCATCGCACGCTACCGGAGCCGTGCTGCCCTCAACGGCGCGCAGAATGTCGCCGGCACGCACCTCGGCCGGGTCCTTGGCCATCATGTAGCCGCCGCCCTTGCCACGCACGCTCTTAAGCAGGCCCGCCTTCATGAGCGGACGGACCAGCTGCTCCAAATACTTTTGCGAGATATGCTCGCGGTCGGCGACCTCGCGCAGAGCGATTTTACCCTCGACGTCACCAAGCGCTGCGATATAGATCATCAGACGGAGGGCATAGCGGCCCTTAGAAGAAATGAGCATACCTGCCCTTCCATAACGCTGGGGACAAAAATAACCGATGAATTTGTCCCACATCTAGAAAAGTCGAGTGGATTAGTCGGGTTTTCCCTTGACTAACGCCGAACCCATAGTAACTTTATTCCGAGAAGATTCCTAGGGTTTCGCACACCCATGAGTACACCATATACAGAGAGGGACAGCATGAGCGCAAATCCGCTGCTTTCCATCGAAGGTCTGACCGCCTCCGTGGACGAGAAGACCATCCTCCACAACGTCAACCTCAACGTCGCCGCCGGCGAGACCCACGTGTTGATGGGACCCAACGGCGCCGGCAAGTCCACCCTCGGCCACCTGGTCATGGGCGACCCCGTCTACACGGTCAACGACGGCCGCATCGTCTTTGACGGCCAGGACATCACCGAGCTCACCACCGACAAGCGCTCGCGCGCCGGCCTGTTCCTGAGCTTCCAGGCCCCGGTCGAGATCCCGGGTGTGCCGCTGTCGAGCTTTTTGCGCGCCAGCATCGCCGGCCGCCCCGGCCTGGAAATGAAGGGCAAGGAGTTCCGCCGTCGCGTCAAGGAGCTCGCGGCCGAGCTCAACATGGACACCGCCTACCTCAACCGCGAGCTGGGCGTGGGCTTCTCGGGCGGCGAGAAAAAGAAGGTCGAGATGCTCCAGCTTCTGCTGCTGCAGCCCAAGCTCGCCATCCTAGACGAGACCGACTCCGGCCTGGACGTCGACGCGCTTTCCACCGTCAGCCACGGCATGGACGCCTACCGCAAGAGCTGCGACGGCTCCATGCTCATCATCACGCACAACACGCGCATCCTGGAGCACTTGGATGTCGACCGCGTCCACGTTATGGTCAAGGGTCACATCGTGCGCGAGGACGACGCCTCGCTCATCCCCTGGATCGACAAGAACGGCTTTGAGACCTTCGAGCGCGAGGCCGCCGAGCAGCGCGCCCAGGCCGAGGCCGCCGCTGCCGAGCAGCAGGCGTAAAGGGGCGACGTAATGACCAAGAACCGCACCGAGGTCGCGGACATCGACCGCAGCCTCTACGACTTCACCTATGGCGAGGAGGGATTCGAGCGCCTCGACGCCGGCATCACGCCCGACATCGTGCGCGAGATCAGCGCCAAGAAGGACGAGCCGCAGTGGATGCTCGACCTGCGCCTCAAGTCCCTCGAGATCTTCAACCGTTTCCCCGACCCGACGTGGGGCCCCTCCATCGAGGGCCTGGACATGGACAACATCGTCACCTACGTCAAGCCCAACACCGACCAAAAGCACGACTGGGAGTCGGTGCCCGACGACATCAAGAACACCTTTGAGCGCCTGGGCATCCCCGAGGCCGAGCGCAGCTACCTGGCAGGCGTCGGCGCGCAGTACGACTCCGAACTCGTCTACCACAACATGCAGGACACCGCGTCCAAGATGGGCATCGTCTACTCCGGCATCGAGGAGGCCCTGCACGATCCGCAGTGGGAGCCGCTCATCCACGAGAAGTTTATGACGCTCATCCCGCCCACCGACCACAAGTTTGCGGCCCTGCACGGCGCCGTGTGGTCGGGCGGCTCGTTTGTCTACGTGCCCAAGGGCACCAAGCTCGACTTCCCGCTGCAGAGCTACTTCCGCCTCAACGCTAAGGGCGCCGGCCAGTTTGAGCACACGCTCATCATCGTCGAGGACGACGCCGACC
>ERZ1034984.2219-NODE-2219-length-16117-cov-8.416511_pt1 | contig 16117 bp, 7 predicted proteins | sample MGYA00520589_ERZ1034984 | MGnify/ENA primary metagenome ERZ1034984 (study PRJEB33766, sample SAMN09781790) | gut metagenome | biome: gut microbiome | host: Homo sapiens | place: Madagascar | study: EMG produced TPA metagenomics assembly of the PRJNA485056 data... | reverse complement strand
TTTTCATGACCCTATTGGTGTCTTTCGCCAGAAAGGCGGATTATAAAAATGAATATCGAGCAGCATAACAGCTGCTCGATATGTATCGCTTTTACTCTTCACCAACACCATTTGACAAAGAGCCTATTTTACCCGATTCGTATTGTCGAAATCCTATTTGCAGGCAGCCAGGATTGCCTTCAGGTATTCCCATGTTCTTGCGGTGGATGGGATGGACAGCTTCTCGTTCGGGGAGTGAACTTCCATCATCTGCGGTCCGATGGATACCGCGTCGATGGCACCCCACTTCTCCGCCCACTTTCCGCATTCCAATCCGGCATGAACCGCACCCACTTCCGGCTTTTTGCCGAAGTGCAGTTCGAAGGCGTTCACGCAGATGTCCAGCAGTGTGGAGTGGTTGTTGAACTCCCATGCGCCGTAATCGCCGGAGAACTCGCACTTGCCGCCGTATGCTTCGGAAACCATCTCTACGCGCTGGCACAGGTTCTTTTTGCGGCTGTCCACGGAAGAACGAATCATCGCACCGGTCTGCATGGTGTCGCCTTCCAGACGGATAAATCCGATGGACATGGATGTCTCTACGATGCCCGGAAGCGCTACGCTCATGTGGTGAACGCCGGTCGGAATCACGAAGAGATACTTCATCAGGTTCATCTGGCATTCATCCGCAACGACTTCCGTTTCCATCTCGCCAACTCTTTCCATGGTGATTTTCAGGCCCGGATCGGCAATTTCGTACTCTGCCTTCAGCTCTGCCGCAACTTCGCGCATTGCCTTCTCGAATGCGATGCAGTCATCCGGATGTACCAGAACTTCACCGGATACCTTATTGCAAATTGCGTTGGTAACCGCACCGCCGGTGAGGCTGACGATATTCATTCTTGCTTCTTTCAGGCAGTCCAGGAATACACGGCCGGTCAGGTCGATGGCATTGCCTCTCTCTTTATCGATATCCATTCCGGAGTGACCGCCCTGCAGTCCGTCCAATGCGTACTTGTAGCAAACGCCGGACTTCGTTACTCTCGGAGTCTCAAATGTTGTAATGCAATCTACCGCACCGGCACAGCCTACGGTGATAACGCCTTCGGATTCGGAATCGATGTTGATAATTCTGCGAGCGGAAATCTTAGAAGGATCCAGGCCTTCTGCGCCCAGCATACCGATTTCTTCATCCACGGTAATCAATACTTCCAATGCCGGGTGGCTCACCTGATCCGAAGTCAGTACAGCCAGTGCCATTGCGATTGCGATACCGTTATCCGCACCCAGGGTCGTTCCTGCTGCGGTTACATAATTTCCGTCTACGTAGATTTCCAGCGGCTGGGTTTCGAAATCGTGTTCGTAACCTTCTGCAACAGCGGCAACCATATCCATGTGGCCCTGCAGCATCACCGGTTCAGCGGTCTCATATCCCGGAGTCGCGCCTTTATAAATAATCACGTTGCCCAGCTCATCCTGGTAGTATTCCAGATTGTTTTTCTTCGCAAAATTCACCAGATATTCGCTGATTTTTGCGTTGAACTTGGATGCACGCGGAACCGCGCTAATCTCATCAAAGTACTGGAATACAACTTTTGGCTCCAGCATACTTACATCACTCATTACCATAATCCTCCTTGTTCCATTTGGAATAAATCATCAACAATATTATACATTTTTTATACAAATAAACAAGTCGATTACTATAATTTTCTAAATAACAATTATTGATTTTTCCGATTCGGACTAATCTCGAGGTAAAAGAATGCAGTCGTACCGCACGGCTTTTCCGGAGATGGAGTACCCCGGTTTGCGCCCCGCCAGCCACGGTCCCTTCAGCGGCCGCTTGATGAGGATTTTCCTCGGACCGGCTGCAATTGCGGCGTTCAGCAGGGTCTCCTCCTCCATACACGGGGATTCCAGCCGGTGAATCAGTTGAAATTTCTTCTTCACGAGAGCGCTCTTCTGACGCTCCGGAAACATGGGATCCAGAAGAACCAGATCCGGAACGGTTCCGATGGAGTCCTCCGGCCGGCTCATTGCCTCAATGCTGTCCCCCACGTGAAGCTCCATGCGGGAAACCGGCTCCCGAAGCTCCGGCACCTCTCGGGCCCGCTCCATGGCATCCAGCAGTAAAGCAGCGATGACCGGGTTATACTCAAAGAGGTGTACTCGGAATCCGGCCGCCGCCAGGAGCAGGGAATCCTCCCCCAGCCCGGCGGTGGCGTCGATGGCCACCGGACGCTCTATGCCCTTCATTCGGCCTGCTTTTACCAGAAACTCCCGGTTCAGATTGGAGGGGCGAAGCCGCGAAATCATGTGGGTGAAATCCCCTCGCACCGACAGCTTTCCCTGAACCAGGGAAAGGCCCCCTTCGTCCGCCTGCAGGTGGAGTCGGTCCGGAGACAGCTCGGCGGCATCCGTAACCACCGGGAGCCGCAGCATTTCGGCCCAGCGCTCTCCCGCCGCCGTATATTCTTTGGATGGAATAAACAGTGTTAAATTCATCGTTATAATCCTATTCTAATATTAAAAACACTTTTCCAGCATGTCCTCGTCCGGCACTTCCTGCTCAGTCGCACTGCCCACCGCGAAATACACGATTCCGCCCAGCACAAGAGCCGCCACGATTTCGTGAATACCCAGCGGCAATATTTTTACCCGGTTGAAAAAGACAAACGTAATCAACCCCACGGTAGTGGATGCCAGGCATGCTTTGCTGTTTCCCTTCCGCCAGTACAGACCGCCGATAATCGGCCAGAAGAACGTGGCCTCCAGGCCGCCGAATGCGAAGAGGTTGATCCAAGCGATTACGTCCGGCGGGTTCAGCGCAATCAAGCAGGTAAGAATTCCGATCACCGCGGTAATGCCGAAGCTGATTTTCGGCACGTTGGCCGCTGCTGCCGGATGTGTCTTCATCAGCTCTGAGGAAACGTCCCGAACATCCTCTTCCTCCGGGCACACCTTCCGCTTCACGATGTAATTCAAATACAGATCCTTCAGAATCGTGGCCGAAGAAAGAATCAGCAGGGAGTCCACCGTGGACATCACCGCCGCCAAGGGTGCCGCCAGGAAAAATCCCGCAGCCCATCCCGGCATGTATTTCATCACCACGTACGGAATCACCTGATCCGTGCTGGCCAGATTCGCGTTCTCCACCAGGGGATACGCCAGCGTTCCCGCCAAATGCATGCCGATCATCAGGATGCCAATCACCACCGTTCCGTAGATCATCGCCCGGTGCATAGAACGGGTATCCTTGAACCCCATGCAGCGCACCGCCGTCTGCGGAAGCCCCAGCACCGCAATGCCCACCAGCACCCAGTAGGAAATCATGTACCCCGGCTGAAGGACCGCAATGTCCTTCCCGTAGGCGCCCTTCCCCATCAGGTCCCAGCCCGGATTGGACACGTTCAGCTGATTCACGATGTCCTCCATGCCGCCGCATTGGCGAATGATAAAGAACAGCATCAAAAACGTTCCGCATGTCATCACGATTCCCTGCAGAGTATCCGTCAGTACCACTGCCCGGAATCCCCCAAAAGCAGTATATAAAACCACCACTGCGCCGAACAGAAGGAGTCCGGCCCAATAGGGAACGCCTGTCACCGTCTGAATCAGGGTGGCTCCGCCGATAAATTGCCCAATCATCTGGGTGATGAAGAACACCACCAACGCCAGGCCGCAAAGAACCACCACCGCCCCGGATTGATACCGGGCCCTCAGGTAATCGGAAATGGTTACCCCCTGAATCCGCCTGGAAATCAGCGCAAATTTCTTTCCCAGCACGCCCAGCGTCAGGAACGTGGCGCCAATCTGCACCCCGGCAATCCAAGACTGGGACAGGCCGAAGGTGGACGCCAACCCCGGTCCTCCCAGGAAGGAACTGGCGCTGGTATAGGTAGCCACTAATGTCATGGCCAGAACCAGCCCGCCCATGCCTCGAGATCCCACGAAATAAGAGCTGAGGAAATTTTCCTCCCCCGCCGTCTTTCGGTTGATATAAATTCCGATTCCCAGATTAATCAAAAGGTAGGCACTCAGAATTGCCAGCACGATTAAATGCTTACTCTGCATGATGGGCACCTCCCTCCGATTCTTCATCCAGGTCAAAGTCCACGAAGACTTTGCGCACCAAGAAGATTACTCCCACAACGGCAATTACGAACACCCCCGGAGTGCTGAGCACCCACCACAGGGGGAGCCCCAGTACCCGGACGCTGCAGCCGGACAGGCCGTAGGCGCAGCCCACATTCCACACAAAACAGATCAGAAAGAGGATAATAGTTGCTTTCGCCTCCCGACGGATCTGTTTCTCCTTTTCACTTTTGGACATCTTGTTATTCATTTTTTCTCCTTTCGGTATAGTTTCAACAAAGAATACCATCCGCTGACTATTTTCCCATTATTTCGGCCCGTTGTAAAGAAAAAATAAAATTAGGGAGCAGCCTTTTGGCTGCTCCCGGTGGATTCACGTATACTATTTTGCTTTCTTCATAACCACGGTGGAGTATGCACCGTTGTACGTCTTTTTGCCGGACTTTACGAAAGCACATACCTTATAGTAGTATTTCTTGTTCTTCTTCAGCTTCTTGTTGGTGAAGGACGTTGTTTTGGAAGATGCGGTCTTGACGCATGTGTACTTTCCCTTCTTGGAAGTTGCCCGGTATACCTTGTATCCGGATGCTCCCGCCGTCTTCTTCCACGCAACCTTCATGGCTTTTTTCTTCGCGGTCAGTTTCACGCCGGTCACCTTGCTCGGCAGAACCACCAGCGTTTTGGACATGGACAGTCCGGAACCGGCCGCCGGTTTGACGGTTACCTTCGCGACTCCCGGATATTTTGCCTTCAGGATGCCATCCTGGGTGGCGGAAATCACTTTGGTGTTGGAGGACTTGGTGGTCTGCGAGTAGAACAGATTCACATCCGTCGTCTCTTCCGCTATCCGGTTGTAGTTCATCACTACATAATAGTAGGTGGCCCCCTTCGTCAAGGTGTTCTTGTTGTAGAGGTTAACGTTCTTGTCGCAGAGCAGGCCCTTCACGTTCAGGCACTTGTCCATCATATTGAATGCCAGCGTATACTCTCCTTCCGAATATTTGGAGTATGTGCTTCCCTGCGTTGCCGTCGGGTACAAATCCACGGCAACATAGCAATATCCTGCTTCGCTGCGGAAAACGCCAACCCATCCGGATTTCCACTGATCGTCCAGAAGCGCTTCTCTCAATTTAGGATTTATTGTATCCAATTTATTGAACCAACTGTCGATAGTCTGTCCCTTATCTTCATCATAGAATCCAATAATACAATCCTGTCCGGCTATTCCGGAAGGACGCATGGCATTGTAGTATACCGAAATCTCTCCCGCACGGGTAATCGCCATACGCTCATAGGTATTATCCTGTACAATTCTGCTTTTTCCGTTCGCTTTCCGGTACTGATTGATCAGATCCATTGCCCGGCTTCCGGCGCTTGGACATATATCTCCCGCAATCTTCACCTGGTACAGACCGGAATCCGCCACTGCATTTGCGGAAGCTTTCGCTTTTCTGGACTTCCCCACACTTGCTTTTGCGGAGGTGACTGCGCCGGACTCATTCTCTGCAATCGCGGTTGGTACAATTTTCTTTCCGGATGCAGATTGGATTCCGGCATGTGCATCCGCCGATACCGCCAGAGTACCGAAAAGCATGATTCCTACGGTCGCCAAAAGGACCGCCAGTACATTTCCTTTTTTCATAATGTTTTTCCCTTCCTTGAATTATGATTTAAGAATTACCTTTAAATGTCGCTTCTCAGAAAATAATCATCCAATTTCTCTTTTCCGATAAGCGGAACTCTTGGGTGACCGGGCTTCTGCCCCTTTTTCTTTCCTACAAATTTCATGCATCTTAGAAAACGCATAAATCCAAACTGCCCTTCGCTGACCCAGAAGGCCGGTAATCTTTTTCCCTTCATATACACATATATTACCGGATAAACCCCCATCCTATACGACTTCATCTTTACCTTGCAGTATTTAATATCGCAAAGGTTCCAATACTTTCTCCGATTAAAAATTCTCCTGCAAATCGTGTACTCATCGAAACAAATTTCGTACGCATACGGAGTACAGCCCATTGCAAAGACGATGATATTAACAATAAAAACACCGGCGCGCATTGAATTGGTCATCGATTGACCATAATACGTTAAATAAATAATCCAAAAGATGCAACCAACAGGTACCACCGCTTCAATCGGTGTGGTGTCCACATTCGAACGAATTACAACAAAAATTGTTTTTTTCTGGTTTTTTCTACGACTTGATTCATCTCTCCAACAATGGGCTTGTCTCTTTCGCGCAATTCTCCAATTTATAATCGACGCAATTAAGAATACAATTAATACTATTATCATATTTATTATCCTCTTTTTCTATCCATACGATTCATGATTGCCTGTGCTGCATTTAATAGAATAGAAGGAATAACAGCATATGCGATAATCAGGCTACGAGATGTATCTCTGAATATTTCTATAATTTCAGCATCTTTCAAATTGCAAAAATACATACCCCAAATATACTGCTTTATACCCACCAACAACAGGCTGCACATCAGTTGTATTCCCAAAATATTGATTATTCTCGATTTATTAATTGCACGTTTAAACTTTTTGTACTCCGGTTGATTTACCGGATAGTATCGGTCATACCACAAATATAAGAGGCTATATGGATAAAACGGATGCTTTCTCTCATATTTCTTCAACCCCTTCCATTTCCCATATTTCCTTAAAAGAAATCGAGCTTCATTTGCTCCACAAACCGATGAACCGAGCACAGAAATTGCGAAACCAATGAACATGTAGTAAACTTGCCAGCTCAGCATTTCTTTCCATAAATCTTGATACTCCACCTACTTCCACCACCTTCTAAACTTTCTTCGGATACTTCCTGCCCAATGGTGTACTGTTTTCTTTATTGAAGTCTTATAACGACCTACCGTTCGTTTAGCAGCATTGTAAATACCAGAAACAATACTATTCTTAACAAGTGTTGAGTATACTACTCGCCGTGCTCGTTTCAGACCTTTCTTTACTGATTTTAATCTCTTTCTGGCAGAAAAGAATCTTTTAATTCTAGTTTTCAGTGGTTTCTTCTTTAATTTAGCTTTTTTACGATATCGATCCACAGCCTTTCTTTTAGAAATCTTATTTCTAATCCTATTCTTTTCATTTTCCTCTATATTTTTTATCGTTAAAATTTCTTTTTTGGGTTCTTTAATTTTGAGTTTTTTTGAAATGCCGCCTACCAACTGTCCTGTAACAACGCTCTCGACTCCTGCAAGAACCATACCAGAACCAATCTTTTTATTCTGTGCCACATACGAGATAGAACCCACCGCCGCATCTGCCGCCACTTCTGCCACTACACGACACACCTTTTTTTCTGTTAAAAATGGAACAGAAGCCGATATTGCACCACCCGCTGCACTAATCACCACATCCTTCCAGGATATTTTCTTTCTCCCCTCCGCTTTCTGGCTCAAATATTCTGTTACCGCACTTAAAGTTCCCCCAATAAGAGCTGTGACCACCACGGTTGGCATTTCGCCTTCCTCATCGGTGTATTTCAATGGATTGTTGACACAGTATGCATAAATATTCAGGCTCAGCGGATTATCCACACTTCCACGAACACTATCCCGGCTCGTAAATCTCCCACTTTCAGAATCATAGAACCTTGTGGACAGATAGTACATTCCGGTGCTGGAATCATATACGGCCCCTGTATACAGAACCTCATTATAGAAGGTTCCCTCCACAGAAGGCGCTCCGAATACACTGTAGTAACAGGATTGCACTACATCACCATTATCATCCGTAATGGACATGATGCTTCCACGGATATCTGCGTTGTAGACATAAGATTTCGTTCCTGTCCGTATCGTCAATATAATGTCTCCGTTAATACCAAAAACATTGGTGGTGTGCTTGGAAACAATCTCCCGGTTCGAAGAATCCGTCGTATAGGAACTGATTAGATTTCCGTTGGCGTAGAGGAAATATGTTGTCTCACCGTTCACAGTACGAGCCACTCTTGTTCCATCCCCATTATAATGGTTTTCTGTGACAGTTTCTACTAACTCGCCATTTTTTCTTGTCCTGGAAACAGCTTTTAACATGTTTCCTTCCAAATCATACGAATAAGTAGTTTCTGTACCGGCTTCAGCATTAATTTCAGATACTTGATTGCCGTCTTCATCATACGTGTATTTCTTCTGCTTTTCGGATTCTCCTTCTTTCTCTACCCATAGCAATTCATTCAAATCATCGTATCCATAGGCATACTTTATTCCATCTTTGGTCTCTGTTTTCCGGTTCCCCAGGGCATCATATGTATAGGATGTTTCATGGGTCAGCGTTCCGACACCATCGGAATTTTCCCCTTCAATGCGATACTCCTTCAGATTTCGAAGTTCATCCAAGTCGTTATAGGAATACTTTCTGAGAATATGATAACTTCCCTTATCCGTAAGTTCCTCTTCCGCTATGGTTTTCTTTTCGATTCCCCTCAAGATTTCCTCAGATGTAATATTTCCACACACATCATAGGTGTACTTATACTTTTCTTGAAGACCGGTTTTGCTATCCCTTATTTCAATATCCGTTGATTGTCCACGGCGATTGTAACCGAAATTTTTTGTTACAGAATGATTTGCCGATGTGTAATCTTTGACGGATTGCACTCTGTTATCCGCACGATACCTGTACTCCCGGGCAGTTCGTTTTTCACCGTCCGCTGTGTAAGATACTTTTAAAAGCCTATCATATACTCCATACTCGTATTCCACGTTTTCTATTCCGGTGCTTTCGGGATAGCGAATATTCACCAGATTTCCTTCTATATCGTAGGAATAATGAATCCAGGCAGCATCTGTTTCATTCGCTTTTTCTTTCCCTTCATAAGACTGAACCAGCCTCTTCATTCCATCATATCGATACTGGGCTACTCTCTGAAGTTCTCCATTTGTATAATCTTTTCGCTCCGTCTGCATTCCCAGATAATCATAAGTATACTCACTGTAATCTCGTGCTTTTCCATCTTGTTTCCGAGTAATCTTTCGAGTTACATTCCCCATGCTATCATATTCATAGGAAATGATGCCTTTTGCTTTCTCCTCAGTTAACATATTCCCATTGGCATCATAAGTATACCGGATTTCAATCTTCTTTCCGGTGTTTTTTCCTTTGTCTGTAATGCGAACGGTATTTCCGGAAGCATCCTTCTCCTCCTCGGACACCTGATTCAGTGCATTCGTAATCTTCGTAATTGTATTTCCATTTTCACCCGGAATATCATATGAAGCACGAGTAATGGATATGTCTGAAGCCTCCGTTGTATCCGAGGTATTTATCGTCTTTGTTGTTCTTGCATTTACATCATATCGATACTCTGTTTTATGCCCCGACGGATCTATCTCTTTGCGAATGTTTCCAAGGGAGTCATACTCATATTTCAATACCGAAGTATCCTCTCGAACAAAATATGCTTTTTTCTCTTCATCATATCCCGGTGCGATAATATTCGCCGTATTTTCTCCGTACTTGTCGTAATTCGCAAGCACCGTAATACCGGTTCCAATTCCTGCATTTTGTTCTTCATCCTTCCCCAGAGAATACACCTCCGTGATATTTCCGTCTCGGTTATACCGGAAAGATGTTATAATTCCCTTATTGAATGTTTTTACAATGTTTCCTGCCTTATCCTGACAGCTGATAGAAGTGACTACGCCCTCTTCATTCACTTCGGTTGTGACAAGTGCGTTCTTGATTGGCTCATTTCCACTTTCAAAATAGCGGTCGATATCTTCTACCGTATACACATACTTCCAAGACATGTGCTCTGTATCTTTTCGAACTTCTTTTTTAGTCACCCTGTCCATGCAGTCATACTGATAAGTCGTCACACGACCTTCTCGATCTGTCTCTTTTGTAAGATTTCCATTGGCATCGTATTCTTGGCTTTCGGACACTGAGTTTTTTTCTTTGCACCAGTTTTCAAAAGCCTGAAGCCGTTCAGACGCAGATTTCTTTTCAGAAATGTCCACATCACACTTCTCGAGATAATACAATGTCATAGTTTCACGATTCAACACGTCATAACGATGTTCCGTTACATAATTCTCTCCGTTTCTTTCAAATCGCACCTTTCCATATTCATCATTAATTGTGTCATAGGAAGAAGAGGTATCCCCTTCTGAGCTTTCCTTTTCTTGGAGCTCTTCACCAACAGCGTCATAAGTATACGTTGTTTTCTCTCCCTTTGTTCCGTCTTTCAGATACTCTTGTTCTTCTTGGAGTTGACCGTCTGAGTCATATTGGAACGAAATGCTTTCCCCTGTACTTTCATCCTCTGCCCGCAGAATATTACCGTTGTCATCATACGTAAAGCGTTCTTCACTATTCGTTCCATCTTTAGCAATGGTCTGTATTCGGGTTGGATTCCCTGCATTTGCAGCAGATTTGTCACCGTACTCATATTTCGTAACGTTTCCTTCTTCATCTGTTTCCTGAGTTACGTTTCCCTTTGTGGAGCTGACTTTGGAAGCAATGGTATTGCCATCCGGAATCCGATCATATTGAATCTCACTGGTGGTTTCAGCAGTTCCGTTTTGAATAACCCCCGATTCATCAATCCGGTAGGTACAAGAAGTTCCTGTTGTTTCAATTTCAAGGCCCAAAGAGTACTTGGATTCTACTTCACCGCCTTCAATATCTCGGCTCCAAATAACATTTCCATCTGCATTAAAACGATATTCGGAAGATCCAATTTCTTTCGGCACGTTAAGCAAACCGGCACGATAGCTGGTTTGTTCCATAGAATCGTATAGAAGCACATCATTTTCTTCCTCTGATTTCATATATGCAAATTTTTCTCGATCTCCATTTGGATAAGTTACCATTCGGCATCGGCCCGGATTTACCGAATCCATATCGTATTCTATGCTTGATTTGTTTCCATTTGCATCTTGGATTCCCGTTAACAGTGTGTCGCCGAAAGTATATTGATACTTTGTTTCTATTTTCTCTGAATCTTTCGAATCTTTGTTGTACAATATGCTATTTACCAAGACTTTGTCTTCGTTATACTCATACTTCACAGTTTGACCGCCCGGAAGTTCTACACTCTGAATCAGTTCGTTTTCTAATTCTGCTTGACTATTCTTATAGTGAAATATAATTCGGCTCTTTCCGGTTGCCTCCGTTTCCTTCCCGCTGCTTCCTGTGTTCGGATTCTCCACCGACTTCAATTTTCCAACCGAATCGTACTCATAGAACACTTTGTTTCCATTGGAATCCCGAAATTCTTTCAGCTGACTGCTTCCATTGAATACATACGTATCCCCTTCTAAAGTCTCTATCTCGTAGGTTGTTTCTCCATTTTTCTCTATTTTCTTCAAATGGATGTACACACCAATCGGGCTCTGATAATGCGTAATTCCATTCTCCGAATCTGTGGCATTTTCAATAGACCGGAATGTATAGATGGTCCCGGAACCATCTTTGAACAACATGCCCGTTTCATCTCCATATCGGTCATAGGTCGATAACAGAGTCGGCGAAAAACTAAAATCCCAACCATACCCCAATGCTGTCATTCCGGTAACCATGCTGTTATAGGTTCTTTCCATGGATAAATCCAGGACTTTGCCTTTTACATTGGCATCCGTCTCCTGATACACAAGGTTTCCGGTACTTTGTTCAACATATCCGTCTCCCATACCGATATCTACACTGGAGTAACCCAAATAATCTTTTTTCCCCAGTCTTTTTGCATATTCGTTCATCGCAGGAAGTTTTACCCAGTCTTCATCAAACCCGCTCTTTCGAACATGTTTTCCTTGATTATGCACTGCACGTACACGGTAATACAAGTCTGCATCTCGGATTTTCCGCATTCTTGCCCGGGTGCCCTCATGATCATTCATGTTGTTTCCCGCATCTACTACGGCATAATTGTCACACCAGTAGTGTTCTTTTACCTGACTTTGAACACATTCTGTCTCGTTCTCATCAAAATCCGGTGATGTACTTCTCTCAATTTCATAGCTGACATTCTCCGCATCTTTATCCGTTTCCCAAGTTATTTTCACCTTTGAATTAAGAGATGGAATTGCCGTAACATTCTTCGGTGTATAGTCTCCCATCATGTCGACGATACATTCGTCTCCTTGAGAAAATCTACCAATTAGCTGCCAGCTTCCACTCTCTTCAAGTGACTTCCGGTTACCCTCAGAATCCCGGGCAAACAGTTCAATTTTTCCAATACTCGCCTCCTCACTGTTTCTTAGGGTATCCAATAGAATTTCTCTGCCCGGTATAATCTCCTGTTCTTTCGCTCCATTGTAAGACAAATAGTAATGGTTTTCCGAATCCTTTTCCACATCCAGGCTCAGTGCCAAAAGTTCCGGCGTATCTGTAATCGACGAAGTAATTTCTTTCTCTGCAGAGGAAAGGAGTTCGTATTTTAGGGTAGTTACACCGTATAGAACACCATCTGTCCTGTTATCATATACGACTAATGAATGCTTGGATCCTTCCGGATAGATTTCTGGATTGCTGCAATCGATTCCATTTGATCCATCCACTTGCTTTCCATCGACATACCAAATTGGATTTTCCGGCACATAGGTTTCTCCTTCCTTTTTCAACAGAAATCTCTTTTTTTCTGCTGAAATGGTCAGCTCATTCTTTCCGGATTTATCAATCTCAAAATCCGCAGGAACTTCCTGCGCATCCTTCTTTTCGACCGTTATATACCTCGTTTCTTTATTCCCGGCACAGTCTTCTCCTTGAATGCGAAGGGTATACGTCTGATTCGGTGGATATGCTGTTTCGTCACTTAAATCGAGCATTCCAAGATACGGACCTACATTTGTAGCACCATCATTCAGCGTCTCCGTTTTCTGAACTTGAAAAGCCGCTTTGTCCGTCGTTTCCCCGTTTGCTACTGCCAGCGTATATTTCTTCAACTTCTTATCTTTTATGATACCGCGAACAAACAGCATTCCGAATACAACAGATTTCTCTGTAGGCGAAACCAGTTCGATTTCCGGATCCGTATTATCTATAGTATACGTCAAGGTCCGTTCTTTTCCCGGATTTCCTTTTGCATCCAGACTTCTAACACAAATTGTATATTCTCCATCAGGGAGATCTGTGGTTTGAATCGAAGTAGTCCCTTCTTTCTGTGCTGTTTCTTCTTCCGCAAATGTCTCATAATCGGAATCTGATATGGTTTCACCCTTACTAATAAGGGCATACTGTAAGGCTGAAATTTTCTTAACCGTTGCATCGCCCGATGGATAATTCCATTCTAGATTTAGGTTGCTTTCAGAAGTTCCGATTTCTTTATCCACCGATATTTTCGGTGCTTTTACCGGATTCGAAATGTGAATCACTCGCTGTGCAGTCTCACTTTTGTTTCCCGCCTTGTCGGTAGCAGTAACCTGAATCGTATATTCTCCATCTTCATATTCCGTACTGTTGAAATTAATAATCTCTTTGGATTCAGAAAGAACGCGGTCCACGTCCTTTCCAATTAGTCGAACTTCTAAGTTGGAAAGGTCCCCTTGATTCTCCGGCTGATCAGCAATCGTCAAGGCAACCTGGACCATACCTGATACTTCTTCGTCATCTGTTGGAGACACTACCGTGACCTCCGGTTTCCGATTATCCATATTGAGGGATACTGTCTGCTCCCGATAACCGGAATCTTCATCGTCTGCATAGAATCTCCAGTGAACCTCATACTCCCCGTCTTCCAGCGATTCGATGTCAAAATCTTTTTCGATACTATAGTGCTTCACTACCTTCGGATACTCTTCATCAGAAAGAATATTATTCTCCTCGTATCCTGCTATTGCCGTTCCATCTTTCTTTGTAATTTCCGCTGTTATTTTTCTAAGGTTCCCATCGTATGTCACATTCCATGATGTATCCGTATGATGGTTTCCTTTCGAAATCCAAGGATTCTTCTTCAGTGAACTATTAAAGTCCTCCTTTCCGACAAATTCCGGAAGATTCAAAGGCTTCACGGTAAATGTTTCCGACTTTCCTTCCACACTCCGATTTCCGGCTAAATCTTCATTTGTTGCCTTTGCGTACACATCTATCCCGGACTCCACATTTTTAAAAGTCGCTGTACTATCTGAAGGGGATAAGGATATAGTTTCTCCAATTTTTTCATTGTTGTCCGCATTGTACAAAGTTACTTCAGTTTTCGCAATCCCAGAAGGATAATAGGTCGGATAATCTTTTTCCTTCTGCACAGCAACTTCCACTTTTGCGTTTTCTGATGTTGCTTCCATTCGGGAAGATTGAAGTTTCCCCAGTATCGGTGCATCGGGAGACGTACTGTCCACATAAAACAATGCCAGCGTTCCGTCCCCAGTATTTCCCACTTTGTCTTTTCCACGAATAACAACCGCATACTTTCCTTCGGCTAATCCGGAAGTATCCAGCGAATAAGAACCACTTTTTCCGGAACCACTGATATCCTTGTATGCAAACACCTTGCCATTCGCATTGGCTAAAGCATAGGTATTATTCTGCTGACTGTACTTTACTAATTTGACCTGTGCATTGGCAAATACGTTGCTTTCCAGGCCGCTCCACTTCACTGTAATGTTCTTGGTTCCCTTTGGTATTGCATTCCGATCCACTGATACGGTTGGCTTGCTTGGAACTGCTGGCGAAGGTACGGTATAATTTACGGTCAGTTTCGGTCGTTTGCTGGCAGTTCCATACCGCCCTCCATAGAATTCACAGAATGTTGCGGAAGAACTGCTCTCCGATGTGGCTCTAAGAAGCATTCCATAATTCTTGTAACTTCCCTTCGCCCATCCCTGCACCAGAGAAGTGACGTTCAATGTATGACTTGCGGTTCCTCCGGTTAATTTCGCCGTTGCCACCGCTGTTCCGTTATATGAAGGTTGACTGCTGTATTTTATTTTTCCCAAGTCCCAACTTCCGGTAACTCGGTAAACTCCTACCGTAGGATATGGTTTGGTGTTATTCCGCTCATTTAGTTTTAATGTTGCACTAGAAATATATGCTTTGGAAATCTTAGACTGTAGATTCGGAAATTTTACATAAGTTCTGCAAACACCATCTTTGGGTCCATATCCAATGCACATCTTAATAATTCCACTGCTGTAATAATTTGAATTTGCATGTTTGCTGAGTACATATACATCTTTAATTGTTGCAGAATCGTTCAGTGTTATTGTAGGATCTATAGTAACGGGATATACCCTGTTATCATCTTTCAAATAGTCTTCTGATACAGTTAATATCACTTCATAAATTCCTTTATCGGAATCTATGACCGTATAATCATACTCGGCATCCTCACTAAATCCTTGGTTCTCACTATCCGAAGCATCTGTCATAAACGGTTCCGACAGCACCCCTTTTACTTTCTTCGTTTCATTATCTCGAATCAGAATTGCACGATGTTCTTTTTCAAGGTACCTTCCTCTGCACTGTAAGATGAACCGAAATTGATTCACTTCCGGTTTCCTCTTTAAAACGATATTTTCTTTCAGCCCGAAATCCGTTGGAAAATATTCATACTGGACTGCAGCATCTCCTCCCACATACCTAATGCCGGTGGTTTCTTCCTGCGTTTTATAATACAGATTCTCTGTTTTCTCTTGGATTGTTTTATTCATTTCCAAGGTCGTGTTCTCTTCCTTTCCAACTGGGTAAAAAGAAACTTTATTTCTCTTTTCCTCTAGTTGTACCGGATTTTCTTTCGTAATAGTCTCTGGGAGAGTGATATCGGCAAAACCATTCTGGTTCCTATATACTGTTTTTCCCTCTTCATCCGTTTTCTTAATGGAGTTGTCAATATCCTCAAGTTCACCATTTTCATCTTGCGTACGCACATCTGCTTGATAGACATCCATACTTCGGGTTCCATCGGGATTCTTGAAAATCGTGTAATCGGTTCCTTTTTCCAAAACTTCGGATTTTGACAAATCGTTTGGAAGAGTTTCGGAAGACTCTTTCGTATCAGTTGCATTCGTATCGCCATAGGCGAACCACTCTGCGGAACTGAACAAAAGGTCAAAAGTAAGAATAAAAA
>ERZ1034984.2214-NODE-2214-length-16152-cov-6.782506_pt1 | contig 16152 bp, 14 predicted proteins | sample MGYA00520589_ERZ1034984 | MGnify/ENA primary metagenome ERZ1034984 (study PRJEB33766, sample SAMN09781790) | gut metagenome | biome: gut microbiome | host: Homo sapiens | place: Madagascar | study: EMG produced TPA metagenomics assembly of the PRJNA485056 data... | reverse complement strand
CAACCTAACGTAAAGCCTTTTATTTGTGCACAGCACGCGCCCATAATCGGAAAAATAAGAAAAACACAAGGTTACACAGTAGCGGAGGTCTCACCTCAATTTATTTATTACATCCTCATGTAACCTTGTGTTTTTCTTTGTTTTTTCCGCTTGTGCTTTTCGAAAGAGGCGAAAGCGCCGCTTTCACATTACTTTACCATCTGTCTCGCTTGCCATACTTGCGTTTGTCGTAGTGCTTGTGGTGCTTGTCGTAGTGCTTGTGATGCTTGTCGCAGTGCTTGTGATGCTTGTCGTAGTGCTTGTGATGGTGCTTGTCGTAGTGCTTGTCGTAGTGCTTGTGGTGCTTCTTGTAGTGATAGGGCTTGCATTCGGCAGACTTCCAGTGATGCTTCGGATATTTCTTATAGATGTTGTGGACGTATACGTCGTCACGCCATTCTATCGGGCGATAGAAGTAGTAAGCCTCCTTGAATCTCTGCCATTGTCTGGCTGTGAGCATTCTCCTCAGCTCCCTGTTGCGGCATTCCCATCCGTATGAGTCGATGTCGCGGTAGCTGCGGATGCCGTTGAGATAGTTTAGATTGATGTTGAGTATACCGTTGCGCTGTGCTTTTGAAAGTCCCAATTCCAGCACCATCTTGTCAGTTATCAAGGTGGCTTCTGCGCGGACGTTGGCGAGTCTCTGTGCGTACGCGGATGTCATCATTAAGAATGCCGCTACGATTGCTAATAATGTACGTTTCATAATCCAAATAGGTTTTAAGGGTTATTACTTGTTTTGTTAGTTTTCTGCTGCAAAGATAGCTCATTCACGCTTGTCGGGCAAGGGAAAATCCATAAACAGTAGTATGGTTTTCCCTAAACTGTATAGGGAGTTGCTATAGCCGTATAGCCGCCATTTCTGAACAGCTGTGAAAATACTGCTTGGACGGACCGAAATTGTTAAAATCGCCAAAATCTGAGTATTTTTATCATAAGTATGTCGTATAGATATTTAAAAATGTGTAATTTTGCAGCTACGTGCCAAAAATGCCGAATAATACAATAATATATAAATATACTACATTACAAAAAAAATGAACATTTCATTCGAAAATCCCGACAAAGTGAATGGTCTGTTGACCATCACAGTCGAAGAGGCAGACTTCAAGGACTCTGTCGAGAAGACACTCAAGGACTATCGTAAAAGAGCAAACATCCCCGGCTTCCGTCCGGGTCAGGCCCCGATGGGTCTCATCAAGCGTCAGTTCGGCGTATCTGTACGTTACGACGCAGTTAACAAGTTTGTAGGCGAGCAGCTCTACAAATACATCCAGGACAATAACATCCAGATGCTCGGCGAGCCCCTGCCTTCTGAGAAGCAGGAGACTCCGGCTGACATCGAGAAGCCCGCTCCTTATACATTCGTGTTCGACGTAGCTGTTGCTCCTGAGTTCAAGATTGAACTCAACGGCCGCAACAAGATCGACCACTACACCATCAAGGCTGATGACAAGCTCATCGACGAGCAGGTGGAGATGTTCCAGAGCCGTGCCGGCAAGTACGAGAAGGCTGAGGAGTATGACGCAGAGAAGAACGACCTTCTCAAGGGCGACCTCCGCGAGCTTGACGCTGAGGGCAACACCAAGGAAGACGGCATCACCGTTGAGGGCGCTGTCTTGATGCCTTCATACATCAAGGTGGACGAGCAGAAGGATCTCTTCAAGGGCTGCAAGCCTGGTGACATCATCACCTTCAACCCCCGCAAGGCTTATCCGGAGGGAGAGGCTGAGATTTCTTCACTTCTCAAGATCGACCGCGAGGTTGCCAAGACTCTCGAGTCTGACTTCAGCTACCAGGTTACTGAAATCCAGCGCTTCGCTAAGGCTGAGCTCGGTCAGGAGCTCTACGACCAGGTATTCGGCGAGGGCGAGGTAAAGAGCGAAGAGGAATTCCGCAACAAGATTGCCGAGACTCTCAAGCCGCAGCTCGAGCAGAACGCTGACTACAAGTTCATGATCGACGTACGCAAGTACTGCGAGGACAAGGTTGGCGAGCTGACATGGCCGGACGCACTCCTCAAGCGCATCATGCTCCTTAACAACAAGGACAAGGGCGAGGACTTCGTAGAGAAGAACTACGAGGAGAGCATCAAGCAGCTCAAGTGGCACCTCATCAAGGAGCAGCTCGTTAAGGCTCAGAACATCAAGATTGAGGACGCTGACGTTAAGGCTGCTGCCGTTGAGATGGCTCGCATGCAGTTTGCTCAGTATGGCATGACCAACGTTCCTGATGAGTATGTTGAGAACTACGCTAACGAGCTTCTCAAGAAGCGCGAGGCTGTTGACAACTTCGTAGAGCGTGCCATCGACATCAAGCTCGCTGCTGCCCTCAAGGCTGCCGTAACTCTGAACGAGAAGGAAGTAACTCTCGAGGAGTTCAACGAGATGATGAAGTAATACGATATACTTTTTATCATACAAATACAGTAAAGGCTGTCATGTCGGAGCATCAGATGCTTCACATGACAGCCTTTTTTGTTTCTACGTAGATGCTGTGTGGGAGTACCTTTAGGAAAAAGACCGGTTTATTGAATAATTAATGTTATAATTTGGCTAATCAAATATAAATTGTTACTTTTGTCCCGTAATCATTAATAAATAATAACGAAAAACATATCGCTATGAAGAAATTTTTACTCGCTTGCGCGTGTGTAGGTTCGCTCGCGCTGTCCTCTGCACAGTCTTTAAACGCCCAGACAATGGTGACACAGTCCTTCCAGGACTTCATGATTTCCGATCCTTATTTTGGTGGTGAAACGATGGGCGCAACAGGTTATTTCCAGCACGTGTCTTCCAACGGCAAGTATGCTGTAGGCTATGACGATTCGCAGATAAATTTCCAGTTGGGCGGCGCATTCCTTTGGCAGGCTTCAGATCCGACAGAACTTACTCCGCTCGGCCTTACATACAACCGCATCTCGGCTTGCGACGTCTCTAACGATGGTATCATCGTAGGTAGCTTCGAGCAGCGTGAGGATGAGGAAAAGAATGCCGTGGCATATCCTGGATGGCGCACCGTTGACGGCGACTGGCAGCAGCTGCCCGTACCCGCTCACTATTCACAGAAGCAGGCTAAGACTGAGGACTTCGCTGAGGAGGCTCGCGCCATTACTGCCGATGGCAAGTATATAGCCGGAAACCTTAGCCTTAAGGTAGGCGAGAAGGAGATTCTCGAAGGAACGCTTATGGAAATCATTCACGACTCTCCCGTATTGTGGGAGAAGCAGGGCGACTCATACGTTCTCAGCGCCGTGTATGACCAGCTTGGTCAGGCTGGCAAGAACAAGCTGTATGTTGACGGCGAGCTCGTGGAGCAGGCTGATTCGGCTTACTTCACACAGTTCCTGGTTCGCGACATCAGCGACGACGGCAAGACCATGGTGGGTCTGAACGTAGCCGGTAGCGGCGGTTTCAATCCTGCTTTCATCCGCGACGGCGAGCTGGTTCAGCTCTTCAACTGTGGCGACGAGGAAGACTATGAAGGAGAAGACGAGACTACTACTGTAAACTTCAATGGCGGTACTCTCCTCACCATTGACGCTGATGGCAATATGTATGGCTATTATGTAGATGCTGACGCAAACCAGATGTACTTCGTATATACTGCTGACGGCAAGTTGGAGTATACTGACGACTTCTATTCATGTGGCGCTAACGGCAAGCGTATTTCAAGCTCGGCTTATGGCTTGAATCCTGCTTATTGTTGTAGCGCTGACGGCAAGGTAGTAGCTGGTGGTGGAGTTACTTCTGACGGTCAGGTTGCGTTTAACTATCCGGCTATCAGCTACGACGAGTCGGTTACTTCCGTTAAGACTATCGACAGCATCCGCAAGGACGTTAACGTAAGATTCTCTGGCCGCAACTTCGTTTATATCACAGGCGAATATAGCTCAGCCGATGTATATGCAGCAGACGGCACTCTCGTTTCTCGCGTAGGTCAGGGCACACCGGTTAACCTCTCTGGTCGCTCAGCTGGCACATACGTCGTTAAGGTGCAGACCGCTGACGGCGTGAAGACCTTCAAGGTGGCTAAGTAATAAGACACATTCTAACGGATGTTTACCCCAACATTAACTGAAACAAAACGTATGAACCTTACATTAAATAAGGAAATAAGAATCATGGGCTTCGTGCTCATGATTCTTTTTGGTATTAGGGCGTATGCTGCGGAAGCTACGCTCACCATAGGCAACAACAAGAATTCGCTCACAAATTATGAGTCGGTGAAGGGCGGCAAGGCTGGTTCGGCGCTCTTCTTCGACGCTGCGTATATGTCGGCATACAAGGGTTGTCGGCTTACGGAAGTGAAGATTGGCGTGTCGGACAAGACCACGAACGGCGCCATCACCATCTTCCTCAGCCATGCCATTGGCGAGGAGCCTTTCTATAAGGAGACGGTTGACGCGTCGAAGACCAGATGGAACACCTTCACGCTTGCTACGCCTTACGTGGTGGATGGATCAGATTTATGTATCGGTTACACCTTAGACGGAGCCAAATATGCTTGTTACGGCAATGCCTTAGTGCGCAATCGCGAGTATGTTCTCGATAAGGACGGAGCATGGGCTGAGTATGACGGACCCTACAGCGCTTCGCTTTTAGCTACGCTTAGCGGCGATATGCCGGAGCATAACGTAAGGCTGGGTGCCACCAATATGCCTGAATATGTACGTACGGGTGAGGTGATGGACATCTTCGGCTACTTCCAGAATCTTGGTGTGTCTACGGTTAACAGTCTTACTCTCGCTCTCTACGACGGCGACAACGAATTGTGCGAGGAGCGCGTCGACGACCTTAATGTTGCGCCGCGCCGCGAAGGATCGTTCGTTCTTTCAACAATGAAGCTTAATGCTGCGGGCGACCGCAGTCTGCGCTTGCGCATAAAGGCCGTAAACGACGGCGTTGACGCTGTGGATACGGACAACTGGACTGAGGCGCAGAACGTAATGTGCCGCGACAGTTACGTGCAGCGTAATGTGTTGCTTGAGCTCTTCTCCACGGAGAGATGCACGGCATGCCCGGAAGCTCACTATGCCATTGACGCTGTTACGCCAGACATGGACAACCTCATAGAGGTAGGTCATCACGCCGGATTCTATACGGACCAGTTCACGATTGACGAGAGCGTGGCGTACGAATGGTTCTATCCCTCTTATCATGTATTCGCTCCAGCCATGCTCATCGACCGTTTGGACATGCGCAACGCTTTCCCAAGTCTGTTTAAGTATGAGACGCCGATCATGAGTGCGTCTGCCACCAATCTCAAGGCGCTCTACGCTCTTGAACAGAAGCGTCCAGCCCTTGTTACGGTGGACTTGACTACAGACTGGAATCCTTCATCGCGCAGTCTTGGCATCGACGTCTCAGGCGAGCAGCTGTTGCCTATCGCCACTCCTGACAGCCTCCGTCTCTACGTCTTCCTGACAGAGGACAGCCTCTACAGCACGTCGCAGGCAGGAGCAAGCAGCGGATTCTATCATCGTCATGTTCCTCGCAAGTCGCTCACGCCGGCATGGGGTGAGAAAGTGGACGTAACGGCTGGCTATAACCGCCATTTCGATGTTACGCTTAATGATGAGTGGGACGAGAAGCACATGAGAGTGGTGGCGTTCGTAGCCAACTATAACTCCACAAATCCGTGCGACTGCTCCGTTCTCAATGCCGCCAAGCGCGACATCATTGCCAAGACATCCGGCATCGGTAGCATATCGCAAGACTCTTCATCGTCCGACGCCTGGATGATAACGGACCTCGCTGGCAGAACTGTCGCAAGAGGGCAGGGCAGCGCCTCGCTCACCGCAGCATACAACGCTCTGAATAAGGGAATGTATGTGGTGAAGGTTGGAGAGAAGAGCTGTAAGAGAGTTTTGAATTAGGAGTTCTTGCTTAGGCAAGCGGCAGAGCCGAGCGGTGAGTTTTGAATTGTGCGCCAAGGCGCATTGTGAATTGTTCAATTAAGAATTAAGACTTATAAGATAAGCAAACGGGATAAACTGTAAGAGTTGCGGAAAGCTAAATCACGCAGCTCATACAGTTTATCCCGTTTCCTCGTTTATACTATATTATAAATTCAAAATTGAATAACTCAAAATCGCAGGCGAAGCCGAGAATAATTCCTAACTCCTAATTCCTAATTTCTAACTCATTCATTTCCACTCTCTTCACCTTCTTGAAGAGTTCTGAAGCGAACACGAGGTCGTTGAGCTTTTCGTTAGTTGAACCCATCACGTCGTCCTTGGTGCCCTGCCATTCCTTATGACCCTGATAGATGAAGAGGATGTTCTCGCCAATGCCCATCACGGAGTTCATGTCGTGCGTATTGATGATGGTAGTGATGTTATAGTCCTTGGTGATGGACGAGAGCAGTTCGTCGATGATGAGCGACGTATGCGGGTCGAGACCGGAGTTAGGCTCGTCGCAGAACAGATACTTCGGGTTGAGCACGATGGCGCGGGCTATAGCTACACGCTTCTGCATACCGCCCGAAATCTCGCCCGGGAATTTATGCTGAGCGTCTATAAGATTGACGCGGTCGAGGCATTCCTGAGCGCGGCGTACACGGTCGCGATAGTTCATAGAAGAGAACATATCGAGCGGGAACATCACGTTCTCCAGCACCGTGAGCGAGTCGAAGAGAGCCGCCGACTGGAATATCATGCCCATCTCGCGGCGCATCAGCACCTTTTCCTTCTTCGTCATAGCCACGAAGTTTCGGTTGTCGTAGAGCACTTCGCCGCTTGTAGGCGTGAGCAGACCCACGAGATTCTTCATCAGAACCGTCTTACCGGAGCCGCTTTGTCCGATTATGAGGTTGGTCTTGCCGTCCTCGAAGACGGCGTTGATGTCCTTGAGGACTTCTTTGTCCCCGAACGACTTGCATAGATGTTTTATTTCGATCATGAGATAAGTCTGTTTTTTAGCTGAGAAGCTGGGTGAGGAAAACGTCCGAGAACAATATCAACACACTGGAACTGACCACGGCGTCCGTACTTGCCTTGCCCACTTCCACGGAGCCGCCTTCCACGGAATAGCCGTAGAAGCTCGACACGCTTGAGATGATGAAGGCGAAGACGAGGCTCTTGATGATACTCATCCACATAAACCAGGAGTTGAAGGAGTGCTGCAGACCGAGCGTGAGGTCCTCAGGCGAGAGGATATGTCCGACGTACGCTGTGCCGTAAGCTCCTAGAATGCCCGTCGCAGAAGAGAATATCACGAGGAAAGGCATGATGGTCACCAGTCCTAATATCTTCGGCAGGATGAGGTAGTTGGCTGAGTTGACGCCCATGATGTCGAGAGCGTCAATCTGCTGCGTCACGCGCATCGTGCCAAGCTCAGAGGCGATGTTCGATCCCACCTTGCCGGCAAGGATCAGACACATGATACTTGAGGAGAACTCGAGGAGCAGAATCTCACGCGTCGTATAGCCCGACACCCAGCGTGGCATCCACGGACTCTGGATGTTCAGCTTCATCTGGATGCAGATAACGGCTCCGATGAAGAATGATATGAGCAGCACGATGCCGATAGAGTCGACGCCAAGCGATGACATCTCCTTGGCATACTGCTTGAGGAACATGCGCATGCGCTCCGGACGAGCGATGGAGCGACCCATAAGTATAAGGTAGCGTCCGAGTGTGTTCAACGATTTCAATATAAACATAATCTGTTGTTCTTATATATATAGCAAGTGCAAAAGTAGCAATAAAAAGGTAGAAACTATTTCTTCATCGTGAGTTTTTTTCATATCCGAAAGTTTTTATTAAAATAAATAACGTAACTTTGCATATCATAGGCATATTATACAACGACAATGGAACAAAACGATATATCAGAAGAGCGCCCGCATTGCATGGTGCTCCGCACCGAGGGACTTGTCAAGCGTTACGGCAAGCGTACGGTTGTCAACGACGTGTCGATAAACGTGCGTCAGGGAGAGATTGTTGGTCTGCTCGGTCCTAACGGAGCTGGAAAGACCACATCGTTCTATATGACGACAGGACTTATCGTCCCGAACGCCGGTCATATCTATCTCGACCAGCATGACATCACCGACTATCCCGTATATAAGCGTGCCCGCGCCGGCATCGGATACCTCCCGCAGGAGGCGAGTGTATTCCGCAAGCTCAGCGTGGAGGACAACATCATGTCCGTACTGGAGATGACAAAGCTCTCGCGCAAGGAGCAGCTTGAGAAGTTAGAGAGCCTTATCGCCGACTTCAATCTTGGCAAGGTGCGCCGCAACAAGGGCGACCAACTCTCCGGTGGAGAGCGACGTCGTACGGAGATTGCGCGATGCTTGGCAATCAACCCGAAGTTCATCATGCTGGACGAGCCCTTCGCAGGTGTCGACCCTATCGCCGTGGAGGAAATCCAGCACGTGGTATGGCGACTCAAATACCGCAACATCGGTATTCTCATTACTGACCATAACGTGCAGGAGACGCTCACCATCACCGACCGTGCCTACCTCCTCTTCGAGGGACGCATCCTCTTTCAGGGCAAGCCGGAGGAACTGGCAGAGAACCGCATCGTGAAGGAGAAGTATCTCGGCTCCACCTTCGTGCTCAGAAAGAAGGACTTCCAACTCCTCGACGAGCAGAAGCGCAAGCGCGATCAGGAACGCGAGCTGAACGACTGATAAATAATAAATACCAATTAATAAATAATAAATAACAAAGTGAACTTCCTACTTGTTTCCGACATACACGGCTGTTTGCCAGCCCTTGAGCGCGTGCTCGACTTCTATGAGCGCGGCTCTTACGACATGCTTTTCATCCTTGGCGACATCCTCAATTACGGACCGCGCAACCGCATTCCTGAGGGAATCGACCCCAAGGGAATCGTCGAGCGACTTAACGCCATGAAGGATCAGATTGTTGCCGTTCGAGGCAACTGCGATGCTGAGGTAGATCAGATGCTGCTTCAGTTCCCCATAATGGCTGACTACGCCCTTGTGGTGGAAGGCGGCAGACGCTTCTTCCTCACACACGGACACGTCTATAACGAGGACAATGCTCCTGTGATGAAGAACGACGTCTTCGTCTACGGACATACACACCTGTGGAAGCTCGAGCCAACCGACGACAACCGCATCGTCTGCAACCTCGGCTCCATCACTTTCCCCAAGGGAGGCAATGTTCCGACGTTCGCCACTTACGAGGACGGCGTGATGGCTGTGCGCACAATGGACGGCGAAGTGTTGAAGGAAATAAAGCTATAAGAAAGCGGCAGTAAAAGCAGAAGAAAGCGGAAAAACAGCTATAAAAAGAGGAAATTTATACAAATGTAAGTTTTTTCTCTTGATTTATTTTGCTATCACATAAAATTGAACTATCTTTGCGGAAGAAATGGCTAAGACCTTTACAAAATGTCAAAAAGAGTTTTGTCTTCTGCATTAGGTTGGCCCTTTCTTTACATCAAGAATCAATAATCATCATATAACATAACGACCTCGATATAATAAAACCAAGAACACACACATGCATCAGACGTGGAAGTGCCGACGTGCGCGGAAATGTCGAATGGTGCAGGAAAGTAAATTACTTTTAACAATCACCTATTTTTTACCTTCTCAAAGAATAAAAACTTATAGTCATCACAATTTACTATTAATTACACAACAGCCACGGTGCAGATGATGCAACGTGGCTGACCTTTTTTATGGCTTATATACTGAGACTCTATATAAACAAAACGTGAGCGACGCGGGCTGTTGGTTCAGCTTGCGTCGCTCACGTTTTGTTTGTTTATGCCGTTCTCTTATTTCATCATCCAGTTGCCTTCCACCAATGCCATCGGCACCACTATCTCCTCCTTTGTGCTGTCCTTGAAGCACAGCACGAGGAAGGCGTGACCCGTATGGCGGGCGGTGTCGGCTTTCGCCCCTGCCACCTTTACGGCTGCCAGTCCACCGTGGTCCTCCTTCATCTGCGCGGCATACTGCTTGGCGTTCACGATGAGCTGCTCACGGTAGCTGCCGGGGATGCTGTCAGGCTGATAGAAGCCGTCGGTGTAAGCCTCGTACTTTCCCTCTATGAGGTAGTCGTAGTAAGCCTTGGCGGTGCGTCCCGCCAGTTCCTCCGGCTTCTGTCCTTCCGTCTTGTGGCACGACAGCATGCAAAGAGTGACGAACGACAAGGACAGGCATACAAGCGTATTTCTCATCCTGTTCATCCTTTCCGTGTCTTAGGGTTTACTTCTGACGAATGAAGACGTTTATCGGGCAACCGTGCATCGACCAGTTCTCGCGAATCTTGTTCTCGAGGAAGCGGCGATACGGCTCCTTGATATACTGCGGCAGGTTGGCGTAGAACACGAACGAAGGAATCTGCGTGTTAGGCAACTGCGTGCAATACTTGATCTTGATGTACTTGCCCTTCGTTGATGGTGGCGGGTAAGCCTCGATGAGCGGCAGCATCACCTCGTTGAGCTTCGATGTGCCCACGTGAGCCTTGCGGTTCAGATAAACCTGCTTGGCGGTCTCGAGCACCTTGAAGATGCGCTGCTTTGTGAGAGCCGAAGCGAAGACGATGGGGAAGTCGACGAACGGAGCCATGCGCTGACGGATGGCGTTCTCGAAGGTCTTGATGACAGCCTGGTCTTTGTTCTCCACGAGGTCCCACTTGTTCACCACCACCACGAGCGACTTGTTGTTGCGCTGGATGAGCTGGAAGATGTTCATGTCCTGTGCCTCGATGCCTCGTGTGGCGTCAATCATGAGGATGCAGACGTCCGAGTTTTCGATGGCGCGGATTGAGCGCATCACGGAATAGAACTCCAGGTCCTCCGACACCTTGTTCTTGCGGCGTATACCTGCTGTGTCAACAAGGTAGAAGTCGAATCCGAACTTGTCGAAGCGTGTGTAGATAGAGTCGCGTGTGGTGCCGGCAATCTCCGTTACGATGTTTCGCTCCTCGCCGATGAAGGCGTTGATGATGGAGCTTTTGCCGGCGTTAGGACGTCCTACGACGGCGAAGCGGGGAATGCCCTCTTCGATGAGTTCGCCGGTGTCTGCCTTCAGCTTCGAGAGCACGAGGTCGAGCAGGTCGCCCGTTCCGCTACCCGTTGCCGAGGAGATGCATTGCGGCTCGCCGAGTCCGAGCGAATAAAATTCGGCTGCGTCGTAAATTTGGTCGTTGTTGTCCGTCTTGTTGGCAACGAGGATGACGGGGAGCTTCGTGCGGCGCAGAATCTGAGCCACGTCCTGGTCCCAGTCCGTCAGTCCTGTCTGGACGTCCACGAGGAAGAGCACGAGGTCTGCCTCTTCTGTTGCCACGATCACCTGCTTGCGGATGGCGTCCTCGAAGATGTCGTCGCTCTTCACCACCCATCCGCCGGTGTCTACAACTGAAAACTCGCGACCGTTCCACTCGCACTTGCCGTACTGACGGTCACGTGTGGTGCCTGCTGTGTCGCTGACGATGGCCTGACGAGTCTTGGTCAGGCGGTTGAATAGTGTAGACTTGCCCACGTTAGGGCGTCCCACTATTGCCACTAAATTTGCCATATTGGTGTTTAGTCATTTTCCCTCCCATCGACGGGAGGTCTTGGATGTGGTCTGTGCATCCGAGTTGATAATTTGCCGAAGCTGACCTCACTCCGGCCCTCGCCTCTCTGGCGAGAGTGTCCCCTCTTTGCTATTCAGGGGAGGGCGGCGTAGCCGCCTATTCCGGATTATATCCGAAGTTATCGAGTTCTCTTTTAGAGCTTCTCCAGTCCTTGTCCACCTTCACGAAGGTGTGCAGATATACGCTTTTGCCGAAGAACTTCTCCAGCGCCTTTCTTGCCTCCGTCGACATCTTCTTCAGCGCCACGCCCTGGTGTCCGATGATGATGCCCTTCTGCGAGTCGCGCTCCACGTAGATTACGGCGTGGATGTCGATATTGCGGTCGGTCTCCTTGAACGACTCCACCTTCACCTCCACCGAGTAAGGAATTTCCTTGTCATAGTAGAGCAGAATCTTCTCGCGGATTATCTCCGAAACGAAGAAGCGGGCGGGCTTGTCCGTCAGCTGGTCCTTGTCGAAGAAGGGTGGCGAGTCAGGGAGGAGCTCCTTGATGCGTCGCATCAGCATGTCCACACCAAACTTGTTCTTAGCCGATATCGGGAGAATCTCGGCGTTGGGAAGCAGCGAGTGCCAGCGTTCCACGGTGTCGCCGAGCGTCTTCTGGTCGCTCTGGTCAATCTTGTTGATAAGTAGGAGCACGGGGATGGTCATCTTCTTCACCTTGTCGAGGAAGTCTTCGTTCTTTTCGGGGTTCTCCACGACGTCCGTCACGTAGAGCAGGACGTCAGCGTCCTGCAGCGCCGACTCCGAGAAGGCGAGCATCGACTCCTGCAGCTTGTAGTTGGGCTTGAGCACGCCCGGGGTGTCGGAGAAGACAATCTGTGCGTCCTCTTCGTTTACGATGCCCATGATGCGGTGGCGCGTGGTCTGCGCCTTGAACGTGGCGATGCTGATGCGTTCGCCTACGAGCTGGTTCATGAGCGTTGATTTGCCGACATTAGGATTGCCGACTATGTTTACGAATCCTGCTTTGTGCATATAAGAAATAAGAAATAGTACTATATGGTGCAAAGATACCTCTTTTTTTCTGCATACGCGCTTCCGTGCGTACATATTAAATGTTTTTTATTTATTTTGTCGTTTGCGACTTGCAGAAAGGAGATAAAAAAAGGCGCGCCACAATCACTCGTGACGCGCCTTTAAAAGCATTATGAGGTGGGTGGTGATGGATTCGAACCACCGAAGGCATAGCCAGCAGATTTACAGTCTGCCCCATTTGGCCACTCTGGTAACCACCCTTGCTTTTTTAAAGCGAGTGCAAAGGTAGTAATAATTTTTGAATTACAAAGCAAAAACGTGATTTTTTTTGTTTCGTAGCGTGTTTTTTTCGTGATATAAGCCCTGTTCTCTTACAAAACCGCTACTTTTGTGACATCATTCAATTTTCAATGTTGTCTCACTTCGTTCGATGTAAGCATTCATATCGTTCGATATACACATTCACATCGTTCGATATGAACATTCATATCGTTCGGTGTGAGGTGACAAAAGTGGCGGTTTCGGATAACTGAAGTGGCGGTATGAGGTCACAAAGGTGACGAGCTTGCAGTGGGTTTCATTATATAAATATGTTATTAGACATGAAGAACATGTGCTGAGTGGTTACCAAATACATGTCGAAAGTTAAATAATTTTAAATATTACGCTTTGTGAGCTGTCTTGTTTTTGTATATAATAAATAATGAGTAATTTTGCGGACCGATTATTCGGGGATACACTTAGAGTCCCCTGCATGAGGGTGTTAATAGCGTTCGCTAAAGAATAGGCCAAGCGGCGTGGTTAGTGAATCGCTCGTGCAAAAAAGAAGAAACGTTTTTTAGTAGTAATTTTTAAATTAAACAATGAACACTTTAAGTTACAAGACTATTTCCGCTAACAAGGAAACAGCTAAGAAGGAGTGGGTGGTAATCGATGCCACAGACCAGGTAGTAGGTCGTCTCTGCTCTAAGGTAGCAAAGCTCATCCGCGGAAAGTACAAGCCCAACTTCACTCCTCACGTAGACTGTGGAGACAACGTTATCATCATCAACGCAGCTAAGGCTGTCTTCACCGGTAAGAAGGAGACAGACAAGGTCTACACACGTTATACTGGCTATCCTGGTGGACAGCGCTTCAATACTCCCGCTGAGCTTCGCAAGCGTCCGGACGGCATGGACAAGATCATCCGTCACGCCGTAAAGGGCATGCTCCCCAAGGGCCCGCTCGGTCGTCGTCTTATCGACAACCTCTATGTATATGACGGTACAGAGCACAAGCACGAGGCACAGCAGCCGAAGGCTATCGATATTAACCAGTATAAATAAAGCAAGAAGATGGAAATGATTAATGCAATTGGTCGCCGTAAGAGTGCCGTAGCTCGTGTATATCTCACAGAGGGCACCGGTAAGATCACAATCAACAAGGTAGAACTCGCAAAGTACTTCCCATCAGCAATCCTGCAGTACGTGGTTAAGCAGCCGCTGCTCCTGCTCGGTGCGGAAGAGAAATATGATATCAAGTGCAACCTCGACGGTGGCGGCTTTACAGGTCAGAGCCAGGCTCTCCGCCTCGCTATCGCCCGTGCGCTCGTAAAGGTTGACGCAGAAGACAAGAAGGCTCTCAAGGCACAGGGCTTCCTCACTCGCGACTCTCGTGAGGTTGAGCGTAAGAAGCCGGGTCAGCCGAAGGCACGCCGTCGCTTCCAGTTCAGCAAGCGTTAATATTCGGACACTGGCTGACACACATTATTATATATGTGTGGCTTGAAGCACAGACCCGAAGTTTAGCATCCAAACCCATAAGACCGAAGAGTGTCGTTCACAATTCGTTACTCATGGGCTGGTTCAATTCAACTAAAAGGAAAGTAAACAAATTAATCAGAACAAAGAAATGTCAAGAACTAATTTTGACCAGTTGTTAGAGGCAGGCTGTCACTTTGGCCACCTCCGTCGTAAGTGGAATCCCGCAATGGCTCCTTACATCTTCATGGAGCGCAACGGCATTCATATCATCGATCTGCACAAGACCGTAGCCAAGGTTGACGAGGCTGCTGAGGCTCTCAAGCAGATTGCAAAGTCAGGCAAGAAGATCCTGTTCGTCGCTACTAAAAAACAAGCTAAGGACATCGTTGCTGAGAAGGCAGCGAGCGTAAACATGCCTTACGTTATCGAGCGTTGGCCGGGCGGTATGCTCACCAACTTCCCGACAATCCGCAAGGCTGTTAAGAAAATGGCGAACATCGACAAGCTCATGAACGACGGAACATTCTCAAAGCTCTCTAAGCGTGAGCTTCTGCAGGTGACACGTCAGCGCGCTAAGCTGGAGAAGAACCTCGGTTCTATCGCTGACTTGACTCGCCTTCCGAGCGCTTTGTTTGTTGTCGACGTGATGAAGGAGAACATCGCAGTGAAGGAGGCTAACCGCCTCGGTATCCCTGTGTTTGCTATGGTGGACACCAACTCTGATCCCCGCAACCTCGACTACATCATCCCGGCTAACGACGACGCTAAGGATTCTATCGACGTTATCCTCTCAGCTTGCTGCGGTGCTATCGCAGAGGGTCTTGAGGAGCGCAAGGTAGAGAAGGCTGACGAGAAGGCAGCTGCTGAGCAGAAGGAGGGCAAGGCTCCCCGTAAGGCTCGCAAGGAGGAGACTCCTGCTGAGAACGCAGAGTAATCTTACATAAATAATATAAAGATCGGAAATTCTTTAATTCGTAAATCCAAGGTTTTAGAATGGAGAATTTCCGATTTTTGGGTTAAAGGCGTTATCCCCAAGGATGTCAGCGCGAATACCCGTCCCCAACAGATAATAAATATTAATTACTAAATAATAAATTAACAAAATGGCTATTTCAATTGAAGACATCAAGAAACTTCGTGCCATGACTGGTGCTGGTCTTGCAGACGTAAAGAAGGCCCTCACTGAGGCAGAAGGTGATTTCGATAAGGCAAAGGAGTTGCTCCGTGAGCGTGGACTCGCTATCGCTGCAAAGCGTTCTGACCGCGAGACATCTAATGGTTGCGTTCTCGTTAAGAAGGTTAACGATTTCGCTGCTATCATCGCTCTCAAGTGCGAGACTGACTTCGTAGCTAACGGTGCTGACTTCATCAAGTTGACATCTGACATCCTCGACGCTGCTATCGCTGCCAAGGCTCACACTCTCGACGAGGTGAAGACTTTGAAGGTTGGCGAGGCTGATGCTCAGGCTGCTGTTACACAGCGCTCTGGTATCACTGGCGAGAAGATGGAGCTCGACGGCTACTGTGTTCTCGAGGGTGAGAACATCGAGGTTTACGACCATATGAACAAGCACACTCTGTGTACTATGGTTCAGCTCAACGAGAACAACGAGGAGGCTGGTCACAAGGTTGCTATGCAGGTAGCTGCTATGCGTCCTGTAGCTCTCGACGAGTCTTCTGTTTCTGAGGAGACTAAGAAGACAGAGCTCGAGGTAGCTGTGGCTAAGACCAAGGAAGAGCTCGTAGAGAAGGCTGTTAACGCAGCATTGAAGAAGGCTGGCATCAACCCAGCTCACGTTGACTCTGAGGATCACATCGAGA
>ERZ1034984.2213-NODE-2213-length-16153-cov-10.902348_pt1 | contig 16153 bp, 27 predicted proteins | sample MGYA00520589_ERZ1034984 | MGnify/ENA primary metagenome ERZ1034984 (study PRJEB33766, sample SAMN09781790) | gut metagenome | biome: gut microbiome | host: Homo sapiens | place: Madagascar | study: EMG produced TPA metagenomics assembly of the PRJNA485056 data... | reverse complement strand
CCGCATCTGTCAGTACATAATCACTGCCGGGGTCTCCTGTGTCGCCTTTGTCGCCCTTTTCGCCCGGCTTTCCGTCAGCTCCGTCTTTTCCGGGTGCGCCAGTATCACCTTTGTCGCCTTTATCGCCTTTTGCTCCCGGTTCGCCCTTGTCACCCTTTGCTCCGGGTGCTCCGTCCGCGCCGGGGTCACCTTTGACCTTGAGCGCCTCGAGCTGTGCGGCAGTAAACATATCATAGGTAAATGCAGCACCTGTGTCGCCCTTGTCGCCTTTTGCACCTGTGTCGCCCTTTTCGCCCTTGTCACCTTTGTCGCCCTTAGGCAGGACAAAGTGCAGCTGTACCGCCGTGTCCCCGACCGTCGCAGTTGCAGACGCCGCTTCACCCGTCTCGGCTGTGACCGTGAGATTTTCCCACTTGCCAAAAACACCATCAATCTGCTGCTGAATCTGCTCGGCGACCGATGGCGTTATATCTTCCTGTGCCGTCGCCGCTGCATCATATACGCTGTCTTGAACGAGGAAGAACGCAGTTGCCGTCACAGTCGCCCGCGCTTCTGCCTCGTCGGACACAACAGCGCCGCGAATTGACATCATCATCCTGCCCGCAACCGCTTTAGGCTTTGCCGGAATGGGCACAAGATATACGCTGTCATCGCCCGCATTTTCGCGCATCTGCAAGGTCAGAACCGTAACAACGGGATTTTCCCCGTTGGCATCCAGCCAATAGATGCGCTTCGCGCTGCCTTCCCATCCGTAGCCTTGCTCAAATCTGATCCGCAGTGTCACGTCGTCATGGCTCCCGGCAGCGCCTACCTGAACGCCGCAGCCATTTACGGTTGATCCGGTGACTGTCAGATCAATTTTATTGTCCATGTCTTTCCTCCTGTAAAGAAATAGCGCGGCAAGACAGAAAAACCATCTTGCCGCGCCGTGTCGCAGCGGTTGCCGTGTACCGCGGTTATCCGAGTTTCTTGACGCTTTCGAGGAACGCCTCTTCCTCGCGTGCCATCATTTCTTCGGTCGCCGTGTCCTGCACATGCGACTGTTCCAGAACGCGCGCAAACTTTCGCTTGATCATCACAGTCTTGCCGCGCTGAATTTTGCAATGCTCGCCATTTACTGCGACGAAGACATCATCCTTGTACTTGTCGCCATCCTTGAACAGCTTGACGGGAACGAGCTCTTCGTCGCGATCAATGACGGGACTTGTTGCTTTTTCGGTTGCCATATTGTACGCTCCTTATCAGTTTTCGCCGGCTTCAAAGGTGCTTGCCGTCTCGACGCGCACCATGTACTGCTCAACAAGACGAACAGCCGTCTTCGTCGCCTTCCAGCCTGCGGTTGCGCGCTGATTCAGCGGGTCAGCTGTGCCGGAAGAACCGAGTTGCTTGACAATGTGTTCGAGCCCGCCGCCGGTGATCTCGGTCGTGCCATATGCGTTTGCACCGAGGAACAGCGTCGAATAGACATCTCTGCCGTTCGCGCCCGCTTCGCCGGGGTAGATCACCGTGCCCGCGGTCGTGGTCGTGGGTGCAGCGTCCAGCGTCAGCGTGTTCGTGGTTGCAGACACAACCGTAAAGCATTCGCCGCCGATCAGCACCTTGCGCTCCGCCAGTGCCGCAACATCGTCCGCCGTCAGCGTCTCGTTGACCGTCACCGTGGTGCTGGATACGCTCTTGACCGTCAGCGTGCGGGACGCTGCAGACAGATCGTGCGCATGGAAGATCTTTGCCTCGGTCGTCTCGACGAAGCGGACATCATTCAGCCTGCCGACCTCGCCCTGATAGATGCCGGAGGGGTCGGAATAGGTCTTGACATCGCGCCATCTCGGGTCTTCCATCAGGTCATACAGCACATCGGGGTGCGCAATCGCAACCCAGCCGTCGCCGAATTTCTTCGCGTTCATGACCTTCAGGAAGCGCACAGCGCGGTTCACGCAGTTGACCGAGAAAAGATCCTTCGTGTCGCCTTCGCCGGTCAGCTTGTAGCGCGCGTTGACGCGGCTTGCGCCGTACTGCACATTCGTGCCGCCGTTGAGCACCTCGCGCGTGATCGTATCAAGCGATCTGCCTGCTTGCGATGCAAGAAGCACCGTCGCCTCAAGCAGGTTGTTGTCGATCGCGGTCAGCATAAGGATGTCGGCAAGTTCGATGAATGCGCCGTACTGCTTGACGGTCGCTTCGATCACGGACATGTTGAGTTTCTGCCCGTCCGGCGTCTTGCCTTCGACAAGCGGCGTCAGCGCCTTCGGCAGGCTGTCATACTTGCGGAACTGAATCGTTTTACCGCCGTTTTTCGGGATCGGTCGCTTCTGCCCGAACTGGTCATGCACGAGCTCCGGCTCGGCATTGTCGATCAGATAGGCCGAATAGTAGGTCTTCATCTCCTCGGTGAGACCTACATCCGTGGTTACGTTGGTGTTGCCGTCAAACAGGGTAAGGACGACGGCAAAAAGCTTGTAAATGTTTTTCATTGAAATCTCCTTTGTACTTGCACCGGGAGACTTCAAGCCTATATCAGAACTTGACGATCTCCCCGCGTGCCACTCTTCTGGCGATTTCCGCGCGATCCGCTTTCGTAAGGCGCGAAACATCGTCCTTTACAGTAATGGCACTCCGGGAAGCAGTGCCGTTTTCCGGCGGTCTTGTCCCGCGAGAACGGACATTGTCGACGACACGCTTTTCTGCGCGCTGCGCTGTGGTCTGCACCACATTTTGCATCAGCTCGTCCATGTGCAGCACCTTATAGGCATGTTCAACAGGGACGCCGCTTTTCAGCATCGCGATAAAGCGCGGGTTTTCAATCTCTGCCTCGAAATCAAAGTCCGGGAAGCGTGCTTTCATGTCGTCTGCTTCCGCCGTCCACTGCGATACCTGCGCCTTTACCTTATCGTCACGCGTCAGTCTCGCATTCTCGGCTTCGAGCATTTCGAGGCGTTTGCACTGCTCCACAGGCATGCCGGTTTCTTCCGCCATGCGATCCCAATAATCGCGGTCGTTATTCACCGCCTGCATCAGTGTCTCGATTTTACCGTCTGTCACACCGTATCTGCGCATCAGCGTGTCAATCAAAGGCTGTTGCGCCTTCATTGCGGCTTCAAGGTTACGCGTTTCCTTGAACCGTCTGTCAATGATACGCTGCGTTTCCTCGGTATAAATGTCCTTGTATTCCCCCTCGACAAGCGCACGGAAATCCGCTTTTCTGCTTTCCTTGGTTGCCTTGGTCGGTTCGGATACGCCTTCCTGCGCACCCGTCTGATCCCCGGCGGCGGAATCCTGCTTGCCGAACACTACGTTCGCATATTCGCCCGATTTTCCCCGGCGGGTGTTACCGGGTACTACGCTCTGTGCCTCGCCCTCGCTTGCTGCCGCGGCTGCAGCTCCGCCCTCTCCATCGAAAAGGTGCAGGTCTGCCGCGTACAGCAGCATGTCATTTTTGTGCATGTCGGATGCCTCCTTGTGTATTCGCGGGTATATGCCCCCGTGTAGCAATTCCACTATAGCAAAAGGGGTGACATGCCGTCACCCCAAAAATGTAAATTATTTTCTGATTTTCAAAAAATCTCCGTAGCTCGCGGCAAGCTGCATAAAGCCGATGCACATTGCCTCATATACGCCTGCCGCTTCTCGCTCGCCGGAGAAGATAACCTCGCTGTCTCCGGGTTCAAGTCTGACTTCAAGCCGAACCGCGCAATTCTCCGCATATCCGGCAAGCGTCGTCATCAACGCTGACACGGCGGCGCAAACTTCCGGGCTGCCTGTGGCGTGCCCCTCAGCCTTGACCTTGTATGTATGCCCACTTTGCGACAATGTCACCGTTGTCATCCTGCCGCCTCCATGTCAGGCGCTGAGCGTTTTGCCAGCCGCTCCATATAGCCCGTCTGCGGCGTTTGCGCATCCGTCACGGCTGCGCCGATCGTGTCGCCTGCGGGTGTAGATGCCTGCGATGCACCTGCAGTCTGCATGCCGTCTGCTGTGCTTACCTGCGCGCCGAGCATTGCCATCATCTGCGCAATCTGCTGCTGCTGAGACTGGCATATATTAAGCAGCGTCTGCCCCTCGCGCACCTTATCCTTGATGTCGTCAATGCCCTCGAAATCCATCATATCAAGGGCGATTGTCGCCTCCTGCGCACGCTCCGGGTTAAAGAAGCCCATATTGTACAGATCCTGCGCACGCTGGTTCTGTTCCATGCGGGAAAACGGGTTTTTCTTCTGCGCGCTGATTTTCAAATCGAAAATCGGCTTGCGATACATCTCCTCGCCATCCGAACCTGCGCCGATCAACTGATCCTTGATGTAGGCATTGGAAAAATCCACAAAGTTATACTCGTTCCCGGCTCCTGTGATGCGGAAAGAACGTGCTTCGTCGTAGAATTGCCGCATAAGCTCGATGCACTGTGCGCTGATCTGCGAGTGTGCACGGTATGACGATGTAATCATATCGCGGCTGACCTTGTTACCGGCTTCCTGCAATGCAGAGATTGCTGCCGCAGCGGTCACTCCGCTGCTGGTGCTGCCGTTGTTCATGTCCCGATTCGCCGACGTTTCCTTCATTTCGTCGATTTTCATCTGCATCACACTGACATAGATGCTGTCCAACGGAGATGTCGTGATCTCTTTGATGCGCGCGTCGCTGATCTCTCCCTCAACCTCGACCATCGGTTCATTCCAGTCCGCAAACTGTTCCTTGTTGATGTTGGTCGATTTCGACACAAAAAAGCGCCGTTTCGTTCCCATCATCGAATTTTCCAGGATGTTTGCCGATAAATTGTCGATGTACAGCTGCGGATCGCGGCAGATTGATACATAGCCGAATCCTGCTGGAGATCCTTTTTCTGGGAACAGTACGTCAAACACAAACGGGTATTCGCCGTGCGCATAATAGCCCGTTTCACGGTATGCAGGATCATTTTGACTTGCATACAGAATCGTGTTTCCGCAGTATTTGACGTAGTGTACGACCGTCTTGCCTGACGGCGTGCGTACCTTGTAGTACCAGTCCACGACGACGCTTTTGTCCGACGTGTCAACCGTGCTGTCATAGTTGTACGCGGCAACGTCAATCACATTGCCGTGCGGCTTCCCGACGAGATCGGGATATGTTTCATCAAGCAGGTCGTTGTCCATCAGCTCCACCGTAAACACGTTGCGAGACTTTTGGATGTCTTCGATGCCTTCCTCCCAATATATCGACATTAGGTCGATCGGACGGATGTCGATGTCGCCGAGACCGTTTTCCTTTTCGCTGTTCCAGAAGTTCCCGTACACCGCCGTGCCATGCTTCAACTTGTCCCACCATGCTGTAGAATAGGTATGCGCATAGTCATTGTTTTCGTACACAACGGGCAGCACCTGCGACAGAATGTCTGCGCTTTGCGCGTCACTGCGCTCGCGTGGAAGCACGACGGCGACCGGGTAGTTGTCCATCGCGTCGGCGTGTTTGTTGATGATGGCGTTGAACAGCCATGCGGATGTCGGGCGCGGGCTGTCCGGCGATGCCTCGCTTCTGCCGATCGCCTCCCAGTGCCGCAGTTCCCACCACAGCTCATCATTTTTTATGCGTGCCTCGAGCTTTGCTTTTCCGCGTTTATACCGCGCAAGAATTTCCGTCGCCTTTGCGATGTCCGCCTCGCTGATGATCTTCGCGTCCTGCGGCATCGTCAGCAGCATCGTATCAACATCCGCGTCTGCGGGTTTGCCCTTGCCAAAAGAAAACATAGGTCAGTACCTCCTGAAAAAATCGTATCTGCCGAGCGGCTTGTCGTCCGTGTCCAGCGGACTGTACGGCTTGGGCTGTTCTGCCTGCCGCGGGCGCGGTGCAATCGGGTCACGCATGCACACATAGCGCAGCGCATCGTAAATATGATCCTCGCCCGTCGTGTCCACGTCTTCCACGTCGCTTTCGCTGTATACAAGATTGGGGACAGTGCGGATAAAGTGCCTGCAGGTGCCAAAGACATACAGCATCGGCACGCCGTCTGCATCAAAGGCAAGCCGATGATGCACCTGCATCTTGCCGGGGATGCGTGTATTGTCGCCCTTGTCAAAGTAGACGCGCTCGCGCTCCATCAGCCGCCCGATGCTCTCGGTGCCCTGGCTGCCCCATATTGCCGGATCGCCGATGCGGACGATTTGTCTGCCGCGCAGGTTTGCGTCCTCGCTCTCAATCTCGCAGATCTTGCGCGCTACGGCGGACGGCTCCATTTTAACGCCCTCGTTCGGCGTGCCGGTGCATCCATAATACTCGCGGATGTGGTACAGTCGCTTGTCGTGGTCGCAGGCGTACCAGCCCACCGCAAAAGGCTTTGCATAGCCCCAGTCCATGCCGCAGTAGATTGTCCAGCTGTCTGGGATGCGGAACGGCGAAATCACATGCGTGCCGATGCGGTCGTCGTAATGGTCGCTGTCGTTGCGCCACTCGGTAAACACCTGCCCCGCGAAGCTGTCCCAGTCGCCGTACAGCAGCGCGTTGCGCTCCGCCTCCGGCATGGCTGCAAGGCGCTTGATATAGTCGGGGTCGTTTTGCATCAGCGCCGGATTGTCAAACACGCTGGACGGCACAAAAATGCGGCTCTGCCGCGTGTGTACATCTTTTCCGTCCGGCGTGCGGTAGGATATATCATCCCATATCGTCTGCATCGGCTTTGCCGCCGTGATAAACCGTTCTTTCACCCAGCCGTGCCCGACGCCGCCTGGGTTGGCGGTCGCACGTATGTATACCCGCGTGCCGGGACCGTTCGGACGGTTGCGGGAAAACATGTAGCTGTATTCGTCAAATGTAAAATGCGTCAGCTCGTCAAAGCCGATAAAGTCATACGCTTTGCCCTGATATTTTGTCCTGTCCTGCGTCCGCTGCATTGACCCAAAGATGATTTTCGCGCCGCTGGGAAATGTCCAGCGATGCTTTGCGTCATTGTATACCGCGCGCGGATAAGCTGCCTTGTAGTATCGCTGCGACTTTTCGATCAGCTCGTCCAGTTGCGGGAAGGTCTTACGCAGGATCAGCGCCTTGTAATGCGGTATGTCCACCTGCCGCAGTGCCTCGATCACCATTGCGTCCGACTTGCCGCCGCCTGCCGCACCGCCGTATAGTGCCTCGTACTCCGGGCGCGCCATAAACACGGCTTGCCGCGGCTGCGGTCGCCATATCACATTAGCCATTGTCCACATCCACGCTGACTTCCGGCATCAGGACAACGCCGGATGCATCGCCGTCGTCGGTCTGCGCCGCCTCGGGCTGACGTTTCCACCGCTCCGGCTGCCTGTTGGTCAGCCAAAACTGCTGCGCCGACACATTTGCCGGAAATGCCACCTCGTCGTATGCTTCGCGCAGTTCTTCACGTTCCGCCACCCGCCGCCCGGCGTCGTCGTATTCGACTACCTTGACCTTGTAGTGTTTCAGCACCTGTTCTTTGTACCCTGTCGCCGTCTTGTACAAGGCGTTTTCGACCGCATCATCTGCCACGGCGCACGCCTGCGCGAAAGCCGCCGCGAATTCCTTGTATCGTTCATCCCCTTTTTCCCCAAGCGCGCAAAATTTGCGCACCGAGGACGATGCCACACCAAGCCGCTTTGCAATTTCCGCCTTTGTCGCACCGGCTTTCGCCCATTCCGCGATTTTGTCCATGTGGGGCGCAATCTGCGTCCCAAAAATGCTTTTTCTTCCCATTTTGCGCCCCCTTTGATGTCATGATATAATAAGATTGGTTTCGCAGTCACCCCAAAAACCGCAAAAACCAGCCGCAAAAAACTTTTATTTTTTTTGCAAAAACCTATTGACAAACCACCCACAAGGTGGTATTCTATAGTCACCGGGGGCGGAGAACCCCGGAATCAATCCCAAAACAAAAAACGGAGGAACAAAAATGAGCAAGTATGTATGTGTAATCGGAAGCCGCAAGTATGATGTGGACACCAGAAGCGCGATGAAATGCGCGGACAAGTATGCTGCATATGGTCTTGACCAAATCGTTACGGTTGAAACCAAGGGCGGAAAAGCAATCAGCCGGGTTCGCTGGTCGCCGGAAGCGCACGGATACTACAGATGCGTTATAGGAGACTGACAATGACAATCAAAGAAGCGCGCAAAGCTGCTGGGCTTACGCAGCAGGGGATGTCCGATTTGCTTGGCATCCCCAGGCGGACGCTTGAAAACTGGGAAAGCGGTAGGTCGCTTCCGCCAGAGTGGGTTGAACACCTGGTTGTGGAAAAGTTGAATAGAATCGCGAAAGAATTTCCCGAAAAAAAATAACTTGAGTGAGGTTTTTGTTATGTCTGAAATTAAAAAATTGCGCATGCGTGATGTTTTTACGGAAGAAGGTTATGAAGCGCTTACGCCCGAAGAACGCCGTCATGAATTGAAAATTCGTCAAGCGGCTTTGTATAGTGGTCGGTCTCGGTACGATTCGACTTGTCGGTCACTGCTCGAACGCATTCCGGATGATTGGTGGTCTTCGCATAGCGCAAAGGAAATCGGCGAAGTTATGGCTTTGTTGAAAAAGGCTTTTGACGATGGCGCGGCGCATGCGCTGCAGCACAAAGAAGATTTTGAATAATAAAAAAATGGACCGCCTTCGGGCGGTTCTTTTTTTGCGAAAACATCTTGATGATGCGGGAACATCCCGCCTTTTTTATTTTCCCCTTGACAAAGCCCGCCTCCTATGTTATCCTATAAGTGCCGGAGCAATCCGGCATGTCACGCAGTGTCTCCGCACTGCGCGCGGATTGAAAAGAAAATGAGATTGTACTCGCGATGTAAATCCCGATCAGATTTGCGTCGGCAACCGAGGCAACTCGCAAAAAAGCGACGGTCAACCGTCGCTTTTTTGTTTTTTCTGCTTTTTGTCCGGGATTTTGGTAAATGTAATCACGGTGTCGCCGTCGTCTCCTTTTTCGATGTGCTGCGCATACTGCTTTGCATCCGCGACATCTGGATGCGGTATGTGCAGAACCACGCGCCCATCCGCCAGCGTGCTGCCGCACTTTTTCGCCATTGCAAGCAGCACCGCATGCAGCGATTCCTTCACCTGCCCGACGCCATTGCGCAGCAGCTCGACCTCCTCGCGCAGTTCCTTGTTGTGCCGCAGCACATACTCGTTCTGCCGCCGCACACCGGCGATAATATCATCTTTGGTTCGCTTCATCTTTGATTTTATCCATCCTTTCGTAGTGATTGTTCAGGCACCGCGCAAGCGTGCAGTCGCGCCACCCGGTCACCGATGCACAGTGCCTGTCCACATATGCAATCTCGGCGGTCATGTCCGGGAACTTCAGCTTGCTGCCGCGCTCGCAGTGGACGCATTGCCGCTCGTCGTAGCGGTAGAACGGGCACGACCAGCGCCTGTCCAAATAGCTCATCATGTAACATCAACCTCCGTTCTCGGGTTGTCCTTGTCCACGCCGCCGCGCACAAAGTACGCGACATGCGCAAAATCATCGTCTGCAATCACGCCAGCCGATACAAGCCCGTCAAGCAGGAATTTGCAATAATTGTCCGCGTCGTGCCGCCGCCGCGTAGGAAAATAGAACGTAATCATCACATGCGCAAATGCCGGAGGCTTGCGCCTCGGTCGGCAGTAGGCGCAGACTATGCCGCGCCATTCCGCCTTTGCGTTTCGATATGCCCATGTGTTCTCCCGCCCTGCGTATTTGTTCAGCGATGGCGGTATTAACGGGATTGTGTATTTCTCCATGTCACGCCCTCGAATTTCTCAATAAACTTCCTCGAAAGGTTCGTCGCTCATTATATAGCCACCGCATTCTCTTTCGATTTTAAGCATGCACGACTGTATCTCAATCCGCAAACGTCTCAGCTTCTCCCTTCCATACAGCTTCCCGGCATACCGATTGCCTTTCTTTATAGCATTTTTTCGCAGTTCCAGCACGTGCGTGTATTCTTTCATCAGGCGCTTTAGGTAGTCAAAATCACTCATTTCTCGCTACCCCCTCACTTGCAAATCGCTCTGTCCCCTCGAACTCCTCGACATCGTCCGGGAGGTCGATATTGACAATGATTGCCCGCTTGAATGCCCGCTCGGCTACTTCGTCAAGATATGCGTCAAGCCTCTTTTCGTTCTCTTCGTTTTTCACGAGCTGCTCCTGCGCACAATACCCACTTCGGAGGGAAAATTCATTTATACCCGGATCATAGCCGAATCTGTCGCAAAGCTCGTCGGCATAGTAATCATAGTAGCGCTCTTTGAAGTCCTCGCGGTCTTCAAAAAAGCGGTCGTCGAATAAAGCATATTCACCCAGCTTGACGCTGCCGAAGCCAGCAACCCAGCGTCCATAGTCATCACCGCCGACTACCTCTCCGTCCACCATTGCCACAATAGGCAGGTCAGGATGTTCTTTTGCAAGGTCGATAAGTTTTTGAATATTTTCTGTCATGCTCATTGTCTTTCCTCCGTTTCGTTTTCCTCCACATAGCACCACGACTGCGGCGGTTTTGACATACCCGACCACTTCCACGGAAATCCGTCTTTAGTTTTACTGAATTCAAGTCTTGAGCTATTATTCGAGAATTTGCTCAACTCCTTCGGCTCGTCGTAGATTTCGAGGTCGGAGATGTGCCAGCCGTACAAACCATGCGCGCCACAGCCATATTCACGCAGTTCATCGGCGGTCAAGCAAGTGTGCAGTACATCCTCTTCGCTCAGCCAAAGATGGTTTTCCAAAAACAGATTTGTTACATGATAGCATACAAACTCGCCGATGACCTTGCCGTTGCCGCGTATATCGTACATGTTATGACTTCTGTCGTCTGCATAGGCATATGTTTTGCTTCTCCAGAATGAAAGCCGTTTGTCTTGCGTACAGTAGATGTAGCACTTAAACGGTGTCGGCAGCTTCGGTGCAGTTTTACGCACCTCGATGGTCTTCTTGCCAGACGCAATCAACTCGCACCACTTCGGGCGAATGCTTATCAGTACAGATTTCATGCTTTGTCTCCTTATGTATCTGCTCATGCGCTCACCCCCATTGTTCCGCCATTGCTTTTGCAATGCCGGGAAATGTCTTTGACCGCTCTTTAGCAGAAGTTTTAAGCCCGGCAAGTTGTGTCCGCGTCGTACGCCCGAACCCTGTATCTACCCACCTCGCGATTGGTTTTACCGGATTTGTTTTCACGAGAGGCGGAAGACCTTTCAACCACAGGCAAGTTCTTTTGGTGTATGGATCTCCAAACATATACGGCTGTATGATCTGACTATATTTCGGCAGCTCGCAAATTTTCATCGGAGCAGGATTTTCAACGCAGATTTGCGCTGCATTTGCAGCAAGAAATTCGTAGAAAAATTTCACTGCCATTTTCATTTTTTCGTATCTATCTGCGTTTATCCATCTTACGCCGGAAGAATCAATGGAAAACAAGCGCATACTTCCGGCAGATGTCAAATATGTACACGGCGGATGTGCAATAATCAGATCCCAACAACCGACATCATGTGTCGCGCCATCCATCGTCACGACTTGCCCCCTCCTGATGGCAATCAGCGCATCGCCGAGAATGTGCCATTCGGGGTGACCGCCGGACGGCTCCTGAATATCGCAGGAATACGCCTCGTGACCACGCTCCCGGAATGCTTTGCACACAGTTTGGCTTTCTTCGCAAGCTACAAGCACTTTCATCTCTCCACCTCCTGCTTGAGCCATGCAAGCATGCCGTCCTTGCAGTCGGCGCTTGTGCATCCGTTCCCGCGACGACGGCACAGGCACAGATGCTCGCATGGTGTTTGATACAGCTTCACCAGCTCCTCATCCGACATCGCCCGCACTATGTCGCCGTGGGTCTTCGGTCTCTCATCCTCGCCGACCTGTGCCGCCTCTGCCAGCTTCAGCGCATAAGCCGCGCCCTCGTAAAATTCTGCTTTTCGCGACTGCTCTTGTTTCAGCGTCGCGCGTGCCTTTTCAATCGGTGTCATTGTTTATTCCCCTTCCAGTGCATCCAGCACTCTGTTCCGCGCCGCGTTCTCGTCCTGCGGCGCATCAATACGCATCTTCCCGGCTGCCTCTCGCAGCAGCGCCTTGACCTCCGGCGGCATCAGGGCAGCGCGCTCCTCCTGCTCCTGCAGCGCATGCACCCGCTTGTAAAACTGCCCCCGAACGACGGAATTAAAGGTGTCGCCGTCCATCATGGCATAGTCATACAGTGCCCGCGGAGATCCTGCAAACCGCTGCAATACAGGCAGCAGCTTGTCAAATTCCTCCTGCGCGCCGTAGATGCCGTTACTGCAAGCGCGTGCAAACAGCGCCCACAGGTCGTCTATGCCGGGGGCGTCGGACGCCTCCCGCACAAGCTGCTTTGCCCGGTTTTTGATTGCCGCGATCGACGGCGGATAGCCGTCATGCGTCGCAATGCAGTCCTTGACGGCAAGGGCAATCACGCGCGGGTCGTCCGCCGAGAACATGTCTACCCACAGGGCAATCGCATTTTCCGCGTCCCGCGCCGTCATTTTGGCGTAGAATGCCGGGTATGCCGCCTTGACGATCGCAAGCGCCTTGATTACATCATCCCGTGTCATGTCTTGCCTCCCATGCGCTCCATCTCCCGGCGAAGTACCGCCGAGAAGGCGTCGCCGTCGCGATTGCCGTCCTGTTCGTCCCGCTTTTCCCATGTGCGGACGGCAGCGCGCCAGTCTTTCATCGGGTTCTTGCCGACTTGCCACCCCTTGGAGGCGTAGAAGTCGCAGAAGCGCTCAGCGTCCACGGCGTTGCCCCTCTCCCGGCAGTATGCCGCGACCTCTTCCATCGTGGGGGGCGTGAAGCGCGGTACGCGCGCGCTCTCTTGGATTGGATTCGGATTCGGATTGGATTCGGATTGGATTAAGGCGGCGGTTCGCGGCGATTCGCCGCGAGTTGCGGCGAGTTGCGGCGAATTGTCATTCTCGCCATCTTCCGGCGCAGGATATTTCGGTTTTGCATCGCGGATTCTTTGATGTGCAGCCCAACCCGGGAACGCATAGTAGGGCTTCCCGCCTACCGTGTAGAGGGAAACGCAGCCAGCCGCCGCCAAGGCGTGAAGTGCAGCATCTATGTCCTTGATCGCAACGCGCTCACGGAGCGCAAATATCCTTCCTTTGATGATGGCAGGGCGCGCGTCGCCGCGCCCTGCATCGTCCGCCTGTGTAATCAATCCAACCCAAAGCCGAAATTCAAAATCCGTAAGAAGCGCAATTTTGTCCGATGTGAATGTGCTTTCCTTGATGATTCTGTTCGGCATCGCACACCTCAGAATGGCAAATCTTCTTCGTCCGGGTTTACTTCCTCCATCTTCGGCGCACCGTATGCCTCCGGCTCATATGTACCGCTCGGCGCTTCGGATGCTGCCTTGCTCTCGACAAAGCTGACCTCGTCCGCGAGAACCTCGACGGCAATGCGCTTGTTGCCGCTTTTGTCTGTGTACGACCGCGTCTGAATCGCGCCGCACACAAGAATCGGCTTGCCTTTCTTGAAGTATTGCCCGATGAATTCTGCCGTCTTTCTCCATGCAACGACGTTGATGAAGTCCGTCTTCTGCTCTGATTCCTTGCTGACGCGGCGGTTGACAGCGATAGTGAACGACACCACCGAAAGACCGCTCTGCGTCTGCTTGACCTCCGGGTCTGCGGTCAGATTGCCGATCAGGATAACCTTGTTCAAACTTGCCATTGTTCATTCTCCTTCGTATATCGCGCATAGCGCGTTTTTTCGTTGTAACGGTTCACGCCCTCGATGCTCTCGACCTTGATTCTGTACCCACGGCGGCGTAAGTCGCTGATACGCGATGCAAGCCGCATAATGCCGTATTCGTTCATCGCCTCAAGGCTCGTGATACTGCCGTAATCGTTCAGGTGCCGGATGATTCTCTCACATTGCGTCATAGATAATTCCTCCCGAACAGCTTTATAAATTCCTCCCGCGTGTGTGACCGCTCAAATTTTCGCTGTGCGGCACGTTTGAGCATCAACGCGGTATCTGTACACCGATGTGCAGAAAAGTCGCTCTCGGTGTGGCATTCGGGGCACAGTGGCACGACCAGCCCGTACTCCTCGGACAGATGCCTCCGCGCGCCCTCGAAAATGTGGTGCCGATGGACAAAGCCGTATCTTCGGCACAAAAAGCAGCGCCCGGTCATGCTGACCACCTATCCAACAGCAGCGACAGCTCCTGCGGCGTTGCCGTCTCGATGTCCAGCGCCTTGCAGTCCTGCACCGCAAGGTCAATCAGGCGCGACATCTGCGCCGTGTCGTAGGTGGACGAACCGTAGTACAGGATCACATTGACGCAGCCCTTGATTTTGCTCGGGAAGCGCTCCGTCACCCATCCGAGCCCGTTGCGCTCCCAGCCGACGCACAGCTTGTCCGCAGCATCCTCGCGGACGCAGACAATCTCGCGGTTGCCGCCGATCTCTTTGATGTAGCCGCGGTAGACATCCGTCGTGCCGGGCAAGCCCTGGTGCTCCGCGATCTTGCCCGCGAGCACCCAAAAGTAGGCGTTTGCGTCAAGGCTGCGCCGCTTGCGCGCCTTGTCCACGGTCATGACATACTCCGCCTCGGGGTCAAGGCTGTCGAAGAAACTGCCCAGCCTTGACATCAGCCCGAATGCGTCCCGCTTCTTGAAACGAAATTCCTGTTTCATGCTTTGGTTTCCTGTGAATAGACATACACGCGCTTTCCGGTCGTCAGGTTGCGGATCGCAAGCCCGACAATGCGCTTGTTCTCAATCTTGATTTTCTCGACATCGAAGCTGTCATAGCAAGCCTTTTTGCCGTTTTTGTCCTTGATGTTGCAGTCCGCCACCTTGACCCAGATAAACGGCGATGTGTACAGTTCGCGACCGATTCCCCAGTTAAAGCAAGCGCGTTTGAAACTGTCACTCGCCTCGCCCTTCTGCGCCTCGGTGTTGCTCTCCGTGCCGCAATCGGATTTCCACACCCACGCGGCTTCAAGCGGATTCCCGGTGCGGTTCTCGTTGATGCCGACGCGGCAGAACAGATTGCCCTTGCAGTCGTAATGCTCGCGCTGCCAGTTCTCCGCGCCAACTGTCTCGTCCAAAATGTTCATGTCGCATCGCGCGTCCTTGTAAAGCAGCAGCGACACGCCCTTGTCGTTCACCGTTGCCACGCGCACGTCGATTTCATCGGCGCGCAGGTCTCTGAATTTGCACATTTTTCATTCTCCTCCAAACCTACACAATCTTGATGTTCCGCTTCTCCACAAGCGACGCGCCGGAGATGATCGCCCCGGATGCCAGCGCCGCCTTGAGCGCGGTCTTGTCAGCCTCGCAGGTCGTCTTGACCTTGACGTATTCGGCGGGCAGTTTCGATACATCGCACTCAACCGATGTGGACTTGCGGAAAGTGATTTTCACGGCATCGCTCTCGAACGGCTTGTCCAGCGCGGCGGTCAGATAGCTGCGCAGCCATTCGGCACGCTTTTCAAACGCCTTCCGGCGCTTCGCAAGCTCCTGCTCCTTTGCTTTCAGCGCGTCAGCACGCGCGTCCAGCTCCTCGATGTACAGCGCCGTGTTTTCTACCTTCTCGGCAAACTCTGCCGGGAGGCTCACCATCAGCGCCTCCGCATTTGCCGCGTCAAATTCGCCCGTCTCCGGGTCGATGCAGTCTGCCGTAAAGCCGTTTTCCAGCAGCTCATACAGATTTGCCTTTATGTCAAACAGATTCATGTCTGCACATCCTTTCCGACGCATATTCATCCGCGCGGTCGCATTCTTCCGCCAGTTTGTTCACGGCGCTCTCCGCGCCGATAACATCCAAAAGTAACTTCTGACAGCGTAGCGGGTCATCCCGGCACTCCACCTCATCCGCAAGCACGCTCCAGCACCGCTCAAGGTGCTTTTCAGCCTCCGCAAGCCTGTCGTGCGGGCTTGCCGCCTTTCTCGGCTCGTCGTAAATCTCCGCGAAAAATTGCAGGTTCATTCCGCCACCTTGACCTTTCCGTCCTCGCCGAGCGTGTAGTAGACATCCGCCTTGTACCGCTTGCCGTCTATCTTGATTGCCTTGTATGCCGTGATGTTTCCGTCTTCGTCGCGTGTCACAAGCAAGATAACAGACCCAATGCCGCCTTTGGCAATGCTACCATCGCCGCCGACAATCAGCGACTTTTCGCCGCCTGCCAGCTTCGCATAGTCGCCGCCTGCCAGCTTCGCATAGTCGCCGC
>ERZ1034984.2210-NODE-2210-length-16172-cov-4.752808_pt1 | contig 16172 bp, 9 predicted proteins | sample MGYA00520589_ERZ1034984 | MGnify/ENA primary metagenome ERZ1034984 (study PRJEB33766, sample SAMN09781790) | gut metagenome | biome: gut microbiome | host: Homo sapiens | place: Madagascar | study: EMG produced TPA metagenomics assembly of the PRJNA485056 data... | reverse complement strand
CTGCGGTCAGTATCACATAAGCACTGGCAGGAAAGCGATGTTGTTGCTACGTGTATCTGCGTTCACATAGGCGTCGTTTGTCGGTCTGCAAGGAAGATTTCTCGCTTCGCTCGAAATGACGGATACGGGAGTCTGATGTCTTCTAGTCTCCTAGTCTCCTAGTCTCCTAGTCTTTTAGTCACTAGTCACTAGTCACCAGTCACCAGTCACTAGTCACTAGTCACTTATCCTGCTTTTCAAATTGGCGGAGAAGCCGCCACCTTCCTTATTCCGCAGTCCTGATTTTCTGGAACCCCGAACCCTATTCATTTCCCCATTGTAATCCCTGCCTAAATCGAATATAATGAAATAAGTTATCGATTGTATACGGAAAAATACGCATACAAGTTTACAATATATCATGAGGTGATCAAATGAGTGAATTACTTCGCGTGGAGAATCTCCACGTATCTGTAGGCGGGAAAGAGCTCCTTCACGGCATTAACCTCACCGTGAATCAGGGAGAAGTCCATGTCATTATGGGCGTCAATGGGGCAGGCAAGTCGACGCTGCTTCACGCCATCATGGGAAATCCTGTCTATCAGATCACTGAGGGGCATATATACTTCGAAGGAGAGGACATCACACAGCTTTCCGTCGATAAGAGAGCGAAGCTCGGTATCTTTCTGTCTTTCCAGAACCCGATCTCGGTCGCCGGCATCACGATGGAGAATTTCATCCGTACCGCGAAAACGACGATTTCCGGGAAACAGCAGCGGCTTTTCCCTTTCAAGCGTCTCATGCGCCAGCGCATGGAAGACCTCGCCATGGATCCGTCCTACGCAGACCGTTATCTGAATGACGGCTTCTCCGGCGGCGAACGCAAGAAGAGCGAGATCCTGCAGCTTAGGATCCTCGATCCGAAGCTCGCCATGCTCGATGAAACAGACTCGGGACTTGATGTCGATGCTGTCCGTATCGTATCGAAGAATATTTCTGAATACCACAATGAAGGAAATGCGATCCTTCTCATCACCCATCTGAACCAGATCCTGAAATTTATCCAGCCGGAATTCGTCCACGTCCTGATCGATGGCAGGATTGTGAAGGAAGGCGGACCGGAGCTCGTGGATGAGATCGAGACCAATGGCTTCGATGTCTATCGCAGCGAGGTGTGACTATGGCAGAAGAGAAAGTCAGAAGCCAGGTCGAAGATATCAATCGCAGCATCTATGACGTCAAGGACAAGGTGGAATTTTCCTATAAAGCAGAGACAGGTCTTACGGAAGAGATCATCCGCGAGATCTCTGCCAAAAAGGAAGAACCGGAATGGATGCTCGAGAAACGGTTAAAGGCTCTTGCGATTTACGATCAGCTGGACTTCCCGCCGTGGGGACCGGATATTTCCGAGCTGGATATGCAGCACATCGATACCTATGTGCGTCCGAAGACGGATATGAAAGCGAGCTGGGAGGATCTTCCCGAGAATATCCGTGACACCTTTGACCGCCTCGGCATCCCGGAAGCGGAGAAAAAATCGCTCGCCGGTGTCGGCGCGCAGTACGACTCGGAAGTGGTCTATCACAATATCCAGAAAGAGCTGGAAGAGCAGGGCGTCATCTATGTCGACTTTGAGACGGCTGTGAAGAAATACCCGGAGCTCATCAAGCCGTACTTCGGGAAGCTGATCACACCGAATTATCATAAATTTGCGGCACTGCACTATGCCGTCTGGTCCGGCGGCTCCTTCGTCTATGTGCCGAAGGGCGTCCATGTGAAGATGCCGCTCCAGAGTTATTTCCGTCTGAATGCACCGGGCGCAGGACAGTTCGAGCATACGCTCATCATCGTCGAAGAGGGGGCGGACTGCCACTTCATCGAAGGCTGCTCGGCGCCTCGTTACAATGTGGCCAATCTCCACGCCGGTGCTGTCGAGCTGTACGTGAAAAAAGGCGCGACGCTGCGCTACTCGACCATTGAAAACTGGTCGAAGAACATGTACAACCTGAACACGAAGAAGTCTCTCATCGAAGAAGACGGACACATGATCTGGGTCTCCGGCTCTTTCGGTTCTCATACCTCCTGCCTCTATCCGGATACCGTGCTGAAAGGCGACCGTGCGACCTGTGAATTCACCGGCATCACCTTTGCCGGAAAGGGACAGTATCTCGATACCGGCTCGAAGGTCGAAGCCCTCGGGAAGGATACCTCCCTCACCGTGAATTCAAAATCGATCTCCAAGGGCGGCGGCACCGCCATCTACCGGGGCGTCGTCTACATCGGGCCGAAAGCTACGGGGACGAAGGGCTCGATCAGCTGCGAATCCCTGATGCTCGACAATGAGTCCCGCTCGGATACGATCCCGGATATCATCATCGAGGATGATGATATCGATCTCGGGCATGAAGCCAAGATCGGCCGCATCCCGGATGAAGATATTTACTACCTCATGAGCCGCGGCCTCTCCGAAGAAGACGCCAAAGCCATGCTGGTTCGCGGCTTTGCAGAGCCGATTTCCAAAGAACTGCCGCTGGAATACGCGGTAGAAATGAACCGCCTCATCGATCTTGAATTCGAAGGCGCGATTGGTTAAGGAGGGCATCATGGAAGAAATCAGAGTCAACCGTCTGCCGCTTCTCACCTATCGGTATCTGCATACGAATGATACGCCGCTTTCCTTTGAAACGCCGAAAGGGAAAGGCAGCTTCACCTTCTCCGACATGACCCATGTCAAAGAAGGCGGCGTGCTTCCCGAAGATTTCGATGGCGCATCGAAGGAAACCGTGCTCGCTGCAGAAAAAGGCAGTCACTATACCATCACTATCCCCGAAGGAAAGGATGCCCGTCTCGTCATCGATGTCCAGGCGGAAGAGGGCGCGTCGGCAGCCTTTCTTTTCCGGCTGGAAAAAGGCGCGTCCCTTTCCCTCACATGGAAGCTCACGGGCGGAGACAGGGAAGGGACCTGCGTCCTTGCTGCGTACTATGAGCTTGCGGAGGATGCAAGGCTCCACGTATCGCGCCTGGAAAGCGGCCTCACCAAGACCATCATCTATGACCAGCGTCACAGCGTACTCGCCGCTCGTGCCCGCGCCGACTTCTATGCGGCCGAGCTCGGCGGAGAGAAGATCATCGTTCACAGCTATGGAAAGCTCTCCGGCGATGCGTCCGAGATGAATGAAAGAGCCATCTATGCCGGCCGCGGGAAACAGCATCTCGACTTCTTCTACCACATCAATCATGTGGGGAAGAAGACGAAGGCAGAGATCGACCTCAAAGGCGCACTGGCGGATGAGTCGAAGAAGATTTTCCGCGGTACGCTCGACTTCAAGCGTGGCTGCGCCGGATCCGTGGGCGACGAAGGCGACTTCGCCATCCAGCTCGATCCGAAGACGAAAAACATTTCCCTCCCGCTTCTCCTCTGTACCGAGGATGACGTACAGGGCAATCATGCATCCAGCGCAGGGCAGCTTGACCAGAATACCATCTACTTCCTGATGAGCCGCGGCTTCACCTTGGAAGAAGCCCGCCGCATCGTGGTCGAAGCTCTGATCCGTCCCATCATCGACGGTATGGATGAGGCACTTCGGGAAGAAGTGCTGAATGCGGTTAGAATGAAATTAGATAAATAGTTGTTTGTTGATGGTTGGTTGTTGTTTGGGTTTGAGGGTTTAAGGTTTGAGGTTTATTTCTAACGCGCAACCCCTAAACCCTAAACCTCAAACCTTGGCCCCAACAACAAACAACAGACAACAAACAACAAACACATAGGAGAAACAATGAACAGCGAACTTATTCGAAATGATTTTCCTATTTTGAAAACCAAGGTCGGCGGCCATCAGATCGTCTACTTTGATAATGCTGCCACCACGCAGCGCCCGCTCCCCGTCGTCAATGCGGTCTTAGACTATACCACCCATGAAAATGGGAATCCGCACAGAGGCGCACACATCTTTGCGATTTCCGCCTCGGAAGCCTATGACACTTCGAAAGAGGTCGTCCGTGACTTCATCCACGCCAGAAGCGAAAAGGAAATCATCTACACCAGAAATACCAGCGAATCCTTGAACCTCGTAGCCCGCTCCTACGGCGAGACACATCTCAAGGCAGGCGATCACATCCTGATCACCATCGCAGAACACCACTCAAACCTTGTCACCTGGCAGCGCGTCGCCCAAAAGACCGGCGCCACCCTGGACTATATCTACGTCGACAAGAAAACCGGCCATTTCCCCGAAGAAGAACTGAAAAAGATCGACGATCCGAGAGTGAAGCTCTTCGCCTTCGCCGAAGTCTCGAACGTCCTTGGCATCGATTTCGATCCGAAGCCCCTCATCCAGAGAGCTCACGCTCATGGTGCGATCGTCGTCTTAGACGGCGCGCAGTCCACGCCGCACAAGCCTGTCGACGTACAGGACTTAGACTGCGATTTCTTCGCCTTCTCCGGGCACAAAATGTGCTCCATGGGCGGCATCGGCGTCCTCTATGGCAAGGAAGAGCTCTTGAATGACATGGAGCCATTCCTGATGGGCGGCGACATGATCGAGGATGTCCATGAGCAGGAAACCACCTACGCCGAGCTTCCTGCCAAATTCGAAGCCGGCACACAGTATGTCGAAGGCGCTGTCAGCCTTGTCGCAGCGATCCGTTATGTACAGTCCATCGGCTTTGACGAGATCCGCGCACAGGAAAAACGCCTCGTCACCCGCTGCCTGGAAGGCATGAAGAAGCTCCCCTTCATTCACATCATAGGACCGACGGATCCGGAAGAAAAAGAAGGGCTCGTCGCTTTCGAAGTCGAAGGCGTCCATCCGCATGACGTCGCACAGATCCTCTCTGCGGAAGGCATCTGCATCCGCACCGGACACCACTGCGCCCAGCCGCTCCACATCTACCTTGGCATCAATGCCTCCTGCCGTGCCAGCTTCTATTTTTACAACACGGAAGAAGAAGTGGACTACTTCCTCGAAAAGCTCAAGGATGTCCGGAAAGTCATGGGGTATGACGACTGATGGAACTCAAACAGCTTTATACTGACCTCATCCTCGAATACAACAAGGATAAGAGCAACAAACGCAAGATCGAATGCCCGACCGTCCATGAGCACGGACATAACCCGAGCTGCGGCGATGACATCGATATCGAGGTCAAGATCAAGGACGGCGTCATCGAAGACCTCGCCTACACCGGCAGCGGCTGCGCCATCAGCCAGGCCTCGACCGCGATGATGGCTGAGCTCCTGCAGGGGAGAACCGTCCCGGAAGCCCTTCGCCTCTGCCGCCTCTTCCTCGATATGATCCGCGGCAAAGTGACGGAGGAAAGCGAGCTCGAAGAGCTTGAAGCCGCTATCACGCTGAAGGATATTTCCAAGATGCCCGTCCGCGTCAAGTGCGCGACCTTAGGCTGGCATACGCTTGAAATGGCGCTGACCAAAATAGAAAAAGAACTCACAAAGTGAGAAAAGCCCCCGGCCGCATAGCGGTGCGGGGGCTTTTGGCTGGGGGAAGGACAAGGGGACAAAACACTTCTTTTAAATGCTATGAGTCTATAACTATACCAATTATAATATAGAAATTTGACAATATAAGATTTATGTTCCATAATAATATCCATAATAATACATAAAACAATAATAATAATACGACTTGAATCACTTCATATAATGAGAACCTTGAGACCCGAAGCCGGACTTGTTTTCAGGTTCTCATTTTTATTTTCTATCAGTGGTTTTTACGCAGTCGTCGATAGGGTCTGCTCAGGGTCTATGGAATCGCCTGCGTGATTTATAAGAGAGAAGGATATATATGAAAAAGGATGTCAAATGTTTGCTCTCAGCGCTTGTCTTTGCCGGAATTTCATGGGGGGGGATACGGAATAGCGTCTGCTGCCGGTGAAGCAGTGTATGAGCTGAATCCGGTCGTCGTGACCGCAACGAGAACGGAGAAGGCAGATATCGATGTGCCAGCCAATGTCACCGTCGTTACGGCAAAAAAAATCGAAGAAGCCGGCTATAAAAATGCATTCGATGCGATCCAGTCTCAGGTGGGCGTAGAGAGCACAGGGTATGGGGATGCGGGGCAGGACTTCGGGTTCAGCTCTGGACGCACGGTCGTGCGTGGATACGATCGTGGTACGTTGGTCATGGTCAATGGCATCCCGATGAATTTGAAAAACTACAATTCACTTGCGGGCATTCCGACGGACATGATCGAAAAGATCGAAGTAGTCAAAGGCGCGACAGGTACGCTCTATGGGGCAGAAGCCATGGGTGGTGTCATCAATATTATGACCAAGACACCACAGGATGGAAAGGAAACGGTCACGCTCAAAGGAACCGTGGGGAATTACTATAATGATTATGGGGCGACTTACGCGGGGCCGAATTTGATTGTCTCGCTTCAAAGGGAGTATAGCGATTTTATTAACCACAGCAATGCGTATCCGGAAGGATCGAAGATCAACTGGTGGGTCGGTAAAGGGCAGTCGAACCGAGCTGCTGTGGCGGCCAAGTTGTCGGATGAAGTTGGCTTCCATCTGATGTATCAGGAAGGAAATATCACCAGAGGCAGCTTCACCGATCATGTCAAGGTGGGATCGAAAAAAGTGCCCTATAACTATAGATTTGATGACAAACGCGCTACCGCAGGGGTGACGTATACCGGAAAAGAGAATGGGATCAAAGCCATCGTGGGATACAATTATCGTAAAGTGGATGGCTTCGATCGCGCTAAGAATGTACCTGTGGACTCTTCTGCGGAATTATCCAGCTATATCACGGATGTACAGAAAACATGGGAACTGGGGAAAGATACCCTCATTGCCGGCTATACATTCAAGAGAGAGGACTATGAAGGACTTGTCAAGAAAGCAAATAAAGCCCATCGTCTGAATCATGGATTCTATCTGTCTTATACCGATGAGTTCTCTCCGAAATTCAGTGCGACGCTCGGACTGCGTGCTGAGATCATTAAGGATCCCGTTTCGGATCAGAATGTTTTTAATCCGCAGTTCCAGACTCTGTATAAATTCAATGACAATACTTCCTGGTATGTAGATATTGGTCGCGGCTTCCAGATGCCGACGGTTGATTCATATTATGGCAAAAAAGCAGCATCAGATACACTCAAGCCAGAAAAAGGTTGGACTTATGAAACGGGAATCAAACACAATTTTAGTGAAAGCCAGAGTTTGAAATTCTCCGTCTATCATATGGATTTTAAAAATAAAATCGGCTGGTCTGAGCCACAGGCAGATGGACTGCAGTATGCGATCAACAAAGGCAATTTTAGAAATACAGGTGTAGAAGTGACATACGACCAGGTGGTTAATAACCATTGGGATTACAGTATCGGGCTGTCGTATGGTAATCCAGAAATTAATGATCCAACCGGTAAGAAAGGATGGGTACAGGATTCGGCCAGAGTGGATGGTGTCGCATCTGTGACCTACAGAACGGACAAGATCAGAAGCACATTGTCCTGGAAATATCTGGGCGATCGGGAAGAATATACCAGCAGACCAAAGACGTCTGATCCGCAGATCCCGTCTCTGTCTCGCGTGACATGGAATACCATTTACGATGTGACGCCCAATGATACGCTCTCTTTGACTCTGAATAACCTGTTCGATCATGAGAACTATGCCAATAAATTTGGCAATCTGGAACTTCCTTACAACTGGAGACTGTCTTATTCTCATAAGTTCTGATCTCCTTCAGGACGCCATTTGATCTTCAAAAGCGGCTGACAGCCAAAGGCTGCCGCCGCTTTTTATTTGATGAGCCCAAAGGAAGCTATGTGGAAAAGAATTCTTTTTACGATACTTGCCGCGCTGGCATCGATCCTTCTTCCTGCCTGCTCGGTCACGCCCGCGCCGCAAAGCGAGACGCGAAGCATGACGGACGATGTCGGGCGCACTATATCCGCGCCCATCCATCCCACGCGCATCGTTTCGCTCACATATGGGACGGATGAGATACTGACGTCGCTTCTTCCCTCTGCGCGCATTGCCGCCTACTCGAAGTATGCGGGAGATGACGGGATCAGTTTCCTCACAAAGGACGAAGTAGCGAAAGTCGGGCAGAGGGTCGATATGGAGCCGGAGCATATTCTCTCGCTTGCGCCGGATCTGGTGATTGCTTCGACGTCTACGCCTATGCAGACGGTCGAGGTACTTACGCACTCGGGGATCCCTGTCTATGTTTCCGCCATCCCGACGACGGTAGAGGAAATGAAGGAGAAGGTGCGCGGCGTCGCGAAAGCAGTCCACGAAGAGGAGAAGGGCGAGGCGCTGGTTTCTGACATGGAGTCGAAGCTGGCCGCTCTTGCGTCCAAGCTCTCGGCGGTTTCACCGGATAAGGAGCGGGTGGCTCTCGGCATGTCATTTCGCGGGATCCTTGGCAAGAAGGGGACGCTTTTTTCGGATGTCCTGCATCTCGCGCATGTGAAGGATGGGGCAGCGGTGTATGAGGTGCCGAAGGGGGCGGATGCATACCTTTCTTTGGAGATCCTCCCGAAGATCGATCCGGATGTGATCCTTCTTCCCACCTGGCGGGTGAAGGCGGGGGATGATACGAAGGCCTTCGAGGAAGGGCTTTTGTCAAATCCTGCACTTCGTGAGGTGAGGGCGGTCAAAGAGAGGCGGCTCGTGCCTTTTTCGGAGAAGTACAAGTACGTCATGAGCCAGCATGTCGTGGACGCAGTGGAAGCAGCGGCGCGGGCGGTGTATCCGGAAGTGTTTGCGGCTGGTGACTAGGGATTAGGGGCTGGTGACTAGTGACTGGTGGCTGGGGACTCGGGACGAGTAGAAAGAAATTCGAGCTGCGCCGCGCCGTAATATCCGCGAGGCGGATGCGAGCAGGGAAAGCGGGGGCGCTTCTAACAAACGCGCAGGCCAACCCTGCCTCGCTACGCTCGTCTGCCCCTTCCAGAGCAATGCTATTAAGTTAAGCGAAACGGTTGAGAGGTCCATCGGACCATCGCCACCTTCGGCACCACCTTTCCCCCGGAGGGGGAACTGGTCCGATGGACCAAACATTGTCATGTTTTCCTTAACTTAATAGCATTACCTTCCAGAGGAAGGGGCGAATGGGAGCCAATGGCTAACAGCTAACAGCTAACAGTCAACCAGCAACAACCAACAACAATCAACTAACAACAATCAACTAACAACAATCAACTAACAACAATCAACTAACAACTTCTCTATTTCAACAAGGAGACTCACCCATGGAATCCAAAATCATTTATATGACGAATATCGATCGTCGCTATTTCATGATGCGCCGTGCGCTTGACGAATTGATCGCGGATGGAGAGATGCCCGCATCCTCACAGGTCGTAAAGACGGAGGATGGCTCTGTGTGGAGCGCATCGTGGGAAGAAAAACTACGCGGGAGCGCACTGGTCATGATCCGTTTCATGGGAAATACGATCCGTACGAAGTTTTGGACGGCGTGTATGCATTTTCTCTCGCGGGAAGGGATCCCGTATTACATGGATGCGGCGGGATCGGCAGAGGAGGAGTGCATAGAGCGGGTCGCGGCAAAGGACATCGCGGCGATGAAGGCGTACTCGTTCTATGGGGGTCTGACGAATTACAAGAATCTGTGGCGCTATGTGGGGGCACTTTTCGAAGAACCTTTGCACGCTGTAGAGCCGCCGTCACCGATCTGCTGGGCTGGGATCTACCACCCCGGCATGGAGAAAAACTTCATGACGGATCTCACGAGCTATGAGAAGACGTTTCTGCGCGAGGGGCGTCCGACGCTGGGGCTTCTCTTCTATCGGGATGAGTGGATCTGGGATGACCTGCATTACCAGAAGGCATTCATAGAGGAGGCGGAGCGGCAGGGGCTGAATGTCATCGCAGTCTTCACGAATGGTCTGCCGGATCCGAAGCTGGGGATGCCGACGATCCGTGAGGTATTTGAGAAGTATTTCATGAAGGAGGGAAAGCCTCTCGTCGATGTCATCGTGAATGTGATGAAGTTCTCCTTTACGACGTCGGGGTCGATTTCCATCAAGGCGCTGGAAGAAATGGGTGTCCCTGTGCTGGAGGCCTACTCTCTGATCGCTCCGAAGGAGGAGTGGGAGGCATCGCCGGAGGGGATGAATGCGATGGAGATCTCCATCTCGGTCACGATGCCGGAATTTGATGGGATCATCCACGGGATGCCGATCGCTGCGAAGCATGTGAAGGAGGATGGGGAGGTGGAGTACCTGCCCATCCCCGAGCGTATGCGTGCGATGGTCTCGCGGGCGGGGGCATGGGCGAGACTGCACAGGAAACCGAATGCGGAGAAGAAGATCGCGATCATTTTCCACAATTACCCGCCGAAGAATTCGAACATCGGGAGTGCGTATGGTCTGGACAGCATCGAGAGCGTACGACGTCTGCTCGGCTTCATGAAGGAGGCAGGCTATCAGGTCGATTTCATCCCGGAGGACACGGAGGCCTTCATGAAGCGGCTGACGGCGCAGGCGACGAATGACCGCTCGATGCTGACGGAGGAGCAGGAGGCGGCGTGTCAGAAGGTCCCGAAGAAGCTCTACTGTGATTTCTTTGATACCTTCCCCGAAGAGACGCGGCGGCAGATGGAGAAGGACTGGGGAAAGGCGCCTGGCAGGGTCATGACGACGGAGGCGGGCGATATTCTGGTACCGGGGCTGATGGACGGGCATATTTTCCTCACGGTACAGGCGCCGCGTGGGTATGGCTTTGATGCGGCGAAGATCTATCACGATCCTTTTATAGCACCGACGCATCAGTATCTGGCATACTATCAGTGGATCCGTGATGTATGGGGAGCCGATGCCGTGGTCCATGTGGGGACGCATGGAAATCTGGAATGGCTTCCGGGGAAAAGTGCGGGGATGGATAGAGGAAGCTATCCCGATCTGGCGCTGGGAAGCCTGCCGAATATCTATCCCTACCATATGACGATCACGGGAGAGGGGATCCAGGCGAAGCGGCGCGGCGGCGCATGTCTTGTGGATCATTTGCCTGCACCGATGGAAGAGGCAGGGACGTATGAGGAGCTGGCTGAGCTGGAGCAGGCGATGGATGAGTACGCGCATTTTGAGAAATCGGAACCGGAAACGGCGAAGCGGCTGGTACCACGGATCCGTGAGCTTGCGGAGAAAGCAAGTCTGGACGGTGAGGTGCCGTATACGGAAGCGGATTTGGCAGGGTATCTTTCGCGCCTTCACTGCTATATCGAGGATCTTAAAAATAGCGAGTGCCATGTCGGACTGCACATTCTGGGAGAGATGCCGAAGGGGGAAACGCTCATCCATGAAATATTGGCTCTTCTTCGTCTGCCGAATGGTGACATCCCCTCGATCTGTGAGCTGCTGGCTGAGGAGGAGGGGACATCCGTGGATATGCTGGTGGGACAGGCACAGACACTTTTTCCGAATGGTCTCACCGGGGGCGAGTGGATGGCGCGCCTGCAGCGGAAGGCAGAGGGACTGGTCCGCAAGCTGTCAGAAATGCATTTCGACAAAGAGAAGGCGAAGGCACTGGGGACAGAGAGGGAGCAGCCGCTGCTTCGTTTCGTTTGTGAGGAGGTATATCCGCGTCTTGCAGAGACAAAAAAGGAAATGGAGCATACCCTTCGCGGGCTTTCTGCCCGTTACATTGTGCCGGGGATCTCCGGCTCTCCGCACGCGGGCGGTGTCTCTCTTCTGCCGGCAGGGGTGAATTTCTACGGCATCGATCCGCGGCGTCTGCCGACAAGGACGGCATGGGAGGTGGGAAAAGAGCTCGGAGATCAGGTCATCTCGCAATATATCGAGAGCGAAGGCCGGTATCCGGAAAGCGTCGGCATGGTTTTCTGGTCGGGGGCGAATATGCGAAGTCACGGGCAGTGCATCGCAGAATTTCTCTATCTCATGGGCATTCGTCCGATCTGGGAGCCGGGCAGCCTCTATGTGAAGCGTATGGAGCCCATCCCCCTGTCGGAGCTCAAGCGTCCGCGCATCGATGTGACGGCGCGCATCAGCGGTCTTTTCCGTGATACCATGCCCTCTGTCGTCTCGCTCATGGACAGGGCGGTGCTGCTCGCCGCCTCTCTTGCGGAGAATGACGAGGATAATTACGTCAGGAAACATATTTCTGAGGACAGCCGGATCATGGAAGAGAAAGGCTCGCCCAAGGAAGAGGCGTGGCGGGAGGCTGCGTACCGCATCTTCGGGGATGCCCCGGGGACGTATGGCGCAGGCGTTGCGGCGCTTCTGGAGGAGAAAAATTGGGACAGCCTCGATGACCTCGCGAATGTTTTCATCCGATGGGGCGGTCATGCCTACGGATCGAAGTCAAATGGCAGCTACAAGCCCGAGCTCTTCCGTGAGCGTCTCGCGCATATGGAAGTCACGATCAAGAATGAGGATAACCATGAGACCAATATGATGTCATCGGACGACTACAATGCTTACCACGGCGGCTTGATTGCAGCGGTCAGAAGCTGCTCGGGGAAGAAACCGCATGCCTACGAAGGGGACAGCAGCGATCGGAGCCGCATCAAGGTACGCACTGTCGAAGCGGCAGCGAAGCGCATCTTCCGCACGGAGACTGTGAATCCGAAATTCATCGAAGGCCTTATGCAGCATGGCTACAAAGGCGCGGCAGATCTTTCAAATCGCGTCGCCGTCAGTTTCCAGTGGGATGCGACGAGCGATGTCATGGAGGACTGGATGTATGAGAAGCTCTCCGCCGCCTATGCCCTGGATCCCAAGGTGCAGGACTGGATGAAGCGTGTGAATCCCTGGGCGCTTAGCCGCATCACCGAGACGCTCCTTGAGGCAGCGCGGCGAGGTCTGTGGCAGGCCAAAGAGGAGACTGTGGATGCTCTCGAGAAGCTGTATCTTGAGGTCGAAGGCGAGATCGAGGAGGAATAAGAAAACGCTGATCGGATCGCAAAGCGATCGGATCAGCGTTTTTTCACGGAATGGCGCTCTCTGTCCCATTGTCACAAAATATCCAGATCCTCATAAGCGGGGCGCATGACATAGCGCCCCGTCTTATCAATGAGCCCCCATTTGCCTTTGACCTTGACGCCGGCGAGACCGGAGGAAAAGGGGGTGACGTCGGAAAAGGTATCGTCATGAGGGAAGGCTTCATGACCTGCAGGCGTGAGGAAGCTCCAGCCGTTCTTTGTCTTGACGGGAAGGAGGCCTTCTCCTGCTTTCGATACAGCAAGGTAGAGGGGGGCGGTGAGGCGTGTCCCTTCTTTGTCTGCGATGCCCCATTTGCCCTCTTCCTTATAACCGAAAAGACCACTGCCCAAGGATCGGATCTCCTTATAGGAGAATGGCAGAAGCTCGTGACCGTCTTCCATGGAGAGGAGGCCCCATTTCTTGTTTTCATCTTTGGCGAGAAGTACACCGTCTTCCTCATCAGGGAGGAGACCGGTATAGATAGTATGAGCGATGTAGGTGCCTTCGCGGTCGACCCAGCCATAGCGGCCGTCTTTCGAAAGGAGGATGCCTTTTCTTCCGGCGGAGAAGACGCGGTCATTGGCGGGGCTGGCGATGACTTTTCCGTTCTTGTCGATATAGCCGCGCTTCTCCGTGACGGATGTGACAGGCTCATAGTCGTATCGGCCGGGATACCAGATGGGCAGGCCGATGCCCCATCCCCATGGGTGATGGTGATGGCGGAAGGCAAGCCAGTCGCCCCATCCCCAGCCGATGCCGATGGAGATAGGAGGAAGGCTGCGGACGGCGCGCGTCTCCACCTCGCCTTCTCTGACTTCGGCAAGACCGTCCTTGAAGGGGAAAAGCCGGTCGTAGTCTGCCATGAAGGCGATGGTGCCGTCAGGTCTGGCATAGCCGTTGCCGTCGATGGTCTTGACACCGGAGAGACCTTCGGAGAAGGGGGTCAGCACAGCTTTGAACTGCGGCTTTGCGGTGACGTGTCCTTCGGTATCGATGAATCCCCAGAGCTTGCTGTCGTCCCTGATAGCCGCGTAGCCTTCGCTGAAGGCCGGCGAGACGGCTTTGTAAGTGGGAGGGATGATTTCCTTGCCCTCTCTATCTATGTAGCCCCAGAGATTCTTCTGGTTTTTGACGGCCAAGCGTCCCTCTTGGAAGGCAGCACCGGTATCCTTGTAGATCGGGGAGACGATATAGCGGCCCGTCATGTCGATGACGCCCCAGCGTCCTTTTTCTTTGACGGCGGCGAGACCGTCTTCGAAGAAGCGCGCTTCCTGATAGACAGGCTTCACTTCTCTTCCATCGAGCGAAAGATAGCCATAGGTCGCGCCCCGCTTTACGATCGCCATACCGTTCTCGAAGTCGGAGACTTGATCGTAGGCGGCACCAGAGATCAGCGATCCATCCTTTTTATAGAAGGAGATATTCTTGTCCTTCCCACGGACGGCGAGAGCGCCTTCTTTCCAGATGGAGCGGCTTTCATAGGAGATCGGGATGATTTCCTTTCCCGCGCGGGTGAAGAATCCGCGAAGTCCGCCTTTTTCTGCTTCAATGAGATCATCACGCCCCTCTTCAGAGAGAAGGTCCTCCTTCTGCTCGCCGGCCTCGGAGAGTGAGAGGCCGAGACGGTCATACGAGATCGGGATCACGACTTGGCCGGCACCATTCACTGCGCCCCACATGCCGTTTTCTTTGACTGCGGCTGTGAAGGGGAGCGTGGGTTCATTGGCAGAAATCGCTGTTGTTGCCAAAAGGGCAGCGAGCGTCAGGAGCAGTGTACGTTTTTTCATAGAGAGCACCTCCAGAAAGATGATATTCTATCCTAAGGAAACACTGATTAAATCGTTGTCCGACTTGGCTCTTGCATTTTCATGCAAGGCGAGAAATAATCCGACGCGAATAGCGAGCTATTTAAGGAGGGTTATGACGAAGCATTGCAAGAAAATACATGCCAAATCGGACTCTGCGATTTAATCAGCGTTTCCTTAATTATAGTCAAAGAACGAGGGGCTGTAAATTGAAAGCAAAAAAGCATTTTCCGCGGGGAAAATGCTTTTTGATGCTATGGGGATCTATGGGGCGGCACGACCCGGGGGATAAGTTTGAAAGCAGGGAAGAGTAGCTAGTGGCTAGGGATTAGGGATTAGGAGTGACTAGTGACTAGTCACTGGGATTCTCCGGCATCGTCATCCCGAGCGTAGCCGAGGGATCTTTACTGCACCGCAGGAAATCAGCGTGCATGCGCCGAGGGAAAACGATGTCTTGGTGCTGTCTCACAGCAGGCAATGAGCGTTCTGCCATAGAGATTTCTCGGCTACGCTCGAAATGACGACGGCGCGAAGCGCTATCAAAATTCCGCGGCGCTTCTGATTATGATGCGCCGCACCAATCCCTTTGAACCTCTTGAACCTCTTGAACCTATAGAATCCGCTGAACCTTTATCATTCCACTTCGATGAGTTCATACTGTGGATTTCCCATCTTGAGCTCTTTCATCGCCTGCAGCTGATGGAGACCGTGGCGAGACTCGATGCGCTTGACGAGATCCTGATTCGAGGCGGTCTGATAGACGAGGTCGACCGATGCCTGATCGATGGCGAGAAGGTCGGTCGAGGCGAGGATGCCGATATCCGGGATCGTTGGCTCGGCAGCGATGAGACCGGCGCAGTCGCAGTCGACAGACATGCGGCGCAGGACATTCAGGTAGACGATGTGCTTGCCGAAGAGATCAATGGTGGCTTTGGCGGATTCCGCCATGTTCTCCATGAGGAGCTCCTTGCCTGGCCAGGCGTCCCAGTCTTCCGGCTGGTTGTTTACATCGACGCCATGGACCTGGCTCTTGCCGATGCGTCCATCCGCGCAGCCGATGGCGAGATTCTTCATCGAGCCGCCGAAGCCGCCCATGGCATGTCCTTTGAAATGGGTGAGGACGATCATCGAGTCATAGTTCACGATGTGGCTGCCCATGGAGACTGTCTTGAAATGCTTGCCGCCGCGGACTGGAAGCTCGATAGTCCCTTCTTCGTCCATGATATCAACAGGGCAGAAGGTCCAGCCATTCACCTGCAGGGTGTCGCGGTGCATGGCTGTCGTGTAGCGGTCTCCTTGGTAGAGCGTATTCGTTTCTACAATCGTGCTGTCCTTCACCTGCTTCTGAAAGGCTTCCACCATGTCACGCGGCAGGATATTCGGCCCATGCTTTTCACCTGTATGCAGTTTAATGGCTACTTTGCCATAGATGGCATCATTGATCCGTGCGTAG
>ERZ1034984.2208-NODE-2208-length-16175-cov-5.830707_pt1 | contig 16175 bp, 12 predicted proteins | sample MGYA00520589_ERZ1034984 | MGnify/ENA primary metagenome ERZ1034984 (study PRJEB33766, sample SAMN09781790) | gut metagenome | biome: gut microbiome | host: Homo sapiens | place: Madagascar | study: EMG produced TPA metagenomics assembly of the PRJNA485056 data... | reverse complement strand
TGTTTGATACACTCTGGATTTTTGGCGTTATCAAGCGATTCATTTGCAATTCGTCCCGGAGTTTTCCTGAACTGCAAATATTGGAGAAAATGTTACGAGAGTATCCGAAAACGTTTTCGAGCACTGGAAATATTATGTAATCTGTGTTATATATTATATATCGGAGGATGAACGGAGTTATGAATCAACAAAAGAGCGGGAAGGTACTTACCGGGATCTGTCTGGTGGCAGCATTGGCCTGGATGACTTTGATCTTTTTGTTTTCGGCGAGAAATGCGGATCTTTCCACGCAGGACAGCCACCGGATCGGATGGCTGATCGGGAGGCATCTGGCGTGGGGATTTCAGAGCTGGCCGCAGGTGGCACAGCAGCATTTTGTGGAGAACATTGACTTCCTGGTGAGAAAGACGGCGCATGCCACAGAGTATGCAGTGTTGGGGGCATTATGGACCGGTGTATTCCGGCGTTTTCTCCCAGCCTGGGGGATCGCAGTGGTCTATGCGGCCAGCGATGAGATCCACCAGTTTTTTGTGCCGGGCAGAGCCTGCAGGCTGATGGACGTCGGGATTGACAGTGCAGGGGCTCTTTTGGGATGTTTGCTGGTATTGGGGTTATCCCGCCGGTGGATGATGCATAAGCATTCGTAATCGAATAAATGGAAGGCAGGAAACGCATATGAAGAAAAACTGGAGAACGTGTCAAGCCTGGATCTTGGCGGTTTCACTCGGAGTGAGCAGTCTGTCCGGGCTTGGATGGCAGACAGAGGAGGCGCAGGCGCAGGATACTCTGACTGCACAGGGAGAGGAGCAGACGCCGTATTGGCAGAGGGAGAACAATGCTCCGCTTTTTTACGGCGCCACACAGATCACCATGCCGGTCGGCATGATGAAGGAGTTTGATGTAGAGGACAGCCGGTTCCGGCTGTTTGCCAGAGATTATGAGGACGGAGACCTCACGCCTCAGATCGAGTGCACCGGAGAGGTGGATCCGATGACAGTGGGAGACTACGAACTGCGGTATCGTGTAGAGGATTCCGCGGGGGAGACGGTGAGTCTGACGGTGCCTGTTCATGTGAGAAAATGGGCAGAGTATGAGGATTCTGCCAGTGACAAAGAATATACCGTCTATTTGAAAGAGACGGAGAAACCACAGGAAAGTGAAGCGCCACAGATCAGCGGGGAGCCGCAGGTGAGTGAAGAGCCACAGATCAGCGGGGAGCCGCAGGTGAGCGAAGAGCCACAGATCAGCAGGGAGCCGCAGGTGAGTGAGGAGCCACAGATCAGCGGGGAGCCGCAGGTGAGCGAAGAGCCACAGATCAGCGGGGAACCGCAGGTGAGCGAAGAGCCACAGATCAGCGGGGAGCCGCAGGTGAGCGAAGCACCACAGATCAGCGGGGAACCGCAGGTGAGTGAGGAGCCACAGATCAGCGGGGAGCCACAGGTCAGCGAGACTCCGCAGATCAGTGACGGACCGCAGAGTGGTGAAGATTCGCCGTCTTCCCACGCAGGGAAACAGGATATTGTGGAGAAAACGGTCAGTGGCTATCGGTTTACCTATCAGGTGGAGAGGACCATCTATGAACTGCCATCTGACTATTATCAGTGGTCGCGTGGTGTGAAGCGTGCGGACAAGGAAGACCGCCAGATGCTGGGCATTTATCTGCCGAAGGGCAGCAGCTTTACCGTGTCCAACCACCGCACCATCCATGATATGCGTTTTGACCTTCTGACCAATGATTCCGAGCTGGATTCCAATTACTGGCTGAATCGCGATGAGCAGGCGGCGATGACCTACACGAACGAGCATGACTGTTCGAGCGTGCCATTTGCCCAGACATATCACAACAGTATCTATTCCAACAGCAACGATGACTGGAACCAGACGAGTTTGTATGATCTGGAATACGATGTGGATACTCCGGCATTGGCATACTATCATTACAAGGACGATGAACAGAGTTTCCGTCAGGAATGGCGTGACAGCGGGATGGATTATGGTGTGCTGGAGGGAGAGGCATTGACGATGCTGGTGCCCGCCGCAGATGAGCGATACATGACCGGAGTGGTTCATAATAACTTCAAGACTCTGGACTCTTATCTGGAACATTATCTGTCCATTGTGACACATTATAAGAAATGGCTGGGAATTTCCACGAAACCGCAGGATGTCCGGGATCTCTGTGTCGACAGCAGAACGTTTATCCGTGCCGATGTACACGGCGCCGGGCTTGCGGCATATTATTCCGGTCAGGAATCTACGTCCTATCCTAAAAGCTGGATCAGCTTTAACGGTGCCAATGTAAAGATGTTCTTCGAGATGGGCTGGATGGAACTTCATGAGATTGGCCATGGATACCAGGGTGATTTCAATGGAAATGACAATATGAATCTGGTCGATGTAACCAACAATATTCTGGCGCATTATTATCAGACGGATAAGACACTGTTTCCGTTTGATGACTGCTGGATCGGCGGAAGCCCGAAAGAGATCGAGGGCAAACTCTTTCAGAATCTTGACAGCGTGGATCAGTTCAAAGATTCGTATTTTGAAACCAGACTCTACTTCTTCGTGCAGCTGTTCGACCACTTCGAAGGGGTGGATACCTACGCGAAAATCCGCACCTGGCACCGCCACAATACGACACGTACGAACGGCATTGGCACACAGGAAATTCTGGCCAGAGCTATGGCCGATATCTACCATGTCAATATCATTCCGTATCTGGAGGCATGGAAGATTGACGTGGACAGCGCATGGGCAGAAGACATTGAGGTACAGGGATATCCGAAGCTGTATATGATGGATCAGGTCCTAAATGAAGACGGATGTGAGAAGATCCGGGAGTACCGTGCTGCACATCCTTCCTATGAATTCCATGATTATCTGACCGGAGAGGATGTGAACGCGGAGTATTCCGATGCTACACTGGTACATCAGATTGTGACGGATCAGGACATTACGAAAGTGATTCCATCGGGAACAGAGAGTCTTACCGTACAATGTCAGAAAGACGACATTTCGGCAGTGGCGGGTCAGACGGCCAGACTGAAGGGCGGCAATACGACCTATACGGCGGAGATTCAAAGTGACGGAACGGCTGTGTTCACCGGTGTGCGTCCGGGCATCTATCAGCTGCAGATGCCACTTGATTATGGGCTGACACAGAGTGTACCTATGATCTGTCTGGAGCAGACGCAGAGTGGTGTGCATGATAAATACTCTTATAAATATAAGATACAGATGATAGAGGAAAAGTACAGTTCCAAGCAGTGCGGGGGAATTGTCAGCAGCTTAAACAGTTTGTATCGCGAGTTCAATAATAACGCACTCTTTAAGAAGTCACCGTATTATAAGCTGGATGTCAGACAGAAATTTATGAGCAATTTCTACCAGCTTCCGGGAGAGTTGAAGCAGGAGTGGAAAGACCGTGCCGCACAGGTGAATCCGGAACTGAATTATCTGGAGGCACCGACCTCTGTTACATTGACCGAAAAAGACGAGTGGGATAAAGAGTATCTGAAGTCGTATTTCCGGGAACATGTCTGGTATCTTGGCCGGGAATGGAACGGCGAGCCGGACGGCAATCTCATCCTCTCGGTGGAGTCACATTCCCAGGAAGGAAGCTATATGATCCCATACGAGTATACGATGTCCAATGGCAATGAAATTTATGGGTATATAGAGATTCAGTACGATACCAAAGAACCTGAGGCTACACCGAGCAAAGAACCGGAGCAGACGCAGCCTGCTCAGACCACTGCACCCGTAGAGCCGACTCCGGGAGTGACAGAGCCTTCCGATTCGACAATGCCATCCCAGACACCGGATGTAACAACGGCGCCGGCAGTCTCTGAGCCACCGGCCGCAGATCAGACGAATGCACCGGCGGCCACAAGCACTCCGGATGCGACGGGTCAGCCACAGGAACCGTCACCGACTACGTATCCGTGGATGATGCCGCAGCCGCTTCCGACGGAGGCGCCACAGGCGGAACCCATCTATGACGATGATCAGGACAGCATTGCCGTGATCTCCGGGCTGCGCAGGATTGGCAGACGAAAGCTGAAAGTGCGCATTTCTACAGCCAATGCCACCGTGACCGCGTATCACAAACAGTCATCGGGCAAAAAGAAAGTCAAGGCAGTGTGCCGCGGCAAGCAGGTGACTATTACCTGTAAAAAGAACTGGAAGAAGGGGGATGTCCTGGTTCTTATCCTGAAAAAGGACGGATATATGACATCGCGGGTAAAACTCAAAGGGTAAACAACTAGAAAAATCCCGGTAGTCAGGCGGACATGGGTTTGCTATAATAAATAAGATATGCTGACCGGAATGCGTCAGCATGCAGTATGTTCGTGTCAATGACCGGAAGGAGGAAGAAATGAGTGAGTACAAAGTAAAATCACTTCACATGGGGCCTGCCAGATGTGCAGTCGATCTCGGAGACGGAAGTGAACGTGGAGAATATGTAGACCAGGATTACATCCTGCAGAAGCTGGGACGCCCGCATCGTGCGATCAATCTGATGTATTGTTATTATCCGAACGATGAGGGATGGCCGGGACGCGCGAGCGTGGTACACGCCGATCCGTCCGTACAGTTCGCCTGGGATTTCCCATATGATGATTATTTCACATACAAGGGTGGCATCGGCGGCACACTGGACGACGAGCCGTTTACCTGCATGCGCGATGTACGCCGTCATGGTCAGGATGTCCTGCTGACGCTGACGATCGATCCAAAACTGACCGACGATCACATTGTAGCGATCGCAAAGGATCTTTCCACATTCGGACGTGTGCAGCTTCGCATCAATCATGAGGCGACAGGAAACTGGTTCTCCTTTAACAAGCGTGCCGATTATCCCGAGGTGGCTGCGTTCTTCGCACACTGCTGTGAGATCATTCACCGCGAGGCGCCAAATGTCAAGGTGATCATCTGCCTGGATGGCTGCAAAGAGCTTGAGGATGAGAAGATGGAGATGGAGGATATCTTCGCAGAGGCATCCCGCGCAGCCGATATTGTATCGGTAGACCGTTATATGGCACTTCATTGGGGCTGGCCGTACGATGTGGCAGAGCCTGAACTGGAGTGGAAGTCCTTTGCGAGATACACGGTAGACAAGATCTACACGCTCGCCAAGAAGAGTTATGAGAGATATACACTCGTCAACCATGGTGTGAAGAAGCCGATGGTATTGTCCGAGTTCAATGCAGACGGAGATGTCACCGGAGCCTATGACCAGGCGCAGATGCTGCGTGACTTTTGCGACAAGCTCAAGGCAGATCCGGAGCAGTGGCTGTCCGGCTTCACGCTGTATCAGATGAGAGACCGCGGACGCCTGGGACTGGAGATCGAGGATCCAAACAACGCCAATGTCGGCATTGAGCAGCCGATCCTGGACACGTACCGTGAGATCATCCATGAGGACTATTTCAGCCCTGCTATGGAGATCGGCGATGAGGTATCCTTCCCGGTACAGATGCGCTGGGGCGGATCAGAGGACTCCGACGGAATCGCAGTGGAAGTCCATATGGAGAAGAGCCCGGTATTCTGTGAGCTTTACTTTGACGAGGAAACCGTCGACACCAACCTGATGATCGAATTTGGGGATCACTGGTTCTACAAGGCACCTGGTGTAAAATGCGTCGATCTGATGAGCGCATTCTTCAAGAAGCCGCTGGAGGGAGAGGCAGATCTGACACTGAAGATCTTTGCTCCGCCGGCAAGCGGAGAGAACGATCCGGGCCAGGGCGAAGACTGGCAGATCAACTACTACAGTGAGTTGAAGAAGATGCCGACCCTGCGTGTGAGATATGCACCGATCGTGTAGGATGGAACTTTATAAGGAATAAAAAAGGGGAAGCAGATTAATCTGCTTCCCTTTTTTAGAAAAATTCCAAATATTCCCACATGCATTTTCTCTCAAAATCTGGTAATCTGAAAAAGCAGCCTGTCTCCCACAACGAACGATGGTTGTGCAACATACACAAAAAACAAACCGGGAAAGCCGCCGATACCTGTCATTATTTGTGAGTGGGGATAAACCGGACCTGAAACTCTGAATTTTTTGTGAATTATTAAGGAAATTTAACAAAGCATGTTATCGATCGAACATTGTTTTTGTTAAAATAACAGATATTTTTTTGATTTGTCGATAAATATTGCATTTTGCGTATAATGTATGTAAAATAAGGATGAATTTGACTATGCTTCAAGGAGTGGGATAAGGAGTATTTACCTATGATTATAGACTTTCATTCCCATGTGCTGCCGGGGATCGATGATGGCAGCGATGATGTGGCGACTTCTCTGGCCATGCTGGAGGCGAGCCGTGCACAGGGGGTTGACGTGGTGATTGCCACGCCGCATTTTTATGCGGAAAAGGAGAAAATGGATTCGTATCTTGAGAAACGTGCCCATGCAGTCAGTATCCTTGAGAAAGCCATACATAGTAAGGGTGAATCTTCTGAGACATATCCCGAACTTCTGGTGGGTGCCGAGGTGGCATTTTTTCATGGAATCAGCAGGACGGATCAGATCCGGCCGCTGGTGGTGCAGGCAGACGATGGCACGGCAGATGCGCCGCTTCTGCTGGTGGAGATGCCGTTTGAGACCTGGAATGCCCATGTGTTGTCAGAGATTCATGACTTAGTCTACAAAAAGGGCTATCAGGTGATGATCGCCCATCTGGAACGTTATCTGAAGATCTATGGCAACGGACCCTGGATACAGGAACTTTTGGAACTTCCTGTGATCGTCCAGGTCAATGCAAATTCACTATCAAAGAAATCACTGCTGGATGGCAGCAGACAAAAGAAACTGATCAGGCTGTTTGCAGACGGGCAGGCGAAGCTGCTCGGAAGCGACATGCACGGCATGGACCACAGACCGCCGAATCTGGCGGTGGGAAGGGACGTATTGCAGCAGAAGCTGGGAGACGGATTCCTTCGGGACATGGATGACTATGGCAGCAGAGTGTTAGCCAAAGCGGGTGTTTACCCTGAGGCTTATGCAGACCAGAATCTATCCACGGCAGCCGATGGTCTTTTACATACCGGACAGCCGGTGGATGAGGGACTGCGCGAGGTGGCAGCGACCATGGAAGGTGATACCCGGACTGGGGAGACGCATACTGCGGACAGACAGAACCGGGACCGCCGGAGGGGATGATACATATGCACAAGAATGACAGAAAAGTTCTGATACGACTGCTCGGGCTGGTGCTGATCCTATGTGCTGCCTTCTGTGTGATCGTGGGCGTGCTGTACCTTCTTGACAGGCGGCAGAGCGGGACCAGACAGACCTCCGGGGAGGCTTCGGCGGCCGGTGGGAAACCGGACACAGAGGAAGACTACACCGGATATCTGCAGCTGTATGGTCAGGATTACCTGTACAGCCACGACATTGCGACCTATCTGTTCCTGGGGACAGATGCCAGCGGCCATGAGGATGGGACCGGGGATGCCTATCAGGGCAGCATGGGAGATTACATCAATCTCCTGGTGGTCGACAAGACAGATCAGACCTACGCGAGTCTGCTGCTGAACCGTGACACGATGACGGATGTGCAGCTTCTGCAGAAAGACGGGATCGTGCCCGAGAGCCAGGTCATGCAGCTGTGCTGTGCGCACTGGTACGGAGGCGACCGGCAGGCGAGCTGCGAGAACATGGTGCAGGCGGTCAGCCAGATGCTTGGAGGCTTGTGGATCGATGGATATTACGCGGTCTCCATGAAAAATATTCCGCAGATCAATGCGCTGGTGGGCGGTGTGACACTCACGGTGCAGGGGGATTTCAGCCGTTGTGACAAGAGCCTGGTAGAGGGAGAGACAGTCACATTGACGGATGAGCAGGCTTACCATTATATCCATGAGCGCATCAATGCAGATGACGGCGAGAATCTGAGCCGCATGAAGAGACAGCGCCAGTACATGGAAGCCTTTGTCGCACAGGCCAAAGAAAAAATGAGACAGGAACCATCCTTCGGGGTGGATGCCATAGACCAGCTAAAAGGAGCGGCCACCACGGACATCAGTGGCAGCAGGCTTTCCAAGCTGGTGCGCAAGCTGGACACCTATCAGGATCTGGGCGTGTTCCAGTTTGACGGAGAGACCCGCATCGGCCAGGCGCTGGACGATGGACTGGATCACACGGAGTTCTATCCGCAGGAGACTTCGGTAGTCGGTGTGATGACGCAGTTATATCATCTGGTCCGGGACGATGGAGAGGACTGACAAAAGAAAACAGGAGAAAACAACCAATGCAAGAAAAACCAACAACCATGGAAAAGGTATCCGGCCGTCCGCAGGATGACGCGGAGATCGATCTTCTGGATCTGGTCAGATTTTATCTGAGCAAGAGCCTGTACATTATCGTATGCTTCGTCGTAGGAGCAGTGGTGGCAGGGTGTATCACCAAATTTGCCATCAGTCCGACATACCAGTCGACATCCAAACTGTATATCATATCTTCCTCGCAGGGTTCGGTGGTAGACCTTACCGCCCTGAATATCGGAACCGAGCTTTCCTCGGATTATCAGGAACTGTTAAAACTTCGTCCGGTCTATGAGGATGTGATTGATAAATTAAAGCTGGATTACACGGTGGATGAGGTCGCCGGCATGGTGGCCATCGAGAGCATCACGGACACCCGAGTGCTCAAGATCACAGTGACCAGCACCGATCCGCAGGAGGCGATGGACATTGCCAATGAGATGGCCAAGGAGGCTGTCGTATTCCTGCCAAAGATCATGGAGTGTGACAAACCGAACATCGCAGAAAATGCAATCCTGCCGACGCAGAAGAGTGGACCGAGCCTCAAGAAGAACACGGCGATCGGCGCGCTGGTCTGCACGGTACTGTGCCTGGGCGTGCTGACCGTGCTGTATCTGATGGATGATACCCTGCGCGGCGCGGAGGATCTGGAGAAAGAGTTCGGCGTGATGCCGCTGGCGGTGATTCCGGAAGGAATGCTTAACGATCAGTAAACTGATCGTTAAGCTTGCAAGTTTGGAACTTTCGTTCCAAACTTGGGAATGAATATCACCGTTGAGTTTGCAAATGAATAACGATCAATAAATTGATCATTATGCATATTACTTAGGATTGGAGAATATATATGGGAGCTAAAGTTAAGATTGACGGAATTCCGGCTCTTCCGTTTGCGATGGAGGAGGAGATGAACCGTCTTCGCATCAATGTCGGTTTTGCGGGCAGCAAGGTCAAGAAGATCCTGGTCATCAGCACCGAGCCCAATGAGGGCAAGAGTTTTGTGGCGATGCATCTGTGGGATCACATGGGCAGACTGGGCAATCCTTCCGTGCTGGTGGATGCCGATCTCCGCAAGTCAGTCATGATCGACCACTATAAGATCCGCAGAGAGGATGGCAAGCCCATCCGTGGAACCAGCCATTATCTGGCGGAGGACTACAGTCTGGAGGATGCGGTGCTTCAAACCGACATTCCGGGACGTGACCTCCTGCCCAATGCAGATGAAGTCATCAACCCGGCCATCCTGATCGAGTCTGACCGCTTTTCTGAAATGTTAGATGAACTCGCCGGCAAGTACCGCTATGTATTTGTCGATGCACCGCCGCTGGGGCTGGTGTCCGATGGCGAGAGTATTGCCGCACAGTGTGACGGTGCGATCCTGGTGGTGCGCTCCGGCGTGACCTCCAAAAAGGCGGTCCGCACATCACTCCAGCAGCTGGAGCGAAGCGGCTGCAGATTTCTGGGATTTGTCCTGAACCGTGTGGGCAGTTCCAAGGATGCCTACTACAAGAAGGGCTATGGCCATTATGGCAAGTATGGCAGTTATGGTGCATACGGCCGCTACGGAAGTTATGGCACCCAGGAGGACAAAACTGCCGGCAAGGGCGCGGCCGCAGGCCACGGATCCCGCCACAAGAACAAGGCGAAGAGCCGCTCAAAGTGATAGTCCGGAGACGCAAGTCTCCTGATTATAAAAATCCGGGGAAAGGAGGAAGAGACATATGAAGAAGAAAATCGCATCTGTTGTATTGGCATTATCTCTGGTATTTACAGGAGCCGCAGGCGCATCTGCAGCCGGCAGCCCGGTAGATGCAAATGGTGTGACTGCAACTGAGGGTTCTGCTGCAGGTACTGTAGTAAACGTATCCAAGGATGGTACTGCTACCGTGGTAAATGTCGGATCCCCAAAGAAGAGTTCTGTATCAGTCGACACCGTTACAGTCAATGGTGTAAACTACAAGGTTACCACGATCAACAAAGGCGCATTCAAGAAGGCAAAGAAAGTAAAGACCGTCAAGGTCGGAGCTTCTATCACAACCATCAAGAAGGGTGCTTTTACCGGTGCCAAGAAGTTAAAGACTGTCAAGATTGCCAATAAGGCTGCTGTCATCGAGAAAGGCGCGTTCAAAGGATTGAACACCAAGAAGATGACTATCTCAGTCAAGTGCTCTAAGAAGGAGCTCAAGGCCATTCAGGCAAAGTACAAGAAGGCCGGCTTCAAGGGCAAGGTTAAGAGATATTAATTTCCGGCCAGAGCAACATCATACGTGACCAGAGGGTTTGATCCCGGTTCTGCCGGGGCCTCTGGCCATATTCTAATGTAGAAAATCATGCCGTGTCCGGAGTCCGGATATGGCTGTCGATAAAGTATTACAACGGAGGGAAATGGGAGGTACGGATGTATAGAAAAGATAACGAGAGCTGGCTGAAGCATGCCGACTTTATCGTGCTGGATCTGTTGTGTCTCCAGCTGGCATACATTCTGGCATACGGGCAGAGAGGCTACGGCTTCAATCCCTACGGACCGGTGCTGTACCGCAGCATGGCCTTTGTCTTTTTTATGGCAGATATGATGGTGATCCTGGCTTACGGTACGATGCGCAATGTACTTAAGCGCGGCATGTATCGTAACCTGGTAGTGACCCTGAACCATACGACCATGGTCGTCGCACTGTCGGTGCTGTACCTGTTCCTCTCACACAGAGGACAGGACTTCTCCAGACAGGTCTATATCGTGACGATCGTGCTCTATCTCGTATTGGCGTATGTGACCAGAGAACTCTGGAAACGGCGTCTGCACAAGGAGATGGAGGATGGTGGCGGCCAGAAACTGATGATCATCACCTCACAGAGTGAGGTGAACCGTGTCATCACAAACCTGATGGAAAACAACTACGCCAGATATGATCTGGTGGGAATTGCCCTGGTAGATGCCGACTGGGTCGGATGCGAAGTACAGGGTGTGCCGGTGGTCGCCACCGGCCTGAATGCAGCCGAGTACGTCTGCCAGCAGTGGATCGATGAGGTCTTTGTCATTGTATCCGAGTTCCTTCCTTATCCGAAAGAACTGATGCATCAGCTGGCTGAGACCGGTGTGACCATCCACCTGAACCTGGCCAAGATGAATGACGGCTCTATCAATAACCAGTTCATCGAGAAGGTAGGAAACTACACCGTCATCACGCGGAGTATGAACTACGCATCGACCAGAGAACTTCTCATGAAGCGGTGCCTGGATATCCTGGGCGGTCTGGTGGGATGCTTCTTCACCGGGATCATCTTCCTGTTCGTGGCACCTGCGATCTACATCGCATCGCCGGGACCGATCTTCTTCTCACAGGAGCGCATCGGCAAGAACGGCAAGAAGTTCAAAATGTACAAGTTCCGCAGCATGTATCTGGATGCCGAGGAGCGCAAGGCGGAGCTCATGGAAGAGAACAAGCTGGGCGACGGCAAGATGTTCAAGATGGACTTTGATCCGCGTGTCATCGGCAACCGCGAGCTGCCGGACGGCACCCGCAAGACCGGAGTCGGCGACTTCCTTCGCCGCACCAGCCTCGACGAATTCCCGCAGTTCTGGAACGTCCTCAAGGGCGATATGTCCCTGGTGGGCACCAGGCCGCCGCTGGAGAGCGAGACGTCATTGTACGAGCTGCATCACCACGCCAGACTCGCCATCAAACCCGGCATCACCGGTGTATGGCAGGTCAATGGCCGAAGCGATATCACGGATTTCGAGGAAGTGGTACGACTGGACAAGGAGTATATTGAGAACTGGGATATCAGCATGGACTTTAAGGTGCTGTTTAAGACCGTGAAGGTGTTGTTGAAGAAAGATGGAGCAGTGTGAGGAAGAAGATGGAAAAACAGTTGCGGATTGCCATGTTAGGACACAAAAGAATACCGAGCCGCGAAGGCGGCATAGAGATCGTAGTGGAAGAACTGGCTTCCCGGATGGCCAATGCCGGACATCAGGTCGTCTGCTATAATCGCGCCGGGCACCATGTCAGTGGTGCTGCCTACGACACGGAGAAGCGAAAGCAGTATGGAGCAGTACGGTTGAAAACAGTTCCCACGATAGAAAAGAAGGGGCTGGCAGCCGTCAGTTCGTCATTCTTTGCCTGTCTTTGTTCTGCATTGAGCAGATATGATGTGGTACATATCCATGCGGAGGGACCGGCGTTCTTTAGTTTCCTTCCAAAGCTGTTTGGCAAGAGAGTCGTAGTTACAGTACATGGAATAGACTGGCAGCGAGAAAAATGGAAATCCGGTTTTGGATCGAAATATATCCGACAGGGAGAAAAAAATGCGGTCAGATATGCCGATGAAATCATAGTTCTGAGCAAGGGCGTGCAGGATTATTTTCAGCAAACTTACAGCAGAACGACACGGTTTATTCCGAATGGAGTGAACGTGCCTGAAAAACGACCGGCAGAAGATATTAGCCAAAAGTATGGTCTGACCAAAGATTCCTATATCCTGTATCTGGGACGCCTGGTTCCTGAAAAAGGAATCCGATATCTGATCGAAGCCTTCCGGCAGGTTCGTACTGATAAGAGACTGGTGATCGCCGGTGGATCCAGCGATACCGATACATTTACCGAAGAACTGCATGAGATGGCAAAGGATGATCCGCGGATCTTGTTTACCGGGTTTGTCCAGGGCCAGACACTGGAAGAACTGTATAGCAATGCGTACCTGTACACGTTGCCATCGGATCTTGAGGGAATGCCTCTGAGTCTGTTGGAAGCGATGAGTTACGGAAATGCATGCGTAGTATCGGATATTCCGGAGTGCACGGAGGTCGTAGAGGAAAAAGCGCTGGTATTTCCGAAGGGAAATGTCAATGCATTGCGAGAATGTCTGCAGGATGCCTGTGATCATCCTGATAAGATAGATAACCTGAAACAACAAGCGGCAGATTATATATGTGCCAGGTACAACTGGGATGATGTTGTGAAAGAGACATTGCAGTTGTACGGGAGGGAGAAGTAGATGCGAGTACTGATGATCAATAAGTTTCTGTATCCCAATGGGGGCAGTGAGACTTATATCTTTAAATTGGGAGAACATCTCGAAAAGATGGGCCATGAAGTTCAGTATTTCGGTATGGAACATGAAGGCCGGTGTGTAGGAAACCAGGTCAATGCGTATACCTCAGATATGGATTTTCATGGAGGCTCCAAACTGGCAAAACTGACATATCCGTTTAAGACGATATACAGTAAGGAAGCACGAATTCAGTTGCGCAAGGTGTTGGATGATTTCAAGCCGGATGTTTGTCATCTGAACAACTTTAATTATCAGTTGACTCCATCCATGATTCTGGAAATCGTGAAATGGCGCAAAGAGTCAGGAAAGCAATGTAAGATTGTATTTACCGCGCATGACTATCAGCTGGTCTGCCCGAATCATATGTGTAATAACCCGAACACCCATGAGAACTGCGAAAAGTGCCTGGGTGGTCATTTCATACAATGTACCAAAGGAAAATGCATCCATGGTTCCACTGCAAAGAGTGTGATCGGAACTCTGGAAGCGCAGTTCTGGAAACTAAAAGGAACTTATCAGTACATAGATACGATGATCTGCTGTTCCGAATTTATGAAGAGTAAGATGGACAGCAACCCGCTGTTTGCCACGAGGACTGTGGCAATGCATAACTTCATCGACGAGGTGGAGTGGAAGGAAGTTCCTAAGAAAGATTATGTCCTCTACTTTGGCCGTTTCTCTGAGGAGAAAGGAATCGGCACACTCATTCAGGTCTGTAAAGAATTGCCGGATATACAGTTCATCTTTGCCGGTACCGGTGCACTGGAAGATACCATCAAGGGTGTAAGCAACATTAAGAATGTTGGATTCCAGAAGGGTGAGGCACTGGAACAACTGATCCGGGAGGCTAGGTTTTCCATTTATCCGTCTGAGTGGTATGAGAACTGTCCGTTCTCTGTCATGGAATCTCAGATGTACGGCACGCCGGTGTTAGGTGCCAATATCGGTGGCATTCCGGAACTGATCCAGGTCGGCAAGACCGGTGAACTGTTTGAGAGCGGAGATGGAAAAGATCTGAAGCTGAAAGTTCAAAAGCTCTGGGATGATAAGGAATTGTGCCGGAAGTATAGTGAAAACTGTAGGAATATCAGTTTCGATACGATTGATGATTATTATGAGAAGATAATGAAGGTGTATCAGAGAAGATAGATAGGAGTATAAAAAATGTCTAATAACAGCGAAAAAAAATTAAATGGTACGGTCATTGTTACTTATCGTTGCAACGCTCGTTGTTCCATGTGTAATCGGTACAAAGCTCCTTCTAAGCCAGAGGAAGAAATCAGTATCGAAACGATCAAAAAGTTGCCAAAGATGTACTTTACAAACATTACCGGTGGAGAGCCGTTCATTCGTACAGATCTAAAGGACATTGTGCGTGAACTGTATAAGAAGTCTGATCGCATCGTTATCTCGACGAATGGATTCTTTACAGATCGTATTGTGGATCTGTGTAAGGAGTTCCCACAAATTGGTATTCGCATTTCCATCGAGGGACTTGAACAGACTAATAATGACATTCGTGGACTTCAGAATGGATACCAGAGGGGTTATGGAACGTTAAAGAAGTTACGTGAGATGGGCATGAAGGATGTTGGCTTTGGTATGACGGTGCAAGATAAGAATGCACCGGATCTGGTTCCTTTATATCAGATTTCCAATGAAATGGGTATGGAGTTTGCAACAGCGTCCCTGCACAACAGCTTCTATTTCGTTGAGGCGAAGAACATTATCCATGATCGTCCAATGGTTGCAAAGAATTTTGAAAATTTGGTCAATGAGCTGCTCCGTAGCAACAGCCCAAAGAAGTGGTTCAGAGCATATTTTAACCATGGCTTGATCAATTATATTTATGGACAGAAAAGACTGCTTCCATGTGATATGAGTTTTGATACCTTCTTTATCGATCCATATGGGGATGTAATGCCTTGTAATGGAACGAAAGATAAAGAGGTTATGGGAAACTTAAACGAACAGGGATGGAATGAGTTGTGGAACAGTCCGCAGGCAGAGGAGGTTCGTAAGAAGGTTCGATGCTGTAATCGCGACTGCTGGATGATCGGTTCCGTGTCTCCGGCTATGCATAAGTATATCTGGAAACCTGCAACTTGGGTTCTGGTGCACAAGTTTAAGGCTCTCTTCACCAAACATCCGTACAGCATGTATGAACTGAAGATTTGCCGCGACTACCGTGACGGTAAAGTTACCAAAGAGGATCTGGACAAGTGCAGTACCTGTGATATGAACTGTGTGATCAACAACGGTCTGAGTGAAGCTTCTAAGGAGCAGCTGAAGCATAAGACCGGCGAGGAAATTGTGGATGCTGATATCGCACAGCAGATGGAGACGAAGTGATGAATATCCTGTATATAGCTTATTCATGTAACCCTTTTGCTGGAAGTGAAGATAAAATCGGTTGGTGCGTTCCTTATGAAAGTTCAAAAACAAACAAAGTTTATGTGATCACAAAAGAAGAACAACGTGAACCAGTCGAAAAATATTTGCAGAGTCACCCACTTGAAAATATAAAGTTTTATTATGTTGATATCCCGAATTTTTACAAGAAAATCTTCAAGGGATTCATGTATTCTGGAAGACTTAATGTGTGGAATAGACGAGTGCTTCCTCTTGCAAAGAAAATCTGTGCGGATCAGAAGATTGACGTTATTCATCAGATTACGCCAATTGAATTCCGTGCAATTGGAGACTATGGAAAGATAGCAAATATCAAATTCGTCTGCGGACCACTTGGCGGAGGAGAGTCTTTGCCTAATGGATTAAAAGATTACGCAAAGGGGCATGAAATCATTGAAGTCGTTCGCTCAGGGATAAATCGTTGGTATCGTTTTAAGC
>ERZ1034984.2207-NODE-2207-length-16175-cov-22.146402_pt1 | contig 16175 bp, 12 predicted proteins | sample MGYA00520589_ERZ1034984 | MGnify/ENA primary metagenome ERZ1034984 (study PRJEB33766, sample SAMN09781790) | gut metagenome | biome: gut microbiome | host: Homo sapiens | place: Madagascar | study: EMG produced TPA metagenomics assembly of the PRJNA485056 data... | reverse complement strand
TTCTCTTTTCTGGACGCGTTCAGCTTTCAAAGTGCGCAAAGAATTTTACGTTACCTAGTATTTTTTCCCTTCGGGCAATGGTGCAAATAGGATTTTGGAAACCCTTTCGATATCTTCTTCTCCTTCGTTTTTATTGGGGTTAGCAGCTAGGTAAAGGATAGAGCATTGATAGTTGTCGATATATGTTATTGGGATTCTGATGCTATCGTTGTCGATTCGTTCTGGGTGCCCCAAGGTGATTCCTTCCAAGCCAACGTTTGAATAGACGGTGAATGGATTTCCGAAGATGTTCAAGTTTTCTTGTCGTGGGAACAGCAATCTACAAGTTGTTCCTTCGCGGTCCGGAACTTCGTCATCGGTTCTTACGGTTATCGAATCAGGCTTGAAGCCTAGCCCCACGGCTTGTTTTTCGTAGATGCAGCGATGTAGTCTTTCGATATTGGCGAACGTAGCTTTATCAAGCGCCTTGTTCGTCTGAAATGCGATTCCGAGAGCTTTTTCGACCTTGACCACCTTTTCCCAAAATGGGGCAAGTAACTCTTCGCTTGACTTGTCTGGGTTTTGGTTTATCGCGCCGAAGCCATCGATGACGGTTTCCCCTGTGCGCATGCCGTCGATGATTGTGGCTGCAATCAGGCATTTTCTTGCACTGGGCTCATTCGAATTGTTAAAAGAAAAACCGTACGAGATAGTATGGCTCGAAGTGCTGATGTGCAAATGTGCGTTCAGCGCTCCTTCCTCGCCTGCGAAGTTTAGCGTGTCGATGTTGTCTGAAGGTTTTTGAGTAAGGGGAACGTTCAGATGTGCATCTTTGCGTGTTAATGGCATGTTGTGCCTAAGGGGTTCCCTGAAAACGAAAAACCTTCCTTTATTAGCTGCTTGGTTGTCATCTGCGGTTCTGATAAGGTAACCAAATGGAAGCTGTCCGTTCTCTAGATAGAGAACAGCATCGTTTCCTTCGAGTTCAACTTCTTCAAGCGTGTTGTTCATCAACTCGTTGATAGACTTTTCGGTTATCCCTCTATCGCCCAACATCTTTTTTTGTCGATCCGTGAGTCTTGGCTTGAGGCCGCTTAGCTTAAGCTTTGCACCATTTTTTGGAACGAGACTGCATATTGACTCATTTGTTTCGTCTCTAAGATATTCGTACGCTTCGGGTAGCGTCGAGTTGAAGAAATCAATCATTTGCTGAGGGATGGGGGCTTCTTTGCTTGGTTGAGCTAAGTCTTTGAACGATCCGTACATGCTTATCCCTCTCTGACCTTTGTTAACAGCAGTTCTTTCTCTTCTTTAGCAATTGCGAGTTCGCCGATTTTTCTGCGCAACTCTGATGCCTCTCCTTTTGCGGCGAAGATATCGCTAATGTCGTCGTAGTCGAACTCGAGCAAATATGTTGTCGGTTGCCATAGCGTTCGTCGATAATTGTCCAGCATGTTGACTTTTGTTGGGACGAGAAAACGCGGCATGCCAGATGGGAGGTCTGCGGGGATGAACCGCTACTCGCATTCGTCTTCGAAGCAGTAATCGGTTCCATTATTGGTGCCCCATATGGGCTTAGTGAATGCCAAGTTTGTGATAAGGAAATCGCATAGCGTGTTTAGGGGCCCGGTCTCTTGCTCTGGAGATGCAGAGAATGCGGCTTCCAAAGCTTGTGTGAAGTCTTGAGCGAACGGCGATGTGGAAAGAATGTAGTGCACGGGCTGAACCCCGTTTTTCATGCCCCACTTTTTGCCGAGGCCAATTCCGTAGCTTCCGTACTGATCCCTATGTGGCTTGAGGCGGGTTTCTTCGGGTGCAATGTCGCAAAAGCAAATCATCGGAAATGCGATGCTGCTAACCTGTTCGATGTTGAGAAATGACAGGTCTTCAACGACGTAGTTCAGCGTGAACCCTTTGTGCACAAGCGCGCTGATGATTCTGTCCGGCATCTTAGCGAAGTGATAGAGATTATCGGAGTACTGCTTTGAGTGGATCACGGCGTGCTCTAGCGTCATGACCGAAGATGCGGCGTTCATGGCGATCCCCCTCTCGATGTGTTTGCGCAGCTGTGCGAATGAGGTTTTGCGCGCTGCTTGATTCTTATCGCTCTATCGGACATACCTTCCGATTCCATGCTGATTGTATCGCCGCGACATCGTTTTGCATGCGTTTCCTTGACTAGTGTAGATTGATGTCGAACGAAGGGCTGTATGGCTAGTTTTGTCCAGAACGGGTGGGTCTCGGCTGTAAAGTTCACGATTCTATGTTTTGCCACCGGATTAAAGCGTCGGTGGTTTTCGATGGATTGCAACAAAGGGTAAACGGCTCAAGATCAAAATCGGCAATCTATGGATTACTGTCTTCGAGAGCGCGCTGTAACGGTATAGGCGGGAGATAGACATTGAATGAAGTGACGTACGAGGCGGCAACTTGGGGCAGCGATTGGGAAGAGGCGGAACAGGGTTCGACCGTGGCGATAGCCTCTTTTGACAATGCGAACGGGGCTCAAATCAACGTTCCTTACGGGATGCTTCTTTGCAAGCGCGATTGCGTTGTCCAGCAAAGCGAAACCGCCGACTTCTTGTTTGGCATCAGTCGCAAGTGTGACTATATCGTCCTTTCTGACTGCAGCGTGCGCAGCGCCGAATACCCTTCTCGTGGTGCTGGAAAGCAAACGATTCGCGGCAATTGGCTTATGTGCTCGAAATCGATGTTTGATCCCGAAGCGCCCATTTCGGAAATTCGATTTGAGTTAACCGGCTTGCTGGAATGGTCGGGCCGCAATATGGTAGACGAGACGACTCAATATGACGAGAATTATGCCCTCCTTCGGAGCAGCGCCGTCCTTTCAGCTGAAAACCAAGAAGCGCAAAAGCTCTATTCATGCGACTCGTATTCGATTGAGCTGCGTTTTCGTTCGATTAGGGGGCCTAAAAAGCTGTCTGAAACGGTATTTCGAAATAAGGCGATTGTCGCAATTTGCTTCTCTAGCGCCGTTGCCCTTGACGAAGCCCTTTTCAAGCTTCATAAAGTGCAGTCATTCGTTTCGTTTTGCTGCGGTTGGTATGCAAGTGTCGAGTCTGTAGCGCTCATTAACGAGCAGGGTATCAGCATTGATTTTCATTGCAGATTCATTTGCAGCGATAGGGTTCCGGGCCAAGATGATTTTATGCACATGCCTATTCCTTTGAGCTCCGTTGGAGACAAGGTTGATTCAGTGCTTGGAAAATGGCTTGATGCCAGCGAGGAGCTGACTGCTGCATGCAATGTCTTGGTGCCGCTCTCCACGCGAAAAAGCGATACCTATATGGATTTGCAATTTCTTGCAGCTTCTCAAGCATTCGAGTCGCTATCTGTGGAGGGCAGAAGCGTTAAAGCCTTTTCTGACGAGGAGTTTGAGCGCATGGAGGAGGTCGTCAGAAACTCCATCCAGGATAATAGAGTTCGGCAGTGGGCGTGCAACAGACTCTTTGGCCATAATAGCAATAAGCTTGGGCAACGAAAGTTGCTCGAGGATTTGTATGATTTCATTGGGCCTTTTGCGGCGAAGGTGTTTCCTGATAAAAAAGCGTTTATTCAAAGACACGTGCAGATGAGGAATGATATCACCCATAGAAACCCAGCATCGATGAGCATTGACCATTCGCGCTTGTTTTATCACACGCAAGGCATCATCGTCCTTTGCCATGCGGCCATTATGCGCAAGATTGGGCTAACGGAATCAGAGGTTGTCGAGCATTTTGCCCGCAGTCATTTTCGGGAATACCTGATTAGGGAGGCAGCTGACCTTTGATTGCCGTCTGGGGGAAATCGGAAAGGATGGGGGTGCGTTGCATGAATAACGCCGTCGTGCGGCATTCTCGACTTACCTGAGGATAAAGGGATACGTGTTTCTTTGTGCCGACTATGCAGTCCGCCCTTGGGGTGGTCAAGGTTTCTTGGACGGAAAGAGTCTCTTCAGGCAACGTCTTGCTCTAGGTCGCACGGGTGTTTAGCCGATCCCTAAGTGTCTCCTCCGCCTGTTGTAGCGGAGCTCGATGCGCTTGAACGCGTTCCACTTCACCTGCAGCCCCAGCTTGCGCATGACGGAGAGCACCCGTTTCTCGCCGACGACGATGCCGTCGCGCCTGAGCTCGCGGTTGATCCGGCGGTACGATCGTGTCGGAAAAGTTGGCGTAAGCGAAGCGGATCGGGATGGCTTTGAAGGGAAATGGCCTTCGCCCTGGAATCTGGAATTGCGGCATAGCGGATTCTTGGAAAGGACGAAGACCGCAATGGAGGGTCTAGCAGAAAGCGCGCGGGAGCAGCCGGCGATGCCGAGGTTCGAGGACGGGTCGGTGAACCTGAGGGAGCTCATAAGGCGCATCGCCGAGGGCGTCGTGACCACGATCATGGACGCCGAGGCCGACCAGCTGTGCGCGGGGGGCGCCAACGGCCGCAACGGCTACCGCGAGCGCAACCTGGTCACCTGCGTCAGCCAGCATGATGATCGGGGCGTCGATGCGTCTCTCGGAGAGGATCGGGGCGACTGCTCTTTAGCCGTGTCTTTCGAGAACGGCGAGACGCTTAGTGCGAATGCTCGTCTGAATTCCAATAAACCAGGGGAGCTGGAAATCGTTCGAAGACAACTCGGGAACAATGTTATCCGGCATACGATTAGGACTTCATTGGAAGGATTCGGTTGGAGCATGGTGGATGATACGCCTGTGACATGCTGACCATTCTTGACATGCTGATCGTCCTTTCTTGCGTCCTTGGTTGAATACCTGGTAGCAATGACCAAGGAGGCGGATTGCGGTGGTTGGCGTGTTAGTCATCGATATGCGCAAACTCAGCTACCCGCCGATATGGCTACTCTTTGAGCAGGGACGCGTCCAAGTAGCGGCGGGAGCCCCATTCGCTGTCGGCGCTGGCGGTTGCTGTGGCCTTGCCTGCGGGCAGGACCCTGCGATGTCGGATGCGCGCCCGCATCGGCGCTTACGGCTGCCGAGGCTTCGCCCGTGGTCGCGCCCCTGCGACTTCTGGATGGTTTTGCGGGAAACGGGGGCCGATTTCGCCATGGGTCCTGGACTTCTGTGCGGTTTCCGGCGGGAGTTGTTCGCTGTCGGCTCCGCCGACCTGGGGAAACGCTGGCGTGTTGCGGCGTTTCGGGCCGATTCGCCCTGCGAAACCGTCCAGTAGTTGCAAGTGGGGTTCGCTTGCGTCGGAGATGGCGCATCTTAACGTGTGTTTCGGTCTGGTTGGTGCTGGGCGCAAGCATTGCGATTGCTAAGTCTGCAATTGCTCATAGTTAAGCTGCTGGACTATTGATATGCTGTGACATGGAAGCGATGCTTGTTTTTTAGAGGAGGGATCACTTGTCGATTGGTGACTTCACGACGGAGTCCTTCTGCCGTCAGATGTGCGATTATGGCTTTTTCGCAGAGCAGATACCTCCCTGTTACTCCTCCAAGGCATTTGCCAAACAATACTCCAAGCTCAATTCGCTGGTTACAAAACCTTTTCAGACTGCTCCGGTTACTCTGTCGATTTACAAGACGAAAACCTCTCGTCGTGTTGTTTCCGCCGCAAACCCTTATGCTTTTGCGTGCGTAGCTCAGTATTTAGGAGAACATCGTAAGGAAGTCTTGCGGTATGCGCGAAGCGAGAACTCGGAATCTCCAGTTACTTTTATTCACTATTATAACGAGGATAAACATGAGGTTATCAATTCTGAGCTAGCCAGGACCGTCGCTCAAAGCGAAGAGCGATTTTCGGAAGAATCTTCGCGATCGCATTAATAAAGCGATGGGCTATCGTTTTAGGCTCTCTGTAGACATCGCTACTTTTTACGATTCTATATATACCCATTCTATTGCATGGGCGGTGTGCGGGAAGCGCGAGGCGAAGAGGATTCGCTTCCAAGAAGGAGCCAAGAAAACGGAGCAATATGTATTTGCCGATAACTTGGATACGCGTATGCGCAATCAGAAGAATCAGGAAACTAGTGGAATCCTTACAGGACCGTTCACATCGCGAATTTTCTCAGAGATTATCATGGCTGCGGTTGATAAAAAACTGCGAGAAGAGGGGTATATTTTCAAGCGCTATGTTGACGACTTTAAGTTCTATTTCCGCTCAGAACCTGAAGCCCAAAAAGCGATTGTTGAAATTTCAAAAATAATTGCAGAGTTTAACCTGTCAATCAATCAGGCAAAGATCGAAATCGTAGAGTATCCGTTTGACCTTGAATCGCGTATGAAGGAGCGCCTTGATAATTCTCTCGAGGATAGCGTGTATTCTGCGTTGATGGAGGCGGGCCGCCTTTACCTGGAGGGAGAAAAGGGGGCCTATAAATACGCTCTAAAAATGCTAAAGAATAAGGCAATACCTGATGTTGACTTTGAGCCGGTTCTCTCAATGCTATTCAACATAAACCTTCTCGATCCGAAGTATGCACGTTTTATCGTCGACTATCTAAGGAAAAGCAAAAGTGTGGTTGGAGGGCAGCGCCTTTCGGAGATTATAAACGCAGAACTTCGTTGCGGATTGCAAGATGGTCATGAGCAAGAAGTGCTGAACCTTTTGTTCTTCCTTCGTGCAATAGGTCTCGAGCTCGAGGGCTCATTATTGCTAGATTCTTTAAAGATGGGTAACGATTTCATAGACGTGATTGCTCTTGATTGTTGGGTAAATAAGAATGACTTGGTTAAAAGATCGCTTAATGAGGCTCGAGCCATTAATCAAGAAGTTAACAGGATTTCCGATGCTCTCCAAAAAGAGTCGGTTGATGGCGAGCACTGGCTGCTTATTTATGAAGCAAAGGCTCATCAATTGCTTAATGCAGGTGATTTTACGGGTAAAGCAGCGGTTTTCTTCGAGAAGATGCTTGATCAGGGCGTTAGTTTTTATTGTCCTGATCGGGGATGATTGTCAATGGTTGTCAATCGGGGCTGCCTAATCTGAAAGTAGGGGGCGATGCTCAGACGCATCAGACGATGGCTGAAAATGCATGTCAGCTTTAATTCGTATCTCAAAATCGCAACTTTTCTTGAACCAATCGAGCAGAAAATCGATTTGCTGAAATACGCGTTTTTCACGAGGACAAAAGAGGGTAGTTGCCTTCGTGGGACAGCGTTTCCTAAGGTTCATCGGTTAATAAGCAGTGCTGTATTCAGGGCCTGTCCCTATCTTGTCTTGCTTGTCGCTCTGCTGCTTGTTCCGGCAATTGTGCCCCAGTGCATTGCAGGTGCAATCTTGATGCATGGTGATGCTTCTGCTGCTTCTGGTTTTATGACGGCTATTCTTGCGATTGCTGGCATTTTTCTGACCCTGTTCTATACGAATGCGCCCACTGTCTTTTGGAATAAATATCCTAGCAGCAGCGGTGACATTCCAGCGCTCTTCGTCTCGCTGGTTTCATCTGACAAAGATCTAAACTACTGTACGTCGCTTGTTGTGGTAGTGTCGTTTTCGTTTGTTGCGTGTGTTGTGCAGTGGTTTAATTGGCTTGCGTTCGCATATGTCCTCATCCTCGTAATGGTTTTAATCGGAAAGCTCCCAAGCATTTTTGCTTTGGGAACGGGTAGGACGGACATAACTGCAATATCGGCAATTCCGGCGAACAGATTCCTCGTTCTCGCCAAGACAGCATCTTTTGAAAAATCCTTCTCCGATTCTGAGCATCTCGTTCTCTGCTTTAAGAGACTCGCAAGTAGCAACCTGGCAATGCTCGATCGCCTCATGGATTTCAGCTTGATGGCGGGCGACTATGCTTCGGCTTACGCGAAAGCCGTCAATAAGGTGGTTCTTGAAACGCTTGTTGAGTACTGTAGGTCTTCGGCCTTGATTGACGCTCAATCGCATTGGCATACTGAAAGAACCACCCATAAAACTTGGTTTACAAGTTCGAGTCACGAGATTAGCTTGGCTATCGCCACTGGTACAATTCCTCAACCGAAAAGCGAAGCCGATTGTCTTGGGTATCACAAAGAACTGGGACGTATCTCGGAAAAGTACGGAAGATTCTTGATTAAGAATAATTCAATCAACGAGTATTCGAATTTCATCTCTTTGTCTACGAGTGCTCTTGAATGGTGCTTGAAGACCGGAGACGTCGAGTGGGCAGTAGAATATTCTAAAACCCTGCTGACTCAATGTTTGGAGTTTGGTCTTTCGGTAAGCGTTAACGATAAAGGGGACCTTCGAGCGAAGTGCTGTTTGTTGGAGCAATATGCCATAATGCTTATGACGGTCCCTTTGGAATTGGGCAAGCTCTGTGACGGGGTGGCCTCTAGCGCCTTTCATTTTGATTCTTTCAGTTCCTTCTCGCAGGGAGAACTCCAAAGGCAGGGTTTTCCGCTAGGTAAAAACGACGAAATGCGAGCGTTGTGTAAAAAGCTAAAATACGAACAGGATGCTTTCGGAGCGGTCGAAACGCCGGCATGGTGGTTCGATAAAAGTGTTGACTCTCTTGGCCTGGAAAGTGCTGAGCGGCTCTGTTCTTCTATCCTTCTGCTTCACGATCGATACTGTTCTACGGTTAAGGACCTCGCTGTATCTGATTCCAAGTCAAGCTACATTTTGGCGCTTAAGGAAGCCGAGCTGTACAGCAAGTGCAGGAATTGCGTATGCAACCTTTCGGTTTTGGCGAAAACGGCATTCAACGCTGAAGTGTTAGAAAGGGACTACCTTGCAGAGATGAAGGCCATTCACAATGATGTGGTAAGGATTTATCCGGATCTTGCAAAGTCTTTCTTGGAGAGCGATGAATCTGTGGACTTCTTCCCGGACTTGTACGGGTTCGTCTATTTCAATTTCTACCAATTGCTGTTTGAGTATATTATCGGCAATCAACTCGAACCGTTCTGCTCGTCGATCGAGGCGCTATATCGCCTCGTTGTCATAGCTTCTTGGGATTTGCAAAAGATGTTGTCTGAAGGCTCTTATGACGATGCTTATAAAGCGCAGATTCTTTCCGAACCAACCATTCTCTTTCTTGAGCTTTGCGGAATGGCGTATGTAATGGCAGAGCTTCATGGGGACAAAGAAAGCCAGAGCAACATTTCTAACTACGTATGCTCTGTTCTTGAAGCGAATCCGAATGAGCGAATGCGATGGATGGCTTGTATTTCCATTTGCGACAATTTTGCATTTAACAGCAAGATTGATACGGATTTGTTTTGTTGGCGCAGAAGCTTTATCGATGCCGTTGAAGCATCGGGGCTCTATCCAGATATCCCCCGAATATCGTTTAGTTTGTCGGATTGGGATATTTCAGCCGGAAAAGAACGTCTGTTGGAGATGCTTCCCAGAAGCGTTTTTGACCTCAATGACTTCAGCGGGTGCAAGGTTTTTAAGAAGTACCTGCTCAAGGTGGATAATCATGATTAGAGAGCCAAAAGTAAAAAAGAAAGATTCGGTTGATTACCTGCGGTTTAGAGCGGAGGTGTCATCGATGCTTTATATGGCGATGCCCCGTAGCAAGGAGGTGCTATGCATCGGTTCAAGAGCGACAGACACCGATTACGACTTGCGGTATCGCATCTGCGAGGATGTTTGTCGGATTATGACAGACATGCTAACACAAGGGGTGGCATCTTGGTGCTTGTGCGTCAACCCGGTGAGCGGCTCGGAGATGCCCTTCTTATTTCGGCCTAGAAAGCAGGCGGTTAAGGGTTTTGCGATCACTTCGATGGTTATCCGCTCTCGTGATATCGGCATTTCCCGGAGGAGTGTACGTTCGCTTGTAAAGCGGCTGAAGCATTCGGAACTACCACTTCAAGACATGTCTCTCGTGCGGTTCATCGATGATAGGGCTATGATAGCTGATCACTGGGGGCATGCGCTTGGATGGCGCATGTCGGCTTCGTCTGTTTTTACTGAACCATGCATTCTGCTGAACCGATGCGATAGGAAGATTCTTGCGATTAAATTGTGCGAGGTTATACAGGATGCCATGAATGAAGCCTTATCGAAGTCGGGATTAGCTGATTATGAAATCGAAATCCCAACCTACGATAGGGAAGAACTCGAAACTTCAAGGCGGCAGTACGTCGAAGGAAATCTTGACGAGAAAACATTTTGCGATCTGGTGTTTCCTTAACTTTTTGGAAGAGAAAATGAGCAAGGCAAGATTAGCGCGGCTTTGTGGGATTTTGAATCTCGTGGCGTAGTTGATTCGGACCAACTTGGCGAAAGGTCGCTATTTTGAATATATCAGGCGTTGGCGTCCCAGATAAGCTTACCGATGCGCTTCTTGAGGGCAATTTGGTTATTTTTGCGGGGGCGGGTGTTTCGATGCAGCCGCCAGAGCCGTTGGTTTCGTTTCGCGATTTAGTAAAAGGCATTGCGAGCGATGTCGATCCTTCTGGAAGGTGCAACTCTCTCATGGAGGATGGCGAGTCTTGCGAAGCCGCGTTGGGGAGGCTTTCCGAATTCGGCGATATTTACGCGAGTTGTTCCTCAAGATTGAATCAACCGATATGCTCTGAGCTTCATAAGAACATCCTCGCCCTTAGCATGCGGGGAGGGGCTATTCGCATTGTTACAACTAATTTCGACAAGAAGTTTGAGAGCGCTGCCGAGTCGACGGATTGTCAAATGCGCATCTATCACGCCCCTGCTTTGCCTATGGGCGATTCTTTTGATGGCCTAGTGTATCTTCATGGCGACATCGATCATCCCAAGGATATGGTTCTAACCGATTCCGACTTTGGCAAAGCGTATGTTTCGCGGGGCTGGGCATCGAGATTCCTCGTTGAGATGTTCTCGCATTACACGGTTCTTTTTGTTGGATATAGCTGCGATGATATGATGGTCCATTATTTAGCGCGTTCAATTTCTGCAGAGGTTCGGGGGAGGGTTTTCGCTTTAAGCAGAGATAGCGAGGACTTGCAGAAGTGGCGGAGCCGAGGGATTGAGCCCATTCTCTTTTCCGAATTCGATCAGCTTCCAGGATTGTTTGGTGTCTGGGCAAACAAAGTTAGCCTAACCTTCTATGAGCGCTCTGTTTTCGTGCGCAGTGTTGCCGCGAAAGGTGACGATGCTGATAAATGGGCACGAGATGAGCTTGTTAGGTTGTTGACGCTTCGGTCTTCTTCTGACAAAGAGCGTGCTGCTTTGGCTTCGGCCTTTGTTGATGCCTCTGTTGGGGTGGGCGCATTACGCCTTCTTTCATCGGTTGGCATGGATGACTTCTTGTATGCCGAGGAATGCCCGGAATGGCAGCTTCCTTTCTTTAATTGGGCTGCGGGTAGCCTTGCCTGCGAGCAATATCGCGACCTCCTTGTTTTGTCGGCAGAAAAAGGGAGCCATCTTTCTAAATCCTTTTGCGGTGCGGTTATGCGAGCTCTTGCTGTCCACGAAGTATCGGAAGAGTGTATTGCATTTTGGGTTGCGTATTTCGAGCCTTGCTGGATAGCCTCGCCTGGTGGCTGGTATTGGATTGTTGATCTTTTGGAGAAAGTTCGCAACTCGTTGGCTGCCCTGCGGTTGGCGCAGTTCGCTTTTTCTTTCGGTCCTGCTTATAAGGTGGGGGGCTATGGCCGTGAGGGTGGCATGGGTATTGAGTTTTATTTCGATGCCGGAGATAGCGAGCATAAGATAAGCGAAGCTGTCCTTGCGCATTTTGAGGACATCGGTCTTGATTTGTTCGAATGGCTGATAGGCCAATTTGAGCAGATAATTACAATTGAGTCGGTATTGGGAATGAAGGAAATCTCGTTCGATGAGCATAGTTTCGCTCGCTGTGCTATAGAAGAGCACGAGCAGGATGGGTTTTCCAAAGGGACCATGGATTTGATGATTTCCGTTGCCAGAAACCTTGGTATTGAATTGATTGACCGGGGTATCCGGAAAGCCGCTGACTTCGCTCGGCTTGTTGGTTCTCCCTCCTGTCTTGTAATGCGCATAGGGCTTTTTCTTTTGGAGCGAGGAAAGATAGATCCCGATATCGCAATCGACCTTGTAGTGGGCTATGAATGCTTAAGCCGGCTGGGTTCCAAGCATGAAGTTTTTTCTATAATGCGATACGCATACTCCTTCGCTTCGATTGAATCGAAGGAGAGGTTCATAGGGTATATCTGTCGTTGCAACCCAGACATTGGCGACGAAGTCAGTGCCTATTCGCGGTTCAATATATTTCATTGGCTTTATGATGCTGATCCTGATGATGTGCTGCTGAAAGAGCAACTTGCCTCAATAGAGAAGATCTATCCTAATTTTGCAGTAAGAGACTATCCTGACTTAGATTACAGCATAACATCGGGCTGGGAAAAAGAAGTGGCTGCCCCCGATTTGAACGAAGATGACCTTACGGCGAATATACTTATCGAGTGTTGGGGTAGTGCTCAAGAAGCAAATCTTCATTACGTGCCTGGTGAATTCGTTGATGGTCCCATAAAGCAGTTTCCCGATAAGGCTGTAGTCGTATGCGACGAGCTTCTTGGTCAGGGAGAAGCTGGCAGAGATGTGGTTGCTGATGTCCTATGGCGTATTGACTGGAGGAGCCTCTCGTCGGGTTCGTGTAGCATGGCTGTTAAGTTGCTTAAGAGTTGTGTGCGCGACCCTCGTCTGTATGATTCTGCCACATATGCGATAAAGGAGCTGTTCTCGCATGCCGATTTGACCGTTGATAGCGATTGCAAGTCGCTCATTAGGCTGGCTATTGGCGAATTAAACAACCGGCGTCCTGAAAAGAAGTCGCTTGGTGGCAGTGATTGGATGACGTTGTCGCTAAATCATCCTGTTGGGAGGTTGGCCACGTCGTTGCTCAGCTTCTCGCGATGCATTGCTTGCGCAACGACTGAGAACTTGAGTCGCGAAACGGAGCTTTTATTCGATGAACTTCTATCGACCTCGATGAGCGACAAAACAACGGGTAACCTATTTGCGGCGATTGTCTTTTCTGAGGCGAATTACTGGATCAATAGCCTGCGTGATCTTTTTACCGCGAAGCTGCTTCCCTTCTTGGGCAAGGGTTCCGACTATACCCAGGGTGCTTGGTGCGGTTTGAGTAATTTGGTTGTTTTGTCTGAGGAGTTGTGGCGGGGCGTTCGGGTCCACTGGCGCCGAATTCTATCTGATGGCGGATCGCATGAAGGCTTTGCTCCCAATACGAGGATAAGAGAGCTGTTTCTATGGTCGTCAATTCTCTACGATGATTCCGCATTGAGAGAAGAGGTTTTTGGTATATGCAGACACAATCCCGTGTCGTGCTCGGCTGCTGTCCGGGTCCTTGTTGAATGGACGTTGCGTCTCTCGAAAGAGAATCGTGAACGAGAATGGCGCGCATGGATTTATTCGACGATTAGCTCGCTATTGGGGGATGAAGCATGCTATAGGCGATCCGCGCACCATCTGCTTCGTTTGTGCGATAAAGAGAAGAACGATAGTTCACGTGTGATTGTGGGGGCTGTAAGGCTCTTTTCGGAACACTGTAATTGGGAATACGAGAATGATTTTTTCCTTGGCGAACATTTGATGGCTCTGATTAACGAAAGCGCTTTAACGAACGAAGACAAGGCTAAATTCTTACTTGTGCGTTTGAACGGCACTTGCATTGATTGCGTCGATCGTGAGGCTTATCGGGGAGCGGTGGAGCTTATTGATTGCGACTCTCTTAGCCAAAAGACTATATCGGATTTGAGGGACGCCTTCGTTTTACGTGGTATCCCCCTTCCCGATGGCTTACTGGAAACAGGCGTTAACCGAGACTCGGGGCGAGCGTCAAAGATAGCGCATCTTAACTGATGCCACCATTTTTTGGTTCATGCTTGTCGCGAGCGTTTCCGACCTTGGAGGTTTGCGATGTCTGTCAACGGCGACGCCGTCAGGCGCGATATGTGGGCGGGGCATAGGACGCTGCTTGGCGCCGATACGACCGTCAAAGAGCGGTGCGCGCTCAATAAGGTGGCGGAGTCCAGCCTGTGCAAATGGATGGCCCGCTTCCGCGAGGGGGATTCCGGGCGATTTCCTTGCAGATCGAGCGAGGCATCGAGCCGGATAAAGGCCACGCGCCGCGGCATCGCCGACGCCGTGGCCATCGTTGCGGCGTCGGGCGGTGGCGTCGCTGTGAACCCGTTCACCACGTCCGATGCGCTGTGTCGCTTCGTGGGCCGCGACTGCGAAGAGATGAAGCTTCTGCGCTTCGATGCGAGCGGTTGATGACGCTTCGGTGCAGGTGAACAGGTGGCGGATACGTGTTTGCTGCGATTGCGTAATATGCGCTAATTGACACACTGTTCCATGCTGCGTTGGTACGGCGTTCCGTTCTAAATTGATACACCTTGGCACCCGTTGATCGCGGGTGCCTTTCTTTCTCTACGATCGTATCGGCGCAAGAGGCGCCGCGACCATCGAGAGAAAGGAACAGGTATGGTCAAATATCGTGAGATTCTTCGGCTTGAGGCGTTGGGCGTGAGCCGAAGAAACATCGGATTCTCGGTTGGATGCTCTCCGAACACGGTCCAAAGCGTGTCGAACAGGGCCAGGGCCGCGGGGATCGGCTGGCCGCTGCCGGAGGAGATGAATGACGCCTCTTTGAAGGCTACCCTCTTCCCGCCCAAGGCCAAGCAGGACGCCAACAGGCATCCTATCGATCATAAGCATGTGGAAAGGGAGATGGGACGTCGCGGCATGACGATGACCCTCCTCTGGAACGAGTATTGCGATTCCGCCATCTCCGCCGGCAAGGAGCCGTACATGTACTCGGCCTTCTGCCACCGCCATCGTCGCCGGGCGGCATCCAGCAGGATGTCCATGCGCATCGACCGCAAGCCTGCGGAGCAGATCCAGGTCGACTGGGTGGGCGACGCCATGGAGGCGGTCGATCCCGACGCCGGAGAGCTCCTCAAGGTATACGTGTTCGTGGCGTGCCTGCCGTATTCCGGCTACATGTATGCCGAGGGGTTCTGCGGCATGAAAGAGGAGGCGTGGGTCGCCGCGCATGTCAACGCGTTCAACTTCTTCGGCGGCAGCACGCCGATACTGGTGCCGGACAACCTCAAGACCGGAATCATCAAGAACACGGTGGCCGAGCTGGTGGTGAACGACCAATACCGCTCGATGGCGGAGCGCTACGGCACGGCCGTCGTGCCGGCGAGACCGAGAAAGCCCAAGGACAAAGGTGCTGTCGAGGTGAGCGTCGGGGTCATCGAGCGACGAGCCATAACCGCACTGCCCAGCAGGCGGCTCATGTCGCTTCGGGACCTGAACAGGGCGCTTCCGGGAAGGGTGCAGGCAATCAACTCAACGCCCTTCCAGAAGCGCGACGGCAGCAGGGAGAGCGTTTTTCTCGGCCAGGAGAAGGATCTGCTCATACCTCTGCCAGCGCAGCCCTACGCGATGACGACGAGAAGGGCTGTCACCGTCAATTCTAACCACCGCGTGGCCTTCGGCGGGGCCGGGTACTCGGTTCCGTTCGCATATGCGAACAAGTCCGTTGAGGTGGTGGCCACCAAGGACACGGTCGTCGTCGCCGACGGCCAGCGCATAGCCATGCACCAGAGGGTGCGCGAGGGGCAAATCACCTGGTCGACCAAGCAATCGCACATGCCGGAAAGCCGCAGGGAGTTCCTGGCGTGGAACGGCGAGCGGTTCCGCGCGGAGGTTGCCGAGGTGGGGCCGTCCTGCTCGGAGGTGATGGCGTCGATGCTGACGTCGCACCGCGTCGAGCAGCAGGCGTACCGCAGCTGCAAGGGGCTGATATCGCTCGCCAAAACGCATGGGCGAGCCATGCTGGAGCAGGCATGCGCGAAGGCGCTGTCATACACGAAGAACCCCAGCTACAAGACCGTGAAGTCGGTGATGCCGACCATCATCGCCGATGAGGACCCGGGCGACGGTGCGTATCTGCGCGGCGACGGCTTCCATGACAACTATCTCAAGACCGAGGAGGGCTTTGCAGATGACTAAGGAATCCACGATGGACAGGCTGCACCAGATGAGGATGTCGGTGATGGCGAGGGCATACCGCGAACAGGAGGAGACTCCGGGCGTGGAGGAGATGACCTTCGACGAGCGGTTCGCGATGCTTGTGGACGCCGAATGGGGTTCTCGCAGGTCGAACAAGAGAGTGAGGCTCCTGCGCGCAGCCGGCCTTGCCGAGCCCGGGGCAAACGTGATGGACGTCCGCTACGACGCCGACCGCAAGCTGGACAAGGTGTATTCGTCAACCATGAAACCGGCATTTCGCTATGCAGGTTTTCGACACTTCG
>ERZ1034984.2200-NODE-2200-length-16203-cov-33.654694_pt1 | contig 16203 bp, 27 predicted proteins | sample MGYA00520589_ERZ1034984 | MGnify/ENA primary metagenome ERZ1034984 (study PRJEB33766, sample SAMN09781790) | gut metagenome | biome: gut microbiome | host: Homo sapiens | place: Madagascar | study: EMG produced TPA metagenomics assembly of the PRJNA485056 data... | reverse complement strand
ATAATATATAATATATATAGAAAATGAAAAAGACCTTAACGGCAAAATGGATTGTAAATCCGTCGCTGATGCTACGCAGGTTCGAATCCTGCCCTCCCCACCACTATATGGCGGAGGTAGGGAAGTGGTTAAACCCAACGGAACCGAAAATAATAGGTCTTGTTCTTGAATTAAGAAAAATTTGACATTTTATAAAAAATAATATATAATATTTATATAAGATGAAAAAGACCTTTACCAGCAAATATAGAAATAAGTCTTTACCAAACTTCAAGGATATTATTTAAGGGTCTTGTAATTATTATCTAAAGTTCGCGAGAGAAAAAATAGACGGACTGAGCGTCAGTAATTCTGGCTGGAACTTGAAGAGGAAGTTGTTGGCTGACATTAAAGCTGATATCTGCGGGCGTGGCGGAACTGGCAGACGCCTGGGACTTTGATGTATTCTATCCGTGTCAAAATGGATACTACTATTTAATAGTAGAGAGTGCCTAAGAGGAAACTCTTAGAGTAGAAGCTGGCTAAAACGGCGAAGGCGAATACAAAACGCCGTGCTAAATTAAATAATAGGTGCTAGAACAGCTTGGTGAAGTGGGAACCATAAAAATTGGGGTAACAGCCCACACTAAGAGGGAAATGGATAAATGGAGTTTGAGGAACAGCCTATTATTTATAAATGTGTAGAGAGTATACACCAGCTACCTAAGTCTGAATAAGATATGGTAAAGACGTACTCCAGACTACAACACAGAAATGTGGCTATGGTGACATAGAGTAGTAAGAAAATCCCATGAGGTGAACCCTCGTACGAGTTCGAGTCTCGTCGCCCGCACCATTAAATAATAATAGCTAACGGCAGTTGCCTCTAATGAAAATTAGATAGACGGGTCGGGGTTGACATAGACAGGTCAACAGGTAGTACAGCAGTAGGTAACAAATCTGCAAGTCGAAATAAGTCAAGAAATTTGAATGATACGGCTTAGTCCTTCGTAAGAAGTTGAAGAGAGATTTTAGGTAAAAGATAACAACTTTTAACTGCTCTTCGTAATTGACCATGAAACCGGGTCATAGCTACCATATTATTATTTAAGTTAATCTAAAAGGAGTGAGTCCAATGGGTCATCGTATTAGCATCTTTTAACATCTTTTAAAGGAGGTTAAAAGAATGAGCAGAAGTAGAAAAAAGACACCTTATAGTGGCGACCGCAAAGATCGCGGATATAAGAGATACGCAAATAAAAAAGTTCGTCAAAAACTAAAAAATTTTGAAGAAACTTATAATCATAAAGAATATAAAAAGATTTTTTGTTCTTATGATATTTGTGATTATTATACCATAGAAGGTGATTTTGAAACTTTTTATAAAAATGAAATTTCACGTTGGTATCGTTGGCAAGTATATCCTTATTTAAATTATGAATTTCCTACTCGTGAAAAAGCATATCAAGATTATATGCGATATTACATTAGGAAATAAGAAAATTTGACATTTTTAAAAATTTAATATATAATAAATATATAAAACGTACAAAATTTTTTTCAATTCTTATTCTCTTTATTGATTGTTTAGCATTTTCAACAATATAAAGAAAATGCTTACGCAGGTGTAGTACAATGGCTAGTGCATCGGCCTTCCAAGCCGAGAATGAGGGTTCGATCCCCTTCACTTGCTCCATAGTTATTAATTCGGTCTATGACAAATCGCGATGCCTGATTAATTAACTAACATAGAGCCATACAGCAAATTCTTTTTACTGGTTCGCCAGTGCTATTAACTTATTTTAAGTTTCTACTAAAAGGATTGATGTAAAATCAAATGCTTGTTGGTCTATGAGTATGATATAATAAGTAATATAAATGGCTTGGCTCTAGAATTTAAAGCCGTTTATATGAAAATTATATTAGAAAATAGACGATTTGTTCTCTTTGGAGGATTGTTTGAAAAAACTAAAAATTAAGAGAACAGATAAATTATAAATAACTATTAAAGACGCATCCAGCAACAGATCTTTTATGTTGTAATGAAATTTAAAAAGAAGAGCGTCTTGTTTTACGCGGTTGTAATTCAGTGGTAGAATAATCGCCTTTTAAGCGATAAGCCGAGGGTTCAAGTCCCTTCAACCGCACCATTATGCCGAACATACTTTCATGCGTCGGGGAAGAAGGAAGAGAAAGCGTAGAAATACGACTATGGTTATTAACGTATTAAATGGGACTTTTATCAATTAAATAAAAGTCCCATCTTTCTTTTTATGGCAAGGTACTCAAGCGGTTTAAGAGGACGGTCTGCAAAGCCGGTATTCGTGAGTTCGAATCTCACCCTTGCCTCCATTAAATTTGACAGAAAGGAATCTTGTTAAAGATTTAGGTGAAGACCACATGAATACTTTTTTGAATGGCATGAAGAACGAAACCAATTATACTCTCACTGAGAATGGTGCTCTTACCCATAAGACTACGACCAGTGATCTTTTGGATATGTTTGCGCTCGGTGCTTCTATGCGTAAGCGTAGTGATGAAGATGTTCTTCTTATGTTCCAGAAGGCATATCGTGAGAATCCTCTTTATGCCTTGAAGTGTCTGTTTTATATCCGTGATGTGCGCGGAGGTCAGGGTGAACGTCGCTTCTTCCGCGTTTGTATGAAGTGGCTGGCTAATAACGAATCTGAAGTCGTTATTCGCAATTTGAAGAATGTGCCTGAATTTGGTCGTTGGGACGACCTTTATGTCTTTGATGGCACTGTCATTGAGGACGAAGCCTATGCTCTCATTAAGGAGCAGTTGGCTCTCGACGTTCAGTGTAAGACTCCTTCTCTTTTGGCTAAGTGGCTGAAGAGTGAGAATACTAGTTCCGTAAAGTCTCAGTATCTCGGTATGAAGACTCGTAAGCATCTTGGCATGACTCCTCGTCAGTATCGTAAGACTCTCTCTATTCTTCGCAAGCGCATTAACGTTCTTGAGCGTTTGATGTCCGCAGGTGAATGGGATAAGATTGAGTTCGATAAGATTCCTTCTCGCGCAGGTCTTATTTATAAGAATGCTTTCGCACGCCATGACATTGAGCGTCAGAAGGCCGGCGCCCGCACTTATGAGAATTTTGCTAAGGATGAAACCACTACGGTTAATGCTAAGGCTCTTTATCCTTATGAGTGTGTTGCTAAGGCTATGGATCTTATGGGCTATGGTGGTTATGGTTGGTATAACTACGATCATGCTATTCCTATGGATAATACCGATCGTCTTATGATTAATAAGTATTGGGCGAATCTCGCTGATTACTTTGCTGGTAAGACTTTCAATGGTATGGCTCTTGTTGATACTTCTGGTTCTATGACTGGTTGTGAAGCTTCTGCTCCTATCAATGTAGCCATTTCCATCGGTATGTATTGTGCGGATAAGGCTAAGGGTCCGTTTGCCAATCACTTTATTACTTTTGAGTCTACTCCTCATTTCATGGAAATTGAGGGTGTTGATTTTTGTGATAAGGTAAAGCGTATTAGCGCTGCTCCTTGGGGTGGTTCCACTAATATCGAATCTGCCTTTGACCTTATGCTTCAGACAGCCATTAAGAATGGCTGTTCTCAGGATGAAATTCCTGAGAATCTGATTATCATTAGCGATATGGAGTTTAACTCTTGTGTTCGTTGTGGTAGTTATGGCACGGTTGGCAATACCCTGATGGAAAAGATCGAGAAAGAGTGGAATGCCTATGGGTATAAGATGCCTAATCTTATTTTCTGGAATGTTGATGCTCGTCAGAACAATATTCCTATGACCGTTAAGAATGGCATTTCCTTTGTGTCTGGTATGAGTCCTACTCTCTTCGAGACTATCCTTTCTGGAAAGACTGGATATGATCTTATGATGGAGAAGCTTAATAGTGAGCGCTACGCTTGTATTAAGTAATTTTAATGGGTTAGATATTTAATTAAATATCTAACCCATTTTTCTTTTATTGATTTTTATAAAAAAATAATATATAATATTTATAGAAAATAAAAAGAAAGGTAAATTTTAAAAATATGAGTGAAAATATGATGCAGAAAGACCTTGTTCTTTCTATCAATGAATACGCTTATGTTCTTGACCGTACTAAGGGTAATGTCCTTTGCCATGTCGGTCCTACCAAGACTTCTCTTTCTCAGTCTGACGAGCTTGTTCGTTTTGATTCCAGAAGTAAGAAGTTTCTTCCTTGCGGTTATAACGAAGCAATTTCTCTTTTCGCGTCTGCTCCTGAGAATTGGTATCTTGTTTTAAAGAATCCTACAAAGAGTGGTCGCCGTCCTACAGTTGGTACATCCAATAACCTCCCTGAAGACATTGAGGTTGGTCGCAAGATCAATATTCCTGGCCCTGTTTCCTTTGCTCTTTATCCGGGCCAGATGGCTAAGGTTGTTAAGGGACACGCACTTCGCACTAACCAGTATCTTCTTGCGCGTGTTTATGACGCGGCCAGCGCTTCCGCAGAGGGCGGTCAGGTAATTGATGCTGATGGTAATGTTGTTATTCCTGAGAAGAAGGATTACGTAAACGGTCAAATCCTTGTAATTAAGGGCACTGATATTTCTTTCTATATTCCTCCTACTGGAATTGAAGTTATTCCTCTTCAGAATAATGACGCTCTTGGATATATTCGTGATGCAGTTACTCTTGAACGTCTTGAGTATTGTATCCTTAAAGATGAAGATGGCAATAAGCGCTACGTCCATGGCCCCGAGGTTGTGTTCCCTGAGCCTACTGAAAGTTTTGTGACTTCTCCTAAGGGCGGTTATATTTTCCGCGCTATTGAGCTGTCTAAGATTTCCGGTATTTATGTTAAGGTAATTGCTGAATATGCCGATGATGATGGCACTATCCATCCTGTTGGTGAAGAGCTGTTTATCACTGGCGACAATCAGATGATTTATTATCCTCGTCCCGAACATGCAATTATCAATTATGATGAAAAGATTCTTCATCACGCAATTGCTATTCCCGAAGGTGAAGGTATTTATGTAATGAATCGCATGAACGGCGAAATTAAGACTGTTCGTGGTCCTGCGATGTATCTTCCCGATCCTCGCACTGAGGTTGTTGTTAAGCGTAAGCTGAGTCAGCGTGAGTGCAATCTTTGGTATCCTGGCAATCAGACCGCTCTTGCTTATAATGCTGGACTTACTGAAAAGTCTCTTGAAAAGGCAATTGCGAAGAGTGTTAAGGCTGCCACCGCAAATCTTGATAGTTCCACCGCAACTGCTTATAGCGTTTCCAATAGTGTAAGTAATATCAATCGTGAGTTCCAGACTCTTGCTTATCTTGAAAGCAATGCTGGTATTTCTCGTGGAACTTCTTACACTAAGCCCCGCACCATTACTCTTGATAATAAGTATGATGGTGTTGTAAGTCTTGATGTTTGGACTGGCTACGCAGTTAATGTCGTCTCTAAGAATGGCACTCGTAAGGTTGTTCGCGGTCCGCAAACTATTCTCCTTGATTACGATCAGACTCTTGAGGAGCTCCAGCTGAGCACGGGTAAGCCTAAGACTACTGATAAGGTCGAACATACTGTATTCCTCCGCTATGAAAATAACAAGGTTTCTGACATTATCTCTGTTGAGACTAAGGACTTTGTTGAGTGCTCTGTAAAGGTTTCTTACTGCGTTGACTTTGATCCTGCTTATATGGATAGTTGGTTCTCTGTTGACAACTATGTTAAGTATCTTTGCGATCGTATTCGTTCTCTTCTGAAGCGCGAAGTTAAGAAGCATACTATTGAGGACTTCTATCAGAATTATAGTGATATTGTTCGTAATATTGCTATTGATTATTCTGAAAATACGACTTCTGAAAAGGCTTCTAATAAGCATGAGGGACGTTTCTTCCGCGAGAATGGTATGTTTGTAAAGGATTGTGAAGTTCTTTCTCTTACTGTTGAGAGCGAGATCGCGGAAATCCTTGAAAGCCATCAGCGCGATATGGTCGAAAAGAGTCTTGAGCTTTCTGACGCGGAAGCTCGTGTTAAGGTCGCTGAAGCTCTGTTCGATGCAGAGAAGAAGGAAAATGAGCTGGCTAGCACCAAGCTTATTAACCGTATGAACCTTCAGGGTGAGGAAGCACGCCGTAAGCTTGAAATTCAGGCTGAGGTTAATCGTAAGCAGGAAGCTGAAAAGCAGGCGGCTAAGCAGGCAGAAAAGGATATGCAGGTTCTTATTGACGCGATCCACGAGGCAGAAATGACTCGTAAGCAGAAGGAAACTGATGCTAATATCGCAGAAAAGCAGGCCCTCGCAGATATCGAAAAGGCAAAGCAGGAAGCTTATGCTAAGACTGTTGCTGATGTTATGAAGTCTATTCAGCCCGATCTTGTGGCCGCGATTCAGGCTCAGAGTGATAGCAAGGTATTCAATAGCATTGCTACTGGTATTGCTCCTTATGCGATCGGTAATGGTGAATCCGCGGCAGAATTTGTTGATCGTCTCCTTCGTGGCACTACCCTTGAAGGTATCGTCAATAAGTTTGCTCCCAATGGCAATAATAACTGATTAATTTCAGTTTAATAAAAGGCGAGGTAGAATATACCTCGCCTTTTTCTTTTTATTGATTTTTTTATAAAAATATATTATAATATATATATAAAGTTAAAGGAGATAATATTTATGGAAAAGAAAGAAATTGTTATTGATACTCTTAAAAAGTATAAGTGCGTTTCCGCGTCTCAGCTTTCTGGATGGATTAAGAAAACTCATGATGTAGATATGTCTCCTTCGTCAGTAAGTGGTGTCCTTCGTGGACTTGTTTCTCGTGGATTAGTTGGTAAATCTAATTGCGGAAATGGAAAAACTGTTTATTGGGTGATTGAGTAATGGTTGAAGTGATTAAATATGGCCCAGGAGTGCAAAAAGAAATTACTTGTTCTAAATGCGAATCAAGATTGCGATTTTTGAATGGTGATATTAAAGATATAGATGATATTTGTCCTTGGGATGATACTCATGGTTATTTCGCGAAATATATCAAATGCCCTGTTTGCGGAGAAAAAGTTATTATTTGGGAGAGGAGCTATTAATCATGACTAATGAAGCAATGACTAATCTATGGGAATTAGCTAATGGCACTTATGACTTAAAAGATGCTTGTAAAAAAAGATGTAAAACTTGTCGCCATAGTGATTCTTTTGGCTTTATCCGCGCAGAGTGGCCTTGTATTACTTGCTATGGTAATCCTATTTATCCTCATTTAAAAGAATATCCCGATCATTATGAAGAATTAACAAATTTTGGAGAATAATTATGATTGAAATGCCTATTGGATGGTTATCTCCAACAGGAGAAATGATTAAATGCAATACTTACGAACATATCACAGTTGCTTTTAGTCTTGTTGATAGATATGTATTTAATTATACAGGTTTTAACCCTGACGAGGTATTAATTGAAAATCAATGGATACATATTACTCGTGGGTCGATGCTTGATCACGATTATCATGTTTATTATAATGTATCCAAAGGACCGACTATAGAACAGATACATTTTTTAAAGCCTTATTTTGAAAATAAAGATTGTCCTTTAGATGATCTTGAAAGAGAAATGTTTTTAGAAAGGATTGAGATGCTATGAATCCAAAAGAAGAACAAGATTTAAGAGCTGAAATCGCGGACGCGGTTGAAGATAAATGCCTTTATATGGGCGTTTGTCCTAATACTTTAAATACAATTTTGTCAATTATTGACCCAAGAAATCATAAAAGAAAAAAGAGTCAATGTGATACTTGTTGGAATAAAAGGTGTAAATCTTATAGTGGAGAGTGATTATTATGTTTTTATGGGTAGATGATGTGCGGACTCCTCCTGCCGATCATTGGATTTGGGCTAAAAGTGTCAATGAAGCGAAATCCGCGATCAGGTGTTATGAACGCAATATGACCGATGAATGTATCTATATTAATCTCGATCACGATGCTGGAGATTATTTTAAAGATGGTGGAGATTATATTGAAATTTTAAATTGGCTTGAAGAGTCTAAAATCCCTGATATGGGATATCTCTTTGGTTTACACACTCAAAATCCCGTTGGTCGTATGAATATGAAAGCAATTATCGAACATAATAATTGGAGATTAATTTAAATGATTAAGACTTGGGCGCAATTATATGATAGATTAGGGCGACAGCTATTGTTTAAAACAAGAGAATCTCGCATTGTTCTTAAAAATGAAGATGGAACTTTTACTCCCTTAGTTCTCGTATTTGATAAAAATGGAGCTAATTGGTGGTTTGAGAGAAAAGAATAATATGAGTTGTATTCATTTAATTAAGGTAGATAAAACTCCTTGGCATGGTGATGTGTTCGATCATCCTATTTATGAATTTTATTGTTCTTACACTCCTGGAGATAATATTAAATTACCACATCAATACATTTGTAAAAATTGTAAATACTTTGAAAGGGATTTAGAAAATGATTATTTGCGCGGCAATTAAAGATAAAGAAACTGGAGCAGTCTTTGGCGGAATTCGACATGGTTCTATTTACTCCGCGATGAAAGACGCTGGCATCCCTAAAAGATTTAGCGGAGTTGTTGAAGGTTTCCTTGACCAAAATGGAAATTTCTATAACAGAAAAGAAGCATTTGAAATTGCTATTAATTGCGGACAGTTAAGTGCTTCAACTCGACAGTTAAAACGTGAAAAATGTGAATTAGAATTATATAGTGAAGATTTGTATTAAGGAGTGATATAAATGAATAGAGAAGAGAGTATCTTTAAAAGATTAAACGAACATTGGGAAGAATCTCTTGAATCTTTTGATGTATCTCGTATCCTTGGTCTTTTCCTCCAAGGAAGTCAAAACTATGGATTGGATTATGAGAATAGCGATGTAGATACTAAACTTATTGTTCTTCCTACTCTTGATGAAATTGCTTTTAATAAAAAGCCAGTAAGCACAACTCATGTTCGTGCTAATGAAGAACATATTGATTTTAAGGATTTTAGATTATATATTGGCACATTTAAGAAACAAAATCTAAACTTTCTTGAAATCCTTTTTACACCGTTTCAAATTGTAAATTCTACTTATCGTCCTTATTGGGATAGACTGGTAGAAAATAGAGAAGCAATTACTCATTATAATCCTTATCAGGCTGTTAAGTCTATGAAAGGTATTGCTATGGAAAAATATCATGCTATGGAGCATGAATATCCAAGTAAAGTTGATGTGCTTGCTAAATTTGGATATGATCCAAAACAACTTCATCATCTACTTAGAGTAGAAGAATATCTTGGTCGTTATATTGACGGAGAGCCTTATGAAGATTGTCTTCACCCTCATCGTCTTGAATATCTTATTGACGTAAAAAGAGGATATTACGATCTTGAGATGGCACGTATTATCGCTAATACTGCGATGGATAATATCATCAGAATCTCTGATGATTTTTGCGGTAAAGTAGAAAATAAGCCTGATCCAAAAGTAGAAGCAATGCTCGATGAAGTTCAGTATGAAGCAATTAAACATTCTTTAGTGTTAGAATTAAAAGAAGGACTTAGATATGATTGAAATTATTGAAACCTCTAAATACAAATGTATTTGTCCTACTTGTGGAGCTAAACTCATTTTTGATGGAGAAGATATTAAATCTGTTTTTTGTGATGATTATATTATGAAAATGACAATTATTACAAGATATATTATGTGTCCTAAGTGCGAAGATATGATTACTCTTAAAGAAGAAGGGAGAGAATGGGATTGATTAAGAAGTTCTTTTTAACTGGCGATGTTCACGGACGGGTAGTCGAGCGCTTAGAAACTTTAAAGTCTAAGTATCCCGATCTTGAACCAGCGGAAACTGCGCTAATTATTCTTGGTGATGCTGGACTAAATTTTTATCTTAATAAGTCTGATTATAAGAATAAAAAGCAAGTAAATGATATGGGATATATTGTTTATTGCCTTCGCGGGAACCATGAAGAGCGTCCTGAAAATATTCCTGGAATGACTATTATGGTAGACCATGATATCCACGGTGAAGTTTATGTAGAGTCTATGTTTTCTAATATTCGTTATCTTATGGACGGTAATGTTTATGATTTTGGTATTTTTACTACTCTCTGTATTGGCGGGGCTTATTCCGTTGATAAGTGGTATCGGCTTCAAAATTTTCGTCAATCTAATGGTTGGTGTGGATGGTTTGCAGAAGAGCAACTTTTTCCTGATGAAATGAATTATATTACCAAAAAAGTAAAAAATAATTATTTTGATTTTGTCCTTACTCATACTTGCCCTCACTATTGGGAACCTACTGATCTTTTTATTGGCGGGATCGACCAATCTGCTGTTGATAAGTCTATGGAAGATTGGCTTGATAAGTTAAAAGATCAAATTAATTTTACGGTTTGGTGTTTCGGCCATTATCATGCGGACCGCACTGAGGATGAAGGTGTAGAACAATATTTTTATGACATTGAAGAATTAACAAGTATTTGGGATAGAACTTTAAAGCATATCCCACGTCATTTGGAAGAATAAAATGTAGAAATGTGTTATTCAATTATATTATCAAAATCGGCTAAAAAGTTTTATGATAAAGCCAATGAAAAAACTAAAAGAAATTTAGAAAGAACATTTTTAACCTTATCGCCAGAAGTAGACGAAAAGGTTAAAAATGTTGATAAAAAGCGCGATCAATCAAATACTTACCGTAGAAGATTAGGTCATTATCGAGTTGTTTATCAAAAGCAAGGAGACGTTCTTTTAATAACTCATTTAGATACAAAAACCAATTTCAAATATAAGAAAACTGGTTGTTTTTAACTTTATTGATTTTATATAAAAAATATGATATAATATTTATAGAAAGTTAAGAAAGGAAGAAAAAATTATGCCAGGAAGGTCTAGGACAACTACTCGTCCAGAAGTCAATGCAGATTATAAGTTTAGAATCTTAGATGTATTAAATAATACAGATGGTTCTATGACTCTCGATGAAATTCGTATGGGAGATATGATTTTGCGTCCATTGTCTAATCAGAAGATTAGTCGTTTGATTAGTGATCTTATTGATTTTGGTTTAGTCCAAAAGGGTAAATCTAAAAGCCTTGGTCGAATGATGTATAAAGCAACATCAAAAATGCGGGAACAGGGTTATGAGGTTAATGACCCTGTAGATTTTGAGTATGGTTATGCTACTCATAATTGGGAATTAGAAGAAGAGAAAAGAATTAGAGAAAGGATTGATTAATTATGTCTTATAATGCATATGTTTGTAGAATTAAAAATCTAAGAAAGCATAATAACGCTGATAGGTTGATGCTCGGTGAATGCTTCGGTAATACTGTGTGTGTTGATACTTCTTATGAAGTTGATGAACTTGGTATTTATTTCCCTACTGACGGTCAGGTAAGTCCTGAATTCGCGGAAATCAATAATCTTTTGCGTAAGAAAGATGAAAATGGTAAGAGCATTGGCGGTTATATGGACCCCATGAAGCGTAATATTACTACTATTCGTCTGCGTGGGGAGAAAAGTGATGGTCTTTTTCTCCATCTTAGTTGCGTTTCTTATACTGGGGTTCTTCTTAGCGAGCTGACCGAGGGTTTCGCTTTCACTACTTTGAACGGCCACGAGATTTGTAAGAAGTATATTCCTATGCGTCAGAATCGTCAGGGTCAGGTAAGTGAAGGAAATCATGTCCGTAAGAAGAAAGCTCCTATTGCTCCTCTGTTTATCGAGCATGCTGATACGGAGCAGTTGGCTTATAATCTTGATGCTTTTAAGCCGAATGACCTTATTGAGATTACTCTGAAGATGCATGGCACTTCTCAGCGCACCGGTTATCTTCCTATGCTTAAGGGTTATAAGAGAACTCTTTTGGATAAAATTATGCGTCGTGATGGCACTCCCATTTATGAATATGGATATGTATCTGGCACTCGTCGCACTGTGCTGAATGACTGGGAGGGTGGCTTCTATGGTTCTAATATGTTCCGTAAGAAGCACGCAGATTTCTTTGAGGGTAAGCTCCATAAGGGTGAAGAAGTCTACTATGAGGTTGTTGGTTTTACCGATGAGGGTATGCCTATCATGTCCTCTGCTTCTAATAGAAAGCTGAATGATAAGGATTTCCTTAAGAAATATGGTGAAACTACTACCTTCTCTTATGGTTGTTCTTGCACTGGTTATTATACCTATGGTGATGGTAGCTATGATGTGCTTCCCAAGTCTGATTTCTATGTCTATCGTATGACTATGACTAATGAAGATGGGGATGTTGTTGAATATACTCCTAATTTCATGCGTTATCGTTGCGAGCAAATGGGTTGCAAGTGTGTTCCTATGCTTTGGAAGGGCTTTATCCCCGAGCATCCTGGCGCCACTTATGACGATACTATTACTGCTGGTGAATGGATTAAGAATATTGCAGAGCAGTATTATGATGGTCCTGACCCGATCGGTAAGACTCATGTCCGTGAGGGCGTTGTAATTCGTATCCTTAATCGTCCGAAGTTCTGTGCTTATAAGCATAAGAATTTTGCCTTTAAGTGTCTTGAAGGCTTGGTAAAAGCAGAAGAGACCGCGCCTGATATGGAAGAGGCTGAGGAGGTCAATAATGAAAATTAATAAATTAATTAGAAACTTAGAATTAGACGCAGAGTGGGCTTCCGCCAATGAGTGGGAATCCCCAATCTGTTTATCAGATGATCTAAATGAAGCTTTAACTATTTTAAAAGTTATTACAATTCTTAAAGAATTTAAAGAATTGGATAAGATTGAATATGTATTGGAGGATTATCTATGATTGATAATGAAGCTGTGAGTCAAGCTAAAACTGATACATATGAAATTAGAGAGCGAATTCCTATTGCTCTTTGGGATAAAGTAAGTGAAGATTTAACACGAGATCAATGCTATTCTTATTGGCAGTATTGTCTTGAGTGCGTTCAACAAATGGCTGATGCTTGGGAAGAAGTTAATGGCGAAGATCTTATTTGGGTTCCCGGCCATTATGAAAAGAAAGAAAAATCCAAAAGCAAAGATGTTCCAATTACTGAAGTAGTTAAAAAGTGCGAATGTTATCATTTAAGAGATGATAAAACTGCGGAATGTTGGGGCACTAAAGAACGCGAAATTTGTTCTTGCGGTGGCGACGCAAGATTTTGTAATTTTTATCATAACGGAGATAAAGTTAGTGGTTAAAAATATTACTTATTATAAAAATAAAAGTCTATTAGATTTATCCCCTAACATTGTAATTTGTCATCAGGTAAACTGCCAAGGCGTTATGGGTGCGGGTATTGCCAAACAAATCCGTGCTCGTTGGCCTGAAGTATATGAGGATTATAAAAAGACCATTGAAAATGCAGAAGCGCAAGTCGCTCATTTAGAAAATCCCCCTGATGACATTTTACTTGGCACGGTTGCATGCACTACCACGGTAGACGGTCATAGAGTAGCAAGTTTATTCGCTCAATATGATTATGGATATGGACCGCGTCGATATACTAATTATGAAGCATTTGCTAATTGCTTAGAAAACCTAAATACATTAGTTCCTGCCTATATCCCAATTGCTTTTCCTTATAAAATTGGATGTGGCCTTGGTGGAGGAGATTGGGATATTATTCTATTAATGATTAGAAAAATTCTCCATCATGAAGAAGTTTATATTTGTCAGTGGGAGGATTAAATGAGCGTTGTTGCGGCTAAAGTTTATGATGATAGAATTGTAATGAGTGCTGATAGTATTCTTACTAATGGATATGAAAAAGAACCTAACATTAATTTTGCTAAAATTGCTAAGATTAATGATATGATTCTCGGCGGAGTGGGGTATGGCGACGAACAAAGTCTAATGTGGCTTTATATGGAAAATCATCAGCCGGTTGAAGCTAATGAACGAGAAATTCTTAATTACATTATTGAATTCTCAAAATGGAAAAATACTCTTATTGGTGATGGATTTTTAAAGAATGAATTTCTTATTGCTTATAAAGGACATCTTTTCCATACTTGTAAATTTATGGTAAGAGAGATTAAAGATTATATGGCTATTGGCGCGGGCGCTCCATATGCGACAACCGCATTATATTTAAAACATGATCCAGAAGAAGCGGTAAAAGTTGCGTGTGATATTTGTTGCTTTGTAAGTGAGCCAATTAAGACTTTTATTCAAGAAAAGGGAAATAAGGAGTAATTCTTATCTCCTTTTTGATTTTTTTAAAAAATTATTATATAATATTTATATAAAAAGAAAGGTGATATTATTATGAGTTATATTATTTCTAAAGAAAGACTTCTTGAACTTCTTAAAGCTGAAAGTGTGCTTAATGTTCTTGAAAGAGATGGCGTTGATAATTGGACGTGGTATATGGAAGGCCGAAGACAGTATCTTGAAGAAGGCGCTGAAATATATGGCGTTAATATTGATGAAAATGAAGATTTTGGCTTTGATGACTTAGCCGAATTAGCTCTTCAGGACTTTGAGGAACTTTAAATGATTGATAAATTTGAAGGAGATTATGCTTTTTTAAGCAACTTTTTTTATTCTCCAATTACGGTAGAAGGAAAAAGATACCTTACAGTAGAAAACTATTTTCAATCAGTGAAAGCCGCGAACCCCGGAGACGCGGAAGAAATTAGACTTGCTCCTACGCCCGGCAAATCCAAGAGATTGGGAAGACATTGTGTAATTCGTAAGGATTGGGAAGATATTAAAGAAGATATTATGTATAAAGGCGTAAAAGCTAAATTTATACAAAATCCAACTTTGCGGACCGCACTTGAAAAGACCGGCGATGCCTGGCTTGAAGAAGGAAATACCTGGCATGATAACACGTGGGGCGTATGCCATTGCGTTCGATGCCAAGACATTATGGCATATAACAAACTTGGAAAAATTCTAATGCGAGTAAGGAAAGAATTAAAAGAGGGAAATTAAATGTATTATTTATTTTTAGCTTTATTTTGGGCTTGTTTTGCCATTTGGTGTTTTTGCTTTGTGCAATGGATTCAATGCACTTTTATTAAAAAGTATAAAGACATTGATAAAATGCTTTATTGGAATATTTGGATTTTGGCAAGTTGCTTAGGTGTAAATATTTGTAATTTATTTATAAAACTTACAAGAGTGAGATAATTTCTCACTCTTGATTTTTTTATAATATTATAATATATATATAAATTAAGAAAGGATCGATATTTTATGAATAAAACATATGCGGTTAGTGATATTCATGGTATGAAACCTCTTTGGGATCAAATTATGAAATACCTCGACCCAAGTGATACTCTTTATTGTCTGGGCGATTGCGCTGACCGCGGAAATGATGGCTGGGAAATCATTAAAGATGCTATTGCCGATAAAAGAGTTATTTATCTTAAAGGCAATCACGAAGATATGCTATTTGAAGCTATGAAAGATTATCTTAAAGATGAAAATTTTAGTCATGCTTATGCTCTTCTTTGTAATAATGGTGGAGCGAAAACTTTTGAAGATTGGCAAATTGGAGAGCATGCTAATCTTGGATGGTATCAAGAACTCGCTAAACTTCCTCTTCGAGAAAACTATATGAATAAGAATAATCAAATTATTCTTCTTTCTCACGCTGGATTCACTTTTGGAGATATGCCTAATCGTTATGATTTGATTTGGAGTCGAAATCATTTTTATGACCCATGGCCTGAAGATAAAACTGCGGACCGCACTTTCTGTATTCACGGTCATACTCCTTTTCTACTGATGCCTAATTATGACCCCTATATTGCGGTAGGAAAAAGTTATAAAGATTTTGATTTAGAAAATATGAATCATTTTTGGTATTGCGACGGGCATAAATGTAATATTGACAATGGTTCTTTTGCTACTGGAAAAACTTGTCTTATTGATCTTGATACATTTGAGACTATTGAATTTACTATGTAAGGAGAAAAACAATGGTTAGAGATATGAAGTATCATATTTATGAAACAAAAGAGGGCGTTAATCCACTTTGTTGGGATGATAAAGCTCTTGAATTTGATACTATTGAATCTGCTTGTAGGTTTTTATGTGATCTTTTTGAAATTGTGAAAGATACTAATGAAGAAGAAATTTATAAAAATGCTACTGTTAAACACGATATACTTTACTATGATGGCGGTTATCTTGATGCTACAAATTTAACTGTTAAATATGATGCTGAAGAATGTGAAAATTATTTAAAGGAAGTATAAAGATTTTTATTGA
>ERZ1034984.2198-NODE-2198-length-16209-cov-12.888449_pt1 | contig 16209 bp, 12 predicted proteins | sample MGYA00520589_ERZ1034984 | MGnify/ENA primary metagenome ERZ1034984 (study PRJEB33766, sample SAMN09781790) | gut metagenome | biome: gut microbiome | host: Homo sapiens | place: Madagascar | study: EMG produced TPA metagenomics assembly of the PRJNA485056 data... | reverse complement strand
TCACCGTTTGCTCCGAACGAAGTTCCTGCCCCTGTTTGTGCAGCGGCGTTGTCCGGCTCGCTCACGGAAAGTGTGAGGTCATGGCACGGTATCACGTTCAGACGGCTTATGCAAGATTCAAGGTTCAGTATGAAGAAAGCCGGGCACAGTGTGGACACTACGTCCTGCTTCTTTCAAGCACAAGAATAACACTTTGAAGTTGTGCGGTCAACAACTAAAAGAAAATTTCGGAGAACTGTACAACCACAAAAGGTTCTATTTGTAAAAAAATACCGCCCAGCAGCGCAGCGATGATTTTGTCGGGTGAAGTAAGCGGCAAAATGAATCGGGTATGTTGCGGGGCGGTAAATTCTTTCGTGGACTTTTCCTCACTGAAGTGGTGGGTCTCACGGTGATAACCAACCACTTTCTGTGCCTGTGTTCAAAATGAACACGACCACATCTTGTGGATGGTTTTAGACCAATCCACAAAATCAGTGGAATTTGTGACAGAGAATATCATGGTTTTCAGTGAGCGTCAAGATGATTTTGAAAAATTTATTGTCATAAAGAAAAAGAAGTGCGACTTATAATAGTGAAACCCGATGCTGTGCGGTAAGGAGAAAACGGTACAGCATCGGGTTTCTATGGAAGAAAGGATGAAATGATAATTTTACGGCCTTTGGCCCATGCCGCCTTCCAGTGTCAGGGTCTCACCGGACATGAACTTGAAATCGGGGCTTGCCAGTTGAACACAGACGCGGCCAATTTCCAGCTCAGCGTTGCCGTAGTGACCCATCGGGGGCATCTTGACGTTGGCTTTGAATGCGTCGGGATAAGCTTCCTTAAACTGCTCCAGCTTGGCGGTCCATGCCAGCGGGCAGACCACGTTGACGTTGATGCCGTCCTTGCCCCACTCGGTCGCGGCCACACGGGACATACCGCGGATGCCTTCCTTTGCGGCGGCATAGGCACTCTGGCCGAAGTTGCCGAACAGACCCGCACCGGATGCGAAGTTGATGACACTGCCGTGGGATTCGGCGAGGTAGGGATAGCAGGCTTTCATATAGTAGAAGGCGGCGTACAGGCCGGAGTACAGAGCCAGATCTAACTGCTCGGTCGTGTTCTCGGCCAGCGGCACGCCGGAAGCCGAAGCCTGTGCGTTGTTGATGAGCACCTGAATGCCGCCGAATTTCTCGACTGCCTGCTTGACGACATTGGCAACGACCGCCTCATTGTCGCCGCCTGCGCAGACATCGGCCTGCACGGTGAGCACTTGGATGCCGTACTTGCTTTCCAGCTCCTGCTTTGCATCTTCCAGTTTATTGACGTTGCGGCCTGTGATGACAAGATTTGCGCCCTCTTTTGCATAGGCGGTAGCAATGCCATAGCCGATTGAACCACAGCTTCCATCCTGAAGTACGGCACGGCCCGCGCCGGTGATAATGACCGTCTTTCCCGTAAAGAATCCCATATACTTTCCCTCCGATTTCAATAGATCAAATAGAATGAACTTTTTAGAAAAAGTTTCAAAGGCTATTAACAACATGGATAAGATCATGGGTCAGATAAGACTTGATATTTTGCACCGTAGCATCCATGATTCGTTGACGGCTTTCTTTAGGAGCCCATGAGATATGAGGCGTAATCATGCAGTTTTTGGCTTTGAGAAGCGGATTGTCCGGTTGAATCGGCTCAGTGGATACGACGTCAAGGCCGGCTGCAAAAACTTTACCGCAGTTAAGGGCATCTGCAAGATCCTGTTCTACAATCAACTGGCCGCGGGAGTTGTTTATAATGATTACGCCATCCTTCATTTTGGCAATGCTGTCTCGATTGATGATATGCTCCGTTTCCGGGAACAGTGGGCAATGAAGTGCAATGACATCACTGGAAGCAAACAGCGTGTCCAGATCCACATATTCGGCTATTTCGCGTCCGGATTCAGTCGGGCAGCTGCCGGATGCAAGAACTTTCATCCCAAGCGATTTTGCAATTCGTCCGGTGGCTTGTCCGATCCGGCCAAAACCAATGATTCCCATCGTTTTGCCGCTGAGCTCAATCAAGGGGGTATCCCAATAACACCAATCGGGACAGGTAGACCATTGACCGCTGTGGACAGTATCGTTATGATGACCGATATGGTGGCAGATCTCCAGTAGCAGTGCAATCGCAAATTGTCCAACAGAAGCCGTTCCGTAGCTTGGAACGTTAGAAACTGGAATACCGATTTCCTTTGCGGCATCGACATCCACGACATTATACCCGGTGGCGAGAACGGAGACATAACGAATACTGGGGCAGGCCGTCAACGTTGTTCTGGAGATGGGGGTTTTGTTGGTCAGAACGATCTCTGCGTCACCAATACGCCGAATAATCTCGGCTTCATCGTTTACATTCGTCCGGTCATAAACAGTCAGTTCTCCAAGAGCTTCCAATGGAGCCCAGCTCAGGTCACCCGGATTTTCGGTATAACCATCCAATACAACAATTTTCATATAGTTCACTCCAAAATGACATCCTGCGCCAGAAGAGCATCCCGCAGGACAGGATAGGAAAGTTCTCTGGTAGAACAATCTTTTTGTGCACAAAGGGCGGCGGCCACACCAGCACCCTGCCCCATGACCTGACAGCCGGGAACGTTCCGGGTGGACATATGTGCTTTGATGTCAGAAGTGACACAGCGTCCTGCCATCAACAGGTTACCGCAGCCCTTTGGCAGCAGCATCCGATAAGGGAAACCGTAAAAGCCGGGGTCTTTGATCTCACATTCCGGATGTTTGTAGCTCATCAGGTCCTCAAAGCCGAACAGACCGATTTCATCTTCAAAACGAGTCGCAGACGTAATTTCATCCAGCGAGATCATGTGATCGCAGATCGTGATCTTACTGGCACGGACTCCCAGTTGGATTGCCGCCCAGTTGATATAGGACTCCTCGAATCCGGGGACAGTTGTTTTGAGTGCATTGGCAAACTGCATGATCTTGACACGCATTTTTAGTTCTGCTGTGCTGTAATCAAGGGCTTTCGTTGCATCGCAGTCCACACCTTTGGAATTGTTGATATAAGTCATTTCGCCTTTGTGGATGGAGGACATGCTGGTAAACGGACGCATTTCCAAAGCACTGATGGCCTGATAGCGTTCGGGATCTTTCATCGTGGTAAAGGCATATTGTTCCGCACACATTCCGGGGACATCCAGTTCCGCACTGGAGAGCTTGACCGCTCCCTGCGGATTCTCTTTTACCATCCGGTCAATATCCACACCTGCCATACCGAATACCAGACCCGTGGAGCCGCCGCTGACGGTATGGTAATCCTGCCACATGTCAATCTGTTCCAGACCGGCAAATCGCGCAAGGTCGCCATCGCCAGTGGCATCGATATACTGTTTTGCAACAATGGCACTGCAGCCGTCTTTGTTGGCAATCAATGCTGCGGTGATTTTTCCGTTTTCCGTCAACACACCATAACAGGTGGTCTGAAGATAGACCGTGACACCGGCTTCCAGAAGCATCTGGCTGACGACGCCTTTGTAGATCTCGTGGTCGCCGACAAAACGATAGGGGTTGTGGTGCGGGTCTTTGGGCGTGGGATAGTAGCCTGTTCCGCCGCACAGATCCATGAGACGCTGGTTCAGCTCATAAGGAATGCCGCCGACCACTCGTTTGGCGGTAGAAGGATCGGTGCTCATGGCATAAAAACTATTCGCACCGATTCCGCCGTTGGTATAAGTGCCGCCGGGGACGGGCAGTTTTTCGATCAGGATGACCGATGCGCCTTGGCGTGCAGCGGCGATGGCAGCGATACAGCCGGCCGTACCAGCACCAGCGACCAAAACATCTGCTTCCAGAACCGGAAGCTGTACAGACGGTAAAGTAATCGTTCGGGAATGATCGCTCATAAGAAGATTCCTTTCTTTGACAGAAACAGCCCAGTACATGCAGTGGGTGGCATCTGCTGCGCTGGACTGTTTTCAAGGAGAAAATATTCCGGAGAATGCAGCCGGAAAACGGTAAATGTCGGAGAGATCAGAGAATAACGTTGATCTGGTGGCCTTCCATCCACTTGGCGAGATTGTCAAAGACGATCTCGGCGCGGAGGCTCATAGACTGCTGCGTGGCAAATGCGACATGGGGTGTGACAAGGCAGTTGGGCGCGTGCAGGATGGGGGAAGAGGTGTCCAGCGGCGGCTCTTTATCAAAGACGTCAATGGCAGCACCGGTGATCACACCATTTTCAAGTGCTGCGGCGAGGTCTTTTTCCACGACAACAGGACCGCGGGCAACATTGACCAGAAGAGCGGTAGGCTTCATCATCGCAAGCTTTTCTGCGTTGATCATACCACGGGTGGAGTCATTCAGTGGGCAGTGCAGAACAACGATGTCCGAGCGACGGAGCAATTCTTCCTGCGAGACCTGCTCGATGTATTCTGCAACGCCATCATGGTGAGTACGGCTCTGAGCCAGAATGTTGGCACCAAATGCGTGGAACAGCTCGGCAGTCCGGGTGCCGATTTTGCCAAGACCGATAATGCCGACCGTCTTGCCCTTGATTTCCCAGCCGACGAGACCAGTCTTGTCCTTTCCTTCACGGCAGCGGTCTTCCACGCTGCGGAGATTCCGGGCAAGGGAAAGGGTCGTGCCGATGACCAGCTCGGAAACTGCCTCATTGGAGTAACCGGAAGCGTTGCTGACGGCGATGTTCTTCTCCTTGGCAGCGTCCAGACCAACATGATCTACGCCGGTAAAGGCAACATCAATAAACTTGAGCTTGTCACACTTGCGCAGGACGTCGGTCGGCATCGGCATATTGGCAAGGATCATGGCATCGGCATCCTTGGCTTCTTCGACCAGCTTGGCAGGATCAGTGGTTTTGGGATAGTCCACAAACACATGGCCCTGTGCTTCAAACGGTGCTTTGCGGGCGGCAAGTTCTTCGGCGGAGATGCCAAGGGATTCCATGATTACAATTTTGCTCATAATAAAAACCTTCTTTCAATGCAGTTGAATGATGATGGATTTGCGTGAGGGAAATCTTGAAGGAAATCTTGCAAGATGAGTATAGCAGAAAAAGAATGCAATGTGATTTCAAAAATTTGCTTTTTGGTTCATGGATTCGCTCTGATTTGCAAAAATGACGAATAGAAAAAACAAAAAGCAAAACAGCGAATGTACTTTCGACAAAAGCTATGCCATAATCGAATCAGCAAAAGCAGGTGGAGCGCTGACCTGCGATCGTTGTCCGAACCGATTCACAACATACTCATCAGGAGGATTTAACATGAGTAGCGAAACCAATATCTCCTCTGCGGGCAAGCCGCAATATACGACTTGCAAACTCTGGCAGCTTTTCTTATATCCTTTAGTCCCTGCGGTCAGCAACCTGTTCATGGTGTTCTTTATGATGAACTCCTATATTGCGAACGGCGGCTATGGTCTTGCAGTGGCAACGGCAGCAGTCATCTCGTCTTACGCAAATATCTTTGACGCAATTACAGACCCGTTGGTGGCCGTCGTCGTGCCTAAGATCAATACCCGTTTTGGTGCGGCCCGCCCCATTATTATGACCGGTTATCTGGTGATGGCACTTTCCACTCTGGGCATTGCCTATGTCTTCCCCGGCAAAGGAATCGTTCCCTATGCACTGTGCTACTTTGGCTACATCTTCGGACGTACCATCCTGAATCAGGGCAAGAATATCGCTTCGAATATTCTGACCAACGAGCCTCGCCAGCGTCCTCTGATTGGGCGTGCGTCTGCGATTTATACTCTGGTACTGGCCATGATCATGTCTCTTTATCGCAGCAAGGTTCTGTACCCCATTTTTGGCGGTCTGACTTTCGAGCTGCTGCAGGTTCTTGGCCTGACAGCCGTGATTGCAGGTTTCTTCTTTATACTGCTGGGCTGCATCGCGATCAGCCCGACGGATACCCACGAAAACATCGCTGCAAATTATCGTCCCGGCGTGAAGATCTCTCTGGTTGATATTTTCCGGATGCTTCGCCATAATCCGGCGTTCCTGACAGGTGTCATTTCGGATGCTTCTGATAAAATGGCGAATGAAGTTGCGGGTGCGTCTACGGTTACAACGCTGCTGTTTGGTGTTCTGATCGGCAACTACAAGTTTAGCGGCAGCATCAGCATTTACACGACCATCGTTTCCATCGTGCTGATCTTCTACATCACGGGTCTGGCTCGCAAGATGGGCGCAGGCAAAGCTTATCTGACCTTTACGAAATTGGCCTGTGTTGTGGTTCTGGTCATGTTTACCTTTATGATGGTGGTTGACTACACCCAGATCAGCATCAACCCCGTTATCACGGTCGCTTTTGTTGCCTTGTATGCACTGCTCTCCGCATCGAAGACGACTACGAACTCCTGCGTTCTGACGATGTATCAGGATATTGCAGACTACGAGTTCTATCTCACCGGCAAGTATATGCCGGGTCTGGTGGTTGCATCAATCAATATGCTCGGCAAGATCATGAAGTCGGTGGGCGACTTGATTCTGGCAGGTCTGCTTGCATGGGCTGGTTATGTTTCCACTACGCCGCAGCCGGGTGATCCCGCTACCGGAATCCTGAAGTATGCTACCCTTACGATGTGGCTGGGTCTGCCGCTGCTGGGCTGGGTCATTTCGATCATTGCGATGCACTGGTATCCCCTGACTCCGGAAAAGATGGTCGAGGTGCAGGCTGTCAATGCACAGCGTCGTGCAGAGAACCGGGCGGCTGCTGAGGCAGAGGCGGCAAAAACTGCAAGCAAAGAGTAAACCAAACTACACATAAAACCAATAACCTCCCAAGAGAAAGGAACTCTTGGGAGGTTATAAGGTTATAGGCTCTGCTTTTCTTCCCGGAATTGGGACGGCGCGCAGCCGGTCAACCGTTTGAAAACCGTAGAAAAATGACTGGAACTGGAAAATTGCAGCTTTTCGGCGATCTGCATCACGGAAAGGTCGGAACACGCCAGCAAAACTTTGGCTCGTTCGACCCGTGCGATTTGAATGTAAGTGTTGACACTGCAGTGTGCATCTTCTTTGAAACGGCGAGAAAGATAATATTTCGTGTAGCCAAGCCGGTCTGCAAGCAGCTTCAGGTTGAGATCTTCCTCGACGTGCGTCTCAATGTAATCACAGCAGCTTTTGACCACTTTGGAAGTACTGTGCTCTGTCAGTACGTTGTGTACGGCATTTACAAGATCTGCATACATCTGCTGACGAAGAGCCCGGCACTCGGTGATCGAGCGTGCGCGAAATAGTTTTTTGATATAGTTATCACCGGTAGAGTAGGCTTTTTCCGGAGAGAGACCGCCTTCAATGGCTGCTCGTACACACAGACTGGTGAGGATGGTATAGGCGATCTGAAGCTGACCCAAAGGTTCCGGCACATAAGGCTGGACATTTGCCACGTCGGACGTGGGCTGTTTTGCACCGAGAATGCCGATATCGCCATTTCGCACGGCGTTCAGGAGCATACGCTCTCCACGATAAACATACATCCGGTCTTTCCGGTATTTTTCATCCTGCGGAAACGGAAGATCAGAAGTTTGAAACTGGAAGTTCTGATAGTGGATTTCAACATTTTCCCGATGCCGGCCAAATACAGCATAGTCTAACATGAAGGCATAATTGGAAAGTAAAGTTCCCTGTATCGTTGGAATCCCATTTTCTAAAGTGTCCAGCAGACGCTCTTTGTAAGAGTCCGGTGCTTGTGACCGACGCAGAAGGCTGCGAATCTCGTCCAACGTATAAGGGGAAAGCGAATAAGCCATACAGGGACCCAGTACATGCAGACAGAGGACTTGTCCGTCCTGCATCTGACGTATGGCGATCCATGTCATCCCCGAAGGGTTGGACAAGATCAGCGGCTGGTCGGTATCGGTATCAAACGCATAATCCAGACAGCCGCTGTGCCGGAAGATCGGGTTGAGCACATTGACCGCCTGACTGGTGGTTGTTTCCAGCTTCCGGTCGCTGCCGTAGAGCCAATAGTCAATATTCTGCCCACAACATAAAAAGTCATGCAACAAGGAAATTCGATTGCTTTGTTCCATGTCGGCACCTCCGTTTTTCAGTATAACATGTTATAGGACGGAGATGCAAGCCGACGATGCGTACAGACGGATGAATCCGATGCAAACAGGAAAGGATTTTTATGCGAACGATCATATCTTGGAATGAAGGCTGGCGTTTTGCCAAAGAACAAACGCTCCCCCAGAAATTGCCCGATGGATGGCAGGAGGTCACCCTGCCCCATACATGGAATGCTCAGGATGGACAGGACGGCGGAAACGATTACTGGCGGGGAACCGCTATGTACTGCAAGGTGTTTTCGATGCCGACCCTGCCGGAGAATGGGCGAGCTATTCTTGCCGTGAACGGTGCTGCTATGACGGCACAGGTCTATCTGAACGGTCAGCTGCTCTATCGGCATGAGGGCGGTTACTCGGCTTTCCGAGTCGATATGACGGAACATCTTCAGGAAGAAAATCTGCTGTGCATCACTGTAGATAACTCTGAAAATGACCATATTTACCCCCAGAGAGCAGATTTTACGTTTTACGGCGGTCTCTACCGCAACGTCGAGCTGATCACGGTGGAACAGGCGCATTTTGAACTGTGCAAAGATGGTACGCCGGGCATCCGGGTGACCCCCGTTGTTGATCTGGAACAGCGCAGTGCCGCTGTTACCGTAGAGACATGGCAGACGGCTGGCGATACTGTCATCTTTGAGATTCCGACTCCCCACGGCAGTCTGCTCAAAAAAGCTGACAGTCAGGATGGATATGCCTGCGCTGTTTTTGAGATTCCGAATGTCCACCTCTGGGACGGAACGGAAGATCCATACTTGTATCGTGTGACGGCGACTCTGCTGGAAAATGGCAAGGAAACCGATGAGATCACGGCACGCTTCGGCTGCCGGGAGTTCCATGTTGACCCGGAAAAAGGCTTTTTCCTCAATGGACGCAGCTATCCGCTTCGTGGTGTTTCCCGTCATCAGGATCGGATGGGAATCGGTAATGCCCTTACGCTGGCAGAGCACCGGGAGGACATAGAGCTGATCTGCGAGATCGGTGCGAATACGATCCGACTGGCACACTACCAGCACGCACAGGAGTTTTATGATCTGTGTGACGAGTATGGCATGATCGTCTGGGCGGAGATTCCCTATATTACGATGCACATGCCGAATGGCCGCCAGAATACGCTGGATCAGATGCGGGAATTGATCACGCAATGTTACAATCATCCGTCTATCGTCTGCTGGGGACTTTCCAATGAAATCACAGCCAGCGGCAAAGCGACAGATGATCTAATGGAAAATCACCAGCTGTTGAATGAGCTGTGTCACCGTATGGATGCGACCCGGCCTACCGCAATGGCGCATGCCTTTATGCTGGAGCAGGACAGCCCCTTGGTCGGACTGGCAGATCTGGACTCTTACAATTTGTACTTCGGGTGGTATCTGGGAGAACTGGAGCAGAACGACAGCTTCTTTGACGAGTACCACACGGCGTATCCGCAGCGGTGCATCGGCTTCAGCGAGTACGGTGCAGATGCGAACCCGCAGTATCAGGATGCAAATCCGGAGAAGGGCGATTACACGGAGGGCTATCAGTGTATCTACCATGAACACATTCTGCACTGCATCCAGCAGCGGCCTTATCTCTGGGCGACTCATGTGTGGAATATGTTTGACTTTGCCGCCGATGGACGGGACGAGGGCGGCAAGAACGGACAGAACCAGAAGGGCCTTGTCACTTTCGACCGCAAGCTGAAAAAGGATGCGTTCTATCTGTATAAGGCGGCATGGAATCACAAAGAACCCTTTGTTCATCTGTGCGGCCGCCGCTATGAGGAACGTCCGGAAGCAGAGACGGAGATCAAAGTGTACTCGAATCAGCAGAAGGTCGCATTGTTCGTGGATGGTGTCCAAGCTGCAGAACAGACCGGGCAGACGATCTTCCGTTTCCGGGTAAAGCTTACAGGAGAGCATTGCATTGAGGTGCGTGCGGAGGGCTGCTCGGATTCGATGCGTCTGCGCCATGTAGAAAAACCGAATCCTTCTTACGCAATGGTGCAGAAAGGTGAGGTTGTCAACTGGTTCGACCATGAAAAGTTCCGCGAGGACTGCTTCTCGATTCAGGATACCTTGGGTGAACTGATGGCAGACCCGGAGGCGGGCAAACTGGTAGGAGACCTTATGAACCGGATGCGTGCAAGCCGGGGCGATGTGGCAAAAAGCACCGCAGGCAATGCAAATCTGCAAAAGATGATGGCGCAGACAAAATTTGTCAGTTTGCTCAAGCGTGCGGGACAGGTCATTACCGGGGAGCAGATCGCTGCTTTGAATGAAACGCTGCAGTCGATCCCGAAAAAGAAATAAGGGGAGTTCATTATGCCGAAAATCAAAAAAGTTGTTGCCACAGTGTGGTATAATAAAAAAAATATGTATGATCTGCGCAGGGTGTTTCCCGATGCAGAGTTCTGCTATGTGGATTTTTTCGATAAAGAAAAACTGGCAGAAGAGGTAAAGGATGCCGATGTTGCCATTCTGATGGGAGATGTTGACCCCTGCCTGTTGGGAGAGAACACCCTGAAATGGATCCACTGCGATCATGCCGGGCTGAACGGCAGCGCACGCCCCGAAGTGTTCGCTCGCGGGATCCCGGTTACCGGTGCAGCGGGCCGCAGCGCACCGGTGCTGGCAGAGCATTGCATTTACTTTATGATGCAGGGCTGCTACCACACCAAAGAACTGCTGCGTGCACAGGAAAATTGCACATGGGGTGTGGACGGTATGAATACTTGGCGCGGTCTGTATGGCCGCACTGTGGGAATCGTCGGCATGGGCAACAATGGCCGGATGCTGGCCGATCGCCTTCATGCGTTCGGCATGAACATTGTGGCTTATGATAAGTTCCCCATCAAAGGATACGATTACATCAGCCAGAAATACTGTGCGGATGCAGGTGATACGATCCAGCCGCTGTTGGAGCAGAGCGATTTTGTGGTGCTGACTTTGGCACTGACAGACGAAACTTACCATATGATCAATAAGGAAACGCTTGCTCAGATGAAAGACGGGGCGTTTCTGGTCAACATGGCGCGCGGCGGCATTGTCTGCACGGAGAACCTGATCGAAGCCTTGAACAGCGGCAAACTTAGTGGTGCTGGTCTGGATGTCTTTGAAGAACAGCCCCTTTCGCCGGAGAGCCCCCTGTGGAAGATGGAACAGGTATATATCACCCCCCATTCCACGCCGCAGGTGCCGGACCGGGCAGCCCGAAGCATTGAGATCATCCGGGAAAATGCACGGCGGTTTGAAGCAGGAGAACCTCTGCGGAATCAGATGCGGCCAGAGGATGCGATGAACGGTGAAAAGTCCCAAGGCGGCTGGGCAAGGATGATGAACAGCAATGTTCCGAAAGAAAAAATTGATCTTCAGAGATTGGAAAAATATCTGGGCAAACGCGGATGGACTGACCCGTCCGAATGGATGTGAGGAGACGGTTATGAGTGAAAAACATTGGTGGACAAACTATCCATGGCGCATGATCCAGACCAATCTCCGCGAAATTGATATGGCGGAAATCGATGCCGAGACCTATGCGCAGCAGCTTGCCGATTATGGCGCGACCGTAGTCACGCTGAATGCAGCGGGAATCATCGCAAGTTACCAGACGAAACTGGAATTTCAGACCCAAAGCCCCTATCTGACCGGCAGCAGTCTGCGTGAGATCATAGAGGCCTGTCACAAGCGGGGGATCCGTGTGATTGCACGGATGGATTTTTCCAAACTGCGGGAAGATGTGTTTGCGCAGCATCCGGATTGGGCTTACCGGGATAAGGATGGAAATGTTGTCAACTATAATGGAAATATCCAGACCTGTCCCAATGGAGGCTACCAGCAGGAAAAAAGTCTGGAAATCCTTCGTGAAGTCCTGACGACCCATCCCTTTGATGGTGTGTTCTGTAATATGAGCGGCTTTCTTGTGGTGGATTACAGCGGCGTCTACCATGGCCCATGCCATTGCGAGAATTGCAAGCGGCTTTTCAGAGAACAGTATGGGCTGGAGATTCCACAAAAGGATGATCCGCGCGACCCGAATTACAAAAAATATGCTGCATTCAAGGCTGGCTGCATCAAGGCATATCGTGAGCGTCTGGTGCGAACGATTCGTGAGATCAGCCCGGAGCTTGCCATCAACGGTTTGGATTACATCCGCACGGAATCTGCTACCGAGATCGGCGTTCCGCAGTGGCAGTACAGCGCGTCCAGCAATGCCCGGAAAACAGCCGGGCCGCTGCGGACGCGCCCGGCGGATAATGCCAGCGTGGACTTTATGGGCTTTCGGTATCGGGACACATCGGTCAGCGGTCCTCAGCTGGCACTTCGTCAGTGGCAGAATCTGGCGAACGCAGGGAGCGTAAGCCTTTACATCATGGGGCATCTGGGCAATCACAAAGACAAAACAGCCCTTATTGCCAGCAAACCGGCGTTTGAGTTCCACAAAAAGCACGAAGAGATTTATGCTGGTCTGACAAGTGCAGCAAAGGTTCTGCTTGTCAATAAGCCGATCATGGCACGGAGCGATCCGGAGAACTATGGTTGGGTACGTGCATTGACCGAAAGCCACATTCCGTTTGATGAAGTCAAACTGGCAGAGTTGACTCCGGAATCGTTGCTTCGCTGGGATGTTATCATTCTGGGCGATATGAAGAAGCTGACCCCTGCGCAGACCAGTATGTTTGATTCTTATGTGGAACAGGGAGGAACGCTCCTTGCCACAGGAATTCTGCCGGAACTGAAATGTTTGGGAATTCAGGAAGTCCGGAACTGCTGGAAGGACCGGATGTCCAGTGTATTTGAGTTGGGAGAAAACGAAGAAACGGTTTTCCCCAGAAGCGCAGCAGCACATTTCATTGCCCCCGGTGCGGTTTTGGCAGAAGTTGCCTTCCAAGAAGAAACGGAAACCTTCCTGCATCTGATCCCAGAACACCCCTTTGGTCCGCCGGAACTCTGCTATTATACAGAAGTAAGTGGAATTTCCGGCATCGGTGTGACTCCCTACGGAAAGGGCAAAGGGATTTGCATCCCGTGGCTCGTTGGAAACTTTTACTTCAACGAAGGGTTCGACAATACGCTGCATCTGATGCAGGATGTTCTGTATCAGCTTTGTGGGATTCCGGAACTTGCACCCAATCTGCATCCAAGTGTGGAATTGGCGCTTTGTCAGAAAGAAAGCACCCTGCTCGTACAGCTTGTAAATGGCAGCGGTGTTTTTGCGAATAGCTATTTTGAGCCGATCCCGATGCAGAACGTAACCTTGCATTTCCCCGGCCTTGCAGGAAAACAGGCGCATACGCTGAACGGCGGAACGGTGACCGTACAGGATCATGGAGCTGCATTGGAACTGACACTGGATCGACTGGAAGCGTATGAAGCAATCGTGATTTCCTGAATTCTTCAACGGTAGAACGATACAGAAAAAGGAGAAAACAAAATGAAAATCGGTTTTATTGGTCTTGGCATCATGGGCAAACCTATGGCAAAAAATCTGATGAAAGCAGGCTACACCGACCTGCTGGTGAATAACCGCAGTCAGGCGTCTGTGAAGGAACTGGAAGCAGCCGGAGCAACGGGTGCGACCCAGCAGGAGATCGGCGACCAGTGCGATGTCGTCATCACCATGCTGCCCAACTCCCCGCAGGTCAAGGAAGTCATGCTGGGCGAAAACGGCGTGGCCGCACACATGAAGCCGGGTGCAGTGTTCATTGACTGCTCTTCCATCAACCCGGTGGCATCGAAAGAGATCGCCGCAGCTCTGGCTGAGAAGAACATTGAGATGCTGGACGCTCCTGTTTCCGGCGGTGAGCCGAAAGCCATCGACGGTACACTGAGCTTCATGGTCGGCGGCAAGCAGGAAGTGTTCGACCAGTACAAAGAGCTGCTGTCGGCTATGGGTTCTTCGGTCGTCCGTTGCGGCGAGGTCGGCGCAGGCAACACCACCAAGCTGGCAAACCAGATCATTGTCGCCTGCAACATTCAGGCATTGGCCGAAGCTCTGACGCTGGCACAGAAGGCGGGCGTTGACCCCAACGCCGTCTTTGCCGCCATCAAGGGCGGTCTGGCCGGTTCGACGGTCATGAATGCGAAAGCACCCATGATGATCGAAGGCAACGATAAGCCGGGCTTTAAAATCGACCTCCACATCAAGGACCTGAACAATGTTCTGGATTGCGCCCACGCCGTCGGCGCACCCGTCCCGATGACCGCCGAGGTGCAGGAGATCATGCAGTGGCTTCACAACCACGAGAAGGGTCAGGCAGACCACAGTGCCATCGCCCAGTATTACGAGTACCTGACCGGTATTAAAATCGGTCGATAAGGGAGTAGAAAATGAACACGAGTTTGCGCAGGGATGCGGAGACCATTATCCGTTCCAGCCTGAATGCGGTCTTGCCGGATGAAGCAGTTCGCCGTGCGCTGAAAGCCTTTGTGCCGAAGGGCGGCAAGGTGCTGCTTGTGGCGGCGGGCAAAGCCGCATGGCAGATGGCCCGTGCAGCGGTAGAAGCACTTGGATGTGTGGATGGCGGCGTGGTCGTGACGAAATACGACCATGTGAAGGGCGAAATTCCCGGAGTAAAATGCTACGAGGCGGGCCATCCGGTGCCAGATGAAAACAGCTTTGCGGCTACTGAAAAGGCGTTGGAGCTGGTGCACGGTCTGACAGAGAAGGATACCGTTCTGTTCCTGCTTTCCGGCGGCGGCAGTGCGCTGCTTGAAAAGCCGATGCTTCCCAGTGAAGAGTTGCAGGATATCACCGGCCAGCTCCTTGCAAGCGGTGCTGACATTGTGGAGATGAACACTATCCGGAAGCGTCTTTCAGGCGTGAAGGGCGGAAGGTTCGCACGGGCTTGTGCGCCTGCACAAGTGTTCAGTATCGTGCTGAGCGATATTCTCGGTGATCCGCTGGATATGATCGCCAGCGGCCCGGCGGTGCCAGATACTTCCACCTGTGCACAGGCTCTCGACATCGCGGAAAAATACCGGCTGAAGCTGTCGGAACAGGCAAAGATGCTGCTGGAACAAGAAACACCCAAGACCCTCGACAACGTGACGACCCAGATCACGGGCAGCGTCCGACAGCTCTGTGCGGCTGCTGCTGATGCCTGCAAGAAGTTGGACTATGAACCCGTTCTTCTGACCGACCAGCTCTGCGGTGAAGCACGAGAGGCAGGCAGCTTCCTTGGCTCCATCGTCCGCACTCACGCCGGGCAAGGCAAAAAGCTGGCATTTATCGCAGGCGGCGAAACAGTCGTCCACCTGACAGGCAAAGGCCTCGGTGGACGCAATCAGGAACTGGCTCTTGCGGCGGCATTGGCGCTTGATGGCCTGAACGCAGCAGTGTTCTCCGTGGGCAGTGATGGTACGGATGGCCCTACCGATGCCGCAGGCGGCTATGTAGACGGCGACACAGCTTCCGCACTGGCCGCAAAAGGCTGGAATGTGTTCGACACTCTGCAAAACAATGATGCCTACCACGCGTTGCAAACGGTGAATGGTCTGATTATCACTGGAGCAACCGGCACAAATGTCAATGATGTCGCAGTCGCCTTGGTAGGGTGAACCCTACTTTGTCAGTATGGTTTCCTTTTAATGATAGCTCACACCTCAAAATGACGGCATTCATTTTGAGGTGTGTTTTTTGCAAAAATAAGACGAAAAGACTTGCAACTCTCTGTAATCTATGGTATATACATTATACGAAACATTGCTTTGATGAACGTATTACCGTTCAATGATGTATAAAAGTGAGGTGCCTGCCATGACTGCCGTGATTTATGCCCGCTATTCCAGCGACAACCAGCGCGAGGAATCCATCGAAGGTCAGATCCGTGAATGTACGGCTTATGCAGAGAAGAACGGCATCACCATCGTCAAGCACTACATCGACCGTGCTATCTCTGCCAAAACAGACAACCGCCCGGAGTTTCAGCAGATGATTAAGGACAGCGACAAAAAGCTGTTTGACATCGTTCTTGTCTGGAAGCTGGATCGTTTTGCCCGGAACCGCTACGACAGTGCCCGGTATAAGACCCAGCTGAAGAAGAACGGTGTCAAGCTCATGTCTGCCACCGAGATCATCTCCGAGGGGCCGGAGGGCATCATTCTGGAATCGGTTCTGGAAGGTTATGCCGAGTATTACTCCGCTGATCTGT
>ERZ1034984.2194-NODE-2194-length-16214-cov-10.378056_pt1 | contig 16214 bp, 10 predicted proteins | sample MGYA00520589_ERZ1034984 | MGnify/ENA primary metagenome ERZ1034984 (study PRJEB33766, sample SAMN09781790) | gut metagenome | biome: gut microbiome | host: Homo sapiens | place: Madagascar | study: EMG produced TPA metagenomics assembly of the PRJNA485056 data... | reverse complement strand
CTAATAGCCAATCGAGTTGAAATTCGTACCGCAATTCTCAGTTAGCAGCATTATATAGCCAACCACTTCAGACTTTAATTGTGCAGAGAATAATGGGCAGTGCTCATGAGAGCAAATACTCAGCCCACTTTTAAACAATAGCACGGCATATACATGTATCCCATCCTATTTCAGACCTTTAAAACCAATACAAAAAAGCAACGGCTATACTTCTAACGGCAACAACCAGACTTTGGAGATCAATGTGAACCCAAACAACATTGCCGTTATCATCCCCTGTTACAACGAAGCGCTAACCATTGCAAAGGTAGTAGATGATTTTCACCGCGAGCTGCCCGAAGCAACTGTCTATGTATATGACAACAACTCTAGCGACGGCACCGCCCAAATTGCACGCGAGCATGGGGCGACCGTTAAGTTCGAGCCCCGTCAGGGCAAGGGCAACGTTTGCCGTCAAATGTTCCGTGATATCGAAGCGGATTGCTACCTTATGGTTGATGGAGACGACACCTATCCGGCGGAGTCAGCGCGCGCGCTGTGCGAGCCCATCCTTGCCGGCGAAGCGGATATGACCGTAGGCGACCGACTTTCCAACGGCACATATGCCGAAGAGAACAAGCGCGCCTTCCATGGCTTTGGCAACAACCTCGTACGCTGCATGATTAAGTGTATCTATGGCTACAGCTTCGACGATGTCATGACCGGCTATCGCGCCATGAGCAAACCTTTCGTCAAGACGTTCCCCGTTCTTTCTGAAGGGTTTCAGATTGAGACAGAGCTATCTATCCACGCCGTAGACCATCGCTGGCGCATTAAAGATGTCCCCATCGAGTATCGCGACCGTCCAGCCGGTTCGGAGTCCAAGCTCAACACCGTAAGCGATGGCATTCGAGTGATTGCCATGATTGGAACCCTCTTTAAGGACTACCTACCGCCCGCTTAAGTTCTTCTCACTTGTTGCGCTTATCTTTGCGTCTATCGGTCTTATCCTAGGAGTCCCCCTCATCACAGAATACCTTGTCACCGGTTTGGTGCCTCGCTTCCCTACCGCGATTCTCGCAGCCGCATTTATGTTCCTGTGCGGATTGTCACTCGCCACAGGCTTCATCTTGGATTCCGTGGCGAAAGTAGAACGTAAGCAATGGGAGCTGAGAGTGTATGAGGAGAGTGCCAATTAATACCCCTGCATGAAGCCGCAAATTTATAGTTTCTAATTTAATAATTAGGAGAAATGCTGACTTTAATATCAGTTCAATTGAGTCCATTCGTACAGAACCTGGTTACGTAAATAAGACGCAGGTGGCCGTTCGATCATTTCATTAGCTTGATTTTCTATTCTGCACAACCGAACACGACCTTCATTGGAAATACCATAATAATCAAAATATGCCGTAGCTGTTTTATATAGATCTACATTCTTTTTCTGCATGTCGATCAGTTCAAGAAGGCATTCTTCCGCATCATCTCTCATATCCATGCAATATAAGGAACCTATCTTTAATAGCTGTAGCTCAGAAGATTCACTTCGCAAGCGTAAAGAATCAGCAGCATCCACAACACTGGCATATTCGCCCTCGTCACATAATCTGAGCAAATAATTCTCAGTCACTTCGGGGTCTTTTTCAAAACACGAAGGACCTTTGTCTCCCGCTTCAATCAAATAGCTTCTATAACATGCAATGGTCGTAAGACCGATGATTATCGAAAGACATAAGAGGAGGCAGCCTTTATTAGCCCAATTAGGAAATCCGAAGGATATTTCTTTGATAGAACATTTTTCATTTCCGCGAGACAATAACAGGACTAACAGTAGATCAATGAAAGCGAATTGGATGTCAATATCAATCATGAAATGAAGCATCATCAAAACAATGCTAGCAACCACGAATGAGCTATGGTGAATATTGCTACGCTCCTTAATTATGGAAATTATACGCGTGATACAGAACCATAAAAATGCAGCGAGCGCAAAAATGCCACCGTCAAGCAGAATTTGAAGATAGCCACAATGGATGACATTGGCAGAGTATTGCGCACTTTGAACGAATCGATACGATTGTCGCCAAACACCAGGGCCGATTCCGATAAAAGGACTAGACCCAGCCAATCTAAGTCCATCGTATATTTGAATAATTCGCTCAATAAATGTCTGTGCTGACTCCACAATACGCCCCGACATCATGTCATAAATACACAAGATTAGAACAAGCCCAAACACAGCGAGCAAAAATGAAGCCATAGACCGCTTTTCCAGTATCAAATAAATCATGAGGCCAAAAACGAACAATATGGCAACGGCGACCGAACGCGTCAGGACAAGCGCAATAAAGGGCACTAGACAATCAATTTTTGTAAACAAAGGACTATCGAACAGCAATAAAAATGAAAGCGCAAACCAAACGGCAGCGGTATTAGCATATTGAAAAAAAGCCTGTAGGCGACCTGCACTGACATAACCGAAAAAAGAGGGGAAAACAAAAAAAAGAAAAATAGCAGCTGCAGAAGAAATGAAACAGATGTAGCGTAATCCCCCCATCAGGTAATTAAAATCAAAATCATCAACCGAGGTAAAAACAAATGACGAAGACAGGAACATGCAATAAGGGGCAAGATGAGCAAGCGAATAAGAGCCGTAACCGCATGCAAAAGAAGATACAAGCCCAAGAAATACCATGGCAGCCATGCTTATATTACGTTGGAAATCTAGAATTTCGAATTTCGAGCGATCAATAACTGTAATTGACAACAGAAAAATGGAAGCAAGAAAAGAAATGCTAGAATTATAGCCCCCCTGGAGTAAAAGAATAACCCCGAGTAAACACAATAGCGTCCATAGAGTTCTTTTATTCAATTCAATTACCTCGTCGTATATAAATAAAAAACGGAGACCCCTGATGGAGTCTCCGTTCAACCCAATCAGCAAGGTTTACACGAGACCATTTGCATCCATACGATGCAAGAAGGCAGCCATATCCTGCCTAACAACATCCGACATTCCACGGAAGGTTCGGGTGCCATTGGACTCAGCCCAGCCCTCTGATACGCCATTTTCCGAAAGCCAAAGGACTTCTTCATAGTGAGGAGTGGACTCGTTAACGTCAGAAAACGGGTTCGAGCTCGAAGAGACACCGCCCTTGTTCAAATAATCCGAAAGACGCTTAAGGAAAGCCGCCATGTCCTGACGCTTAACGCTAGCCATGCCCCTAAATTCATAACCAGAGGATACCTTCCATCCAGTAGAGATTCCGGTCTGCGCCAACCAGCAAATCTCCTTATAGTGGGGCGTGGAAGAAGTCACATCGATAAATGGTGAAGTTGCAGGTGCAACAAATTCGGGAGATCCGGCTAGACGATAGAGAAATGCGGCCATGTCCTGACGCTTAACGCTATCCATTCCACGGAAAGTACGCGAACCGCTCTGTTCAAGCCAACCTTCAGATATTCCACTACTAGCAAGCCAATGAATATCCTCTGAATGAGGAGTTGAACTATCAACATCAGCAAACTTGATATTTCCCTCAGAACCCTGTTCAGTCTTTTCTGAAGTATCGAAGAACCACCAAAGTCCGTCTTTCTCTACAAGGACGAGATTTTCATTTTTAAAATCAAGGTCTTCATAGGCATCATATTCAAACGGGACAATGACAGTTCCATCCGTCTTGATTAGGCCCCATTTACCATTATTATCCTTAGCCCACCAAGCAGCGCAAGAAGAATGATATAAGGAACCTGGAGAAATATAAGACCTTGATGACTCAACGTTCTGCATGCAAACTGAAACGGCATTAGCCCCAATCATAAAGCGGTCGAGACCATTAGACGTTAACAAATAAACTGGTGAAGAGGGGGACATTTCGCCAGCAATCAACTTACCGCCACATAACTGCATAAAAGCATAAGAATCAAGTGTACCGACAGTCTTTTTATGGGCTAAATCGATAAATGTCGTCGGCTTTGCGCTGCTTGATTCGTTGAATTTATGAATCGAAATGAAACCATCAAGGTAAGAAGGATATACCCAATATGAAACCATATCTCCACAATCGTTCTTACTGCAATGATCTTCATACAGAATATCACCATCTAAATTCAACAGTCTGACGACCCAATCTCCAGACTTAGCATCATTTGACGTAATGGCAATCGCTGGAGCCGAATCGTAGCCACTAGAAGATGACCCGTCGTAAGCAGGGCATAAATAAGCGTTTGAATTATCGCTAAAACCAGGAACAAGTTTATCTTTTATCACGTTACCGTCCGCGTCAAACAAAACACTCTTGGACGCCTTAGTGTCAAAGTAAACATAACGCCGCGATCCGTCAAAGGAGTCAAAGCCCTCCGTGTTCAAATACAGCGCATCCGAATTATTGCTGAATAAAGATTCAACCCATTCTGCACGATCGCCATTGCAGGAGTAAACCTCCTTCCATCCTGATTGATCATTTTTCTGAACGAAAACGAATTCACCAACGATTTTGAAGCTGCTACAATCATATAGATGTTTTACAGCCCCTTTGTATTCAATTTCTACCCTCGAGCCGTGACCGTCAGCAGTACTGCTTCCAGAGATATAGCGGACTAGGAAGGCAATTCCATTTCGATCGAAACCCGTTTGATAATAATTGCGTGAAGAGGGAGATTCATCAGCTACAAACTCACCCAAAACTCCGTCATTAATCTCAAAATGGCCTTGACTCCAAGCTACATTTTCAGAACCTTCTTCACGAGTGCAATAATTAACGTTAAGACAAGTATTGTCTGAACCAAAATAAAAATAACATTTTTCACATGAAACAGGCATTACCGAAGAGCTCAGCTTGGCACCAGAATTAGTGTTATATAAGGTAACCATAGTAGATTGATTTTGAACCATCGCTTTAGCAAACAATGTTGCATCCTGTGAAAATTCACCAGTCACATCACCAGCTTCAGCATTGGCAACAATTTTCTTCTTATTAATGTCATAAAAGCCACTGTTCTGGGATTTTTGCTTATCGTTTCCGTAAGACAGCGGAACGAGGCCTTTGTCGAAGTGATAGCCGGCACCGTAGACGCTATTTGAAATATGAGTATCAACACCAGAAACAGTATCCAAGAGAAGATTTCCAAGCGAGTCGACCAAATCGATATGATCGCCCTTACGCATGATAGCAGCGCCATTCGACACGCCATAGACATCGTCATACACAAGACCCTTTGAATTGGTAATGCCCTTGGCGGTATATGCTTCAGATGCTACGGGTGCTAAGAAAAGTGCGATGAGGCCAACGAGAAGGCCATATACGCCCATTCTCAAACGAGTTTTCATGGGAACTCCTTTTTCACTTCCCCCACCGATAAAACAAATTAAGAGTAGCAAATGTAATAGGAATATGAACTCCCGATTAGGGAATTTTCGGCAAGCGTGTCAAGTAACCGAAATAAGCTACAGCAAACAGCGCAAATTAAAGAAGGTCGCGAAGGCTCATTCGATGCATAAACGCAGCCATATCTTGCCTCTTCACGGAATCCATGCCGCGAAATGTGCGAAATCCGTCAGCTTCAATCCATCCCTGTGTTATTTCATATTGAGATAACCACAGCACTTCATGACGATGCGGAGTGTCTGCCACAACATCAACGAAAGGGTTTACGCCCTCTCCGTAATTAGGGTGCCCGAGGTAGACGGACAAGCGGCACAAAAACGCAGCCATATCTTGTCTTTTTACTGAATCCATTCCGCGAAAAGTTCTTGAACCATCCGCCTCCGTCCACCCGCTCGAAATGCCAGAACTTGCCAGCCAGATGATTTCCTTATAATGTGGGGTTGAATCGTCTACGTCCGAGAAAATGCAACTTGCATTATTTGAAGCTATCGAAAAATCAGGGCTACCGGCAAGACGGTACAAAAAAGCAGCCATATCTTGACGTTTCACGCTATCCATGCCTCGAAACGAATAAGCCCCATTTCCTTCGTCCCAACCAGTCGAAATACCTGTTTGATAGAGCCATAAAATATCTTCCGCATGTGGAGTAGAAGGATTTACATCCGAAAAATGATAAGACGGGGTTGACGGGACATCAGGTTTTTCAGAAGTATCGTGCACGCAATTCGAGCAAGGCGTTCTACCTTCGCTCCGCGCTTCGCCAAGAGACATTGATATGGGGTTTTTCATACCAGAACAGTCGATTACATAATGATATTTCGTACCAGTTCTTGAACAATATACCGTTCGGTTTAAATCAACAGCAAACGCAGTTTTCGGCGCCAGTGCTAAGGACGTTGCTATAGCAATGGTAATAGTTAGCACGAAAATTGACGGTAATAATAGAACGCGACAATACCCTCGTTCTGCATTGAAACCAACTTCATTCATAGGGACCCTCCTTAAACAAATAATTTAACAATCTAAAATTCGTTTATAGAAATCAGAAACACTACTTCGAATTCGATCTCTATATCTATCGCGACTGTCAAGATCTTCAAAACCAAAACCGGGAGCCTCGGGGATGCTCTCGAGTGAAATTTGATTCCATCGGGAGCCCATCCTCAAAACAGCGTTTTGCTTAATTGGGTAGTATTCTTCGTCAACATTAATAAACGCACCCGAACAGCCAAAAGAAGAAGCAACAAGATGCGGATGATACCGAGATGAAATCCACTTCTGATCACGCCGCACCGGCAGACCTTCCGAAAGCAGCTCAAGGGTAGAGTAAAAACGAAGGCTGTGTCTTCGACCAATCAAATAGTCATATATGTATCTGTCTATAATGGGATTACATTCGACTACCCCGACAAGGTCGATGCCAGGTTTAACCCCCCATGCTTTAAGCGTACGATCAACCGCATCAAATACCAAACTCGAATCACAACAAAATTCATGCTGGACACAAACCATATATTCTGGCAACAATTCACTTGCATCGGTTTGGATGCAATCTTCCAAGCCGTTGACAAAGCAGTCATCAACATCTAAGTATAGATTGCGAACGCCATTAAGAGCATCATAAGTATCCGCATCACGAACCCCAACATAATCGAAGCTCTCAAAAGCAGCATTGACATATGATAGGTCATCTTTCGAAAGCGGCATCAATCCCAAACCTGTGGCAATAGCTGGAATTCCATGGTCTGTGGCCCAGCGCCCAAGTTCCAAACGCGCCAAGTTAGGCTTCCAGGTCCCATTTAAATACCCGCCGCCCAAGTAATGAACGCCGGCGATAGCGTCCTCAAGCAATTTGACCCCACTAGCGTAGTGGGGATTTCCTCCTTGCCAGTCCAACGCTCGCCTAACAGCGAATGCTATCTCAGAAACTGATTCGAGATTATGGTTGCCTTTAACAAATTCATTTTCGAAAGTAAGGCGCGCAATAGTGTCGACGCAGACTAAATTCTTATGAATACCGTACAAAATAGCTGCAGCGGAACCGGGTCTATTACAGTCAAGAATGACCGGAAGATCGGGATCAATACTCGAAATATACCGAAGCCATTCTCGGGCAATAAGTTCATCACCGTAATTCGGCCATCCGGGCTCGCAAATCAAATATAAGGCCTTGCGTTGGGGTCGAGGTTGACGACTCTGGTCAAAAGAAATAAGTTTTTGGCCAATAGAACCTAATAAGCCCATCAAACCTCCGCTCCAAATTAATTGATATTCAGTATTTTAAACCAGATGATGGACCAGAAACGTTAATGATCCCAATACAAAAAGGCCGGGCAAGCGACCCGGCCTACTCTTCTCTGGTGCTCCATGGCGGATTCGAACCGTCGACCTTGGGATTAGAAGTCCCCTGCTCTATCCAACTGAGCTAATGGAGCCTGAATGTATACTAACAAAAGTACTATATGGCGATAGATATAAAAAGCGAATCAACCATGAAAAATAGTACGAGCCAAACGAAGTTATTATCCCGTTACTCCACCGAACGAAATCGAATCATGAAAAATCCTCAGCAAATGAGCGGCTTCTTCGCGCGACAAACGAGCAGAATGCACTCCATAATCAATAAGCTCGCAGAAACCAAAATGCCCTTGCAATAAATTCAGCCATTCTATAGCATCGGAGCTCGACATGAGCTCATCGCCATAAAAGTAATCCCGCTTAGCATCAAACTCAGGCAAATATCCTTCATTCTTAAGCCAATAAATCGCAAATGAGCCAGGCGAAGAAATATCAACGTCCAAGAAGGGGTTTACAAACTGATTTTTATCCCTATCTCTTACATTAGGATCCAGTTCTTTGACAAGCCTAAATACAAAAGTAGCAAAATCCTGCCGTTTAATCTTTTCCTTTCCCCTAAATTCTCGATGAGTATTATCTATAGCCCATCCCCTTGTAATACTCTTTTCTACCATCCAATTAATATCCTGAGCGTATTTCGAATTCCGATCAACATCAATAAAATCAAAGCTGAATTGATCATGATAAGCGGAACATACAGTACGAACAGGGCCGTCCATACGTAGCTCGCCTTTTTCAATCCATATCGCACGCTGACAAATGCGTTCAACTTGCTCCATAGAGTGAGACACGAATAGAACCGTCACGTCACCACTCTCAATGAAATGCTGAATGCGACGCTCGCACTTCTCTTGAAAAAAGACATCTCCGACCGAGAGTGTTTCATCGACAATCAAAATGTCAGGTTCAGTTATAGTGGCAATCGCAAACGCGATGCGTGCAATCATGCCCGATGAGAAATTCTTCAAAGGCATGTCAACGAAATTATCGAGTTCAGCAAAATCAATAATTCTATCAAAGTGTGCATCAATAAACTCCTTGGTGTACCCAAGCAGTGCACCGTTCAGATATATGTTCTCACGAGCAGTAAGCTCAGGATCAAAGCCAGCACCAAGCTCAATCAGCGGCGCAATATTCCCGTGGACCTTAACCTCGCCCTCACTGGGCTCCAAAACGCCAGCGATAATCTTGAGCATCGTAGACTTGCCGGAACCGTTGGTGCCAACAAGGCCAACGACCTCACCGCGATGCACATCAAACGAAATGTGCTTAAGTGCGCGGAATTCCTCAAAGAACAGCTCGTGCCTTGCGAGCTTAATAAAGTACTCCTTGAGGTTTGTAAGCGACTCGGACGCCATGTTAAAGATCATGGTGACGTCTTTGACCTCAACAGCAAGGGGCTGCTTGCTGTAATCAATAGCAGATTCAGTCATAAACAGCACTCCTTAGATGTAAAGAATGAACTTATGCTCAGTCCTGTGAAAGACGGCGTAGCCAACGACAAGGACAACAACAGCCCAGATTACACATAGGCCAAAGGTAAGAGAAGACGGCACGGTGTTAAACAGGAAGATATCACGCATAAACTGGAGGTAATTGTACATAGGGTTCACAATCACTAGTACCTGAATCCAGTGGGCCATTTGGCCGATAAAGTCAGTCGTCCAGAAAATCGGCGTCAGATACATCCAAGCGGTAATAACAACACTCCACAAGTGCATAACATCGCGGAAAAAAACTGCTAGCGCCGAAAGCATCAAACCAAGACCCATACAAAAGCACATGAGAAGGAACAAACAAACCGGCAGGAGAATTAAATGCCATGTGGGAACCACATGGAACCAAAGCATAACCAAGGCGACGGCGACCAAAGAGAAAGCAAAATTGACAAGTGAGAACAACACCTTCTGCACCGGGAATACCCAACGATGCACTTTGACCTTCTTCAACAATGAAGATGCCCAGATGATGGACATGAGCGCCTGATTCGTCGACTCAGACATGACGGAGAACGTAATGTTACCGACAATCAGATACAACGGATACATTTCGGGCGTAATTGACCCATTGCGGCTCTGGCCAAAAATCGTCGAAAACACGATCGACATAACTACCATCATCAGCAGCGGGTTAAGCACGGACCATGCCACGCCCAAAACACTGCGACGATACTTGATCTTAAAGTCCTTAGTGACAAGCTGCCTAAGAATAAACTTGTCCTTCTCAAAATCATTTTTAGCGTGAGAGGCCGGCTTAGCCACCGCTTTCTGACTCTCTACGTTGTCAGCCACGGACCATCTCCTTGTCTCGTAAAACATAACAGTGGAAAGTATAGCCCTCCCACGTTGACGATAACTCACCGTAACAAATCTGGAGAACTAACCCATATCTAAGCAAAGCTATGAACGATAGGTATACTTTTGACCAGTTAAGTCGTAAGGAAGGCCCCACATGGACTACTCGAATATCGCCGTCATAATCCCCTGTTACAACGAAGCGTTGACGATTGGCAAAGTTGTCGACGATTTTCATCGAGAGCTGCCCGGCGCAGTTGTCTACGTTTACGACAACAACTCGTCCGACGGCACTTCGCAAATCGCCAAGCAACACGGGGCAACGGTGCGAAACGAGCCCAGGCAAGGCAAAGGCAATGTGTGCCGCCAGATGTTCCGCGATATCGATGCCGAATGCTACTTGATGGTCGACGGCGACGATACATACCCCGCCGAAGCCGCCAAGTCACTCTGCGACCCCATCCTTAGCGGCGAAGCGGATATGACCGTTGGCGATCGCCTGTCAAACGGCACCTATGCCGAAGAGAATAAACGAGCCTTTCACGGCTTTGGTAACAACCTTGTTCGCGCCATGATTAAGTGGATTTACGGTTACAGCTTTAACGACGTGATGACCGGTTACCGAGGCATGAGCAAGCCCTTCGTCAAGACCTTCCCCGTCTTGAGCGAGGGCTTCCAGATCGAAACCGAGCTTTCCATCCACGCCGTCGACCACCGCTGGCGCATTCAAGACGTGCCGGTGGAGTATCGAGACCGGCCTGAGGGCTCTGAATCCAAACTCAATACGGTCAGCGACGGCATCAAGGTCATCGCAATGATCGGGACCCTCTTTAAAGATTATCGTCCGCTCAAGTTCTTTAGTCTTATCGCGATGATCTTTGCCATCATAGGGCTCGCTCTCGGTATACCAATCGTCGCAGAGTTCTTCCAGACCGGCTTGGTGCCCCGCTTCCCCACCGCAATTCTCGCCGTATCGTTCATGTTCCTATGCGGGCTGAGCCTGGCAACGGGACTTATCCTCGACTCGCTTGCGAAGGTTGAACGAAAGCAATGGGAGCTACAAGCCTATAAAACCTATTCGAAATAAGAAGAGGTCCGGACTTAATCCGGACCTCTTCTTATTTAAGACCCAAATACTGTTCCCAGAACTCTCGCGAAGTCATGTACGGCATGGCATCTTTCCATGCAGCCCTGACATTCTTGCCTTCTTTACGATATCGCTCCATCAGTTCGTGCTCTCGGCGGCGAATACTCTTAAACCGCGCTCGATTCATCGTGCGGACCGACCCCTTCTCGCGGGTCGGATCAAGAAAGACCAGTGTCTTGCAACGCGTCGAATTGCCTTCGAGCGTACAACTGCCATTCTTAACTGCATAGCCGGGCTTACCGCGCAACAGAGCATCGGGAAGATAGTGCTTGTCGTAAGGAATAGATCTCCAGTACTTCATAAACTTCGAAGGATGGGATTCCAGATTAACATTAGCGAGCACTTGCTCCGTAACCCCGGCCTTGCGAAGAAGCTCTGGATCCATTTCGGAAACAGGAATCAGCCTTTCGTTTAACTTACCCTTGCCGATCATCGTCGCGGCGCCATCAAGCTTCTGGAGATACTCAGGACCACGCAGATAATCCTCAAAGCCATCGAGAATAAACTCGGCAGCCTGATAGTCCATATCGCGCAAGTTCTGACGTACCCCTCGCCGAATACGAAGGACAAACATCTTCTCATCAGCACAATCATCGAGAGCAATCATGGCGAAGAAGTTACGGAAGTACTGGTAGCAATCAACCGAAGCGCGGAAACGCCCCTCAAAGCTTGCATGCCACACGCAAATGCAATTCATGGTCATGTAGACAGGCTTATTGCGCATGCCAAACTCAACGTCGTCGCAGCGAATAAAGAAAGGCATGGGAAGGCCGTTCTTTTCGATAGCCTTCACCGGAATGCAGCTATACCACCAGGCTCCGTAAGCCTGGTCAACCTCGACGTTTGTACGTTCGTTTTCGAGGATATCGGACAGCTTGCCAACATTCAGATCCTCTTTTAGGCGACGATAGACGCCAGAAGAAGCCACATATGAAACATCTTCGAACTGGCGGGTGGGATCTTCCATCGAAAGCATGGCACCGTTAATAAAGGCATCCTTATATTTGCCTTTAGCAAGAGAGAGGAGATTGAACGTACGAATCAAACTCTCGGGCATGATAGAAACATCATCGTCCATCAAAATGATATGGGTGAACTGACCAGGAGTTTCAGTGGCTGCCATCATTCCGCGCGAAAAACCTCCTGAGCCACCCGTGTTGGGATTCGGGAGCACGGTAACCAACTCGTCAGATAGTGCCGCGGAATCGAGGGTCTGCCCATTATCGACAACAAACATGTGGAAGTGGTCGTGGATTGGGCCGTCCTCTTTTGAGATGCCGGTTTTAACGAGATCGATGTTGGGAATGATATATTTCTCATTTTTAAACGTTGTCGTAGACAAAGCGAGGTCAACACGATTTACCTCGTCCTCATCCACAGTTGCGGTATAACAGCCCTTAACCAAAGTCGCGGTAGTCGATTCCACGGAGGATATAGAGAACCCAATAAGGTCATAATTATCCAAACAGACACTAATGGCCAACGAACTCGGTCCATTCTCAGTAGAAAAAGGGGCCTGTTTTATTTGTACTGGATCGAGTGACCCATGTTCTACGCCATAAATGCGCACAAGCCCCGATCCATCAAGAACCAAATTCAGACAGACCTCATCGAGCTGCGCGTATTGTCTCCATTTCAAAGCGGATAATCCGTTGACATAAGTCATAAAGTCAACGGTTCCATCTATCTGCAAGCAGCCCCCCGGAAGGGTGCGCACAATGCCGCCGCGTTCAACCCGATAATAGAGCTCCGAGTGGGAAATCGCGTGGTCATCAACGCAGCGCACTATGTTGGCTAACTTATAATTAAGTTTCAAAATAAACTCCCATACTTACCTTCAAGAAGATACAAGCAATCACATTATCGCCTAAATTGACTGTAAGTCGCACACCTCTGCAGGCATCTTCAACACCTTATGGATAATGTGAAACATCGCGTATGTCTATATAATGAATCAAGATTATTTACAAGAAATGGAGATTTAAATGCCCCTGATGAAATTCGCGAATGTACTCTTGGAGCACAACGCACGCGCGGTCAATTATCCCTCTTTGTATTGTCGTTCAACTGAACCCGTTGTCTTACTTCCCGATAGTGATGCCTGGGAGCTCCACGGAGAAGGCGAATATGACTTCAGCACTTATTTCAACGCGCTTTCGATTAATAAGCTCAATACTTATACAAACGCGCAAAAGTATTATTTGCACCTCGAACTTAAGGGTGCTTCGTGCGAGGTAGTGCAAACGACCTCTGATAGATTTTCATCAAGTCCAGTTGTTCTTGATGCCACGAAAAGATGCATAGAGCAATCCGACTCCTTTGTCGCTCTAGATATCGAACTGGTAACGAGCGATGACACAATTCTGGTCGGTTTTATCATTCGTACTACGGGACCCGTACAAATTCGAAACAGCTACTACTCAGTCTTGACGGATCAGCCCCTAAAAGACGTTGAGCTTGTTTTGGCTACTACAACCTTCAAAAAAGAACAATACATTACATCTAATATCGAGCTTATTAAATCAGCGATTCTTGATAGCGCTGACCCAATCGCCAGCCACTTTAACATGCACGTTATTGACAATGGCAGAACGCTCGATTCATCAGCCTTGGAAAACGAACACGTTCACATTCATCCAAACCAAAATGTTGGTGGCGCAGGCGGCTTCACTTACGGGATGATCCTTGCCAAAGAGCAGAAACCGAAAGCAACTCACGTTCTGCTCATGGACGACGACGTAGCCGTATCTCCAGAGAGTATCAAAAGAACTTATAACCTGCTAAGAATAGTAAACAAAGACTATGACGAAGCGATGATTAGCGGCGCAATGCTAAATTACGGAATTGCCGATCAACAGTGGGAAGACACTGGCTATATGACCCCCCTCGGCTCTTTCTCCCCCGCTAAACAGCCCTTATACCTATCCCGTTTTGAGGACATTGTTTATAACGAAACGTTTAGAATCCCTAAATACATTCGAGACACCAACGCGCGTTACGCGGCATGGTGGTACTGCTGCATACCGATCAGCACAATTGAAGAGAACGGATTGCCGCTTCCCTACTTTGTTAGATGTGACGATGCAGAGTACGGCGTTCGATGCAATAAGCCCTTTATGACGATGAACAGCATTTGTATTTGGCATGAAAGCTTTCATGTTAGATACAACGCGGCAGTTGAGCGCTACCAAACAACCAGGAATACCCTCATTGCAAAATACACGACTGGGTTTGGATCGAACTCAGACTTTATGTACGAATTAAAAAATAACGTTCGGCTCGAGCTCAAAAAGTATGGCTATAAAAATGCCAGCTTAGTTCTTGATGCATTCGAGGACTTCATGAAGGGACCCGATTACTATAGCGAAATCGGAATTGCCGAGAAAACGTTCATGGAAGCAAATAAGAAGAAGGAAGCAATGATTCCCTTCAGCGAGCTAGAGAGACAAGCTCGCGAGATTGGAATTGAAGGCTTTTCCATTGATAATATTGATAGACAGTTAATTGCGGGAGACAAGCCAAGATCGATTCCGCAAAGGCTACTTGATTTTATTACCGATAATAAACAGAGGATTCTAACCGGAGATGGCTCTGGATTTGCAGTCATACCTGTACACGGTTGGGAATATCCCGCAGGAGCAATCCGAGGGAAAAAGTACATTATCGTCATTGACTGGTACAACCGAATGGGTTGCATTAGGACAAAGAATACGGAGGAGTACTCCAAACTCCAAAAGCGCTACAAAGCCGATGTTCAACAATATAAGAGATGTGAGAAAGAACTCGCTGAAGCCTATTCCAATAGCAGGCCAATCGTAACATCGGAAGATTATTGGAAAAGGTATCTTGGAATCTAACTTGGTGGCTAAGCCAACTGAGTAGTTGCACACCTGCGCGCTACAAAATTCGCAAAATGGCACTGCTGATATAATGCTTGGCGCCGGGGCCGGAAGCTTCCCGGCGCATTATTATTGGTAACATACGGCGTCGCGGCGCCGTCTTGTGTCGTCTTCCGCCTCCAGCCGCATCCAGCCGAAGGGGCCCTGCTGCCACGAGCCCGCAGTACTAGCTTGCAGATAAGTGTCGACTAGGCCATGCAGTCTGCGCGGATCCTCCCTACGGGAAACGAAAGACACTGCTTAGGGCCGGGACCGAATGCGCATACTTATTGACAGTGGCTTTCTCATAATAAAAAAGCACCGGGTTCCAGGCTTATAGGACAAAATGTGTGTCCCGATAGAACATCCGTTTCCATCCATTAATCCAGCCAGAACGGGTACGGGTCCCCGTGGTGGAGGTTCTCCCACACGGCCCTGTCGCCCCACTCCGGCCCTCCATTGTCGCGCGACGGCGAGGCGGAGTAGACGCTGAACAGGAAGTCGATGTCCGCGTCGGTCGGTATCGTGGCGAGCTTCTCGCGCGCCGTCCTCGCGTCCCCCGAGTGCGCGTGGCACCACCAGAACACCGCCTTCACGCGCTTGACCGACGTCAGCCCTGTTAGCGTCAATATATTTTTCACCATTTTCACCAACGTATTTTCGCCAATCGCGCCAATCGCGCCAACGCGGATGCGCCGCTTTCGGCGTCTAGGCGCCCTCCTCCTTCCCGTCCTCACCGCCGATGGATACGTCCTTCAGGCGGTATGACCGTCCCGCTATCTTGATCATCGCGCAATGGTGGCAAAGCCTGTCGGCCACCGCCGAGGCCGTGACGTTGCTGCCGAACACGTCGCCCCACCTGCCCACCGGCACGTTGGTCGTGACGATGGTCGACCGCTTTAGCGCGTAGCGCCTGTTGACCAGCTGGAACAGCAGGTCGGCACCCTCCTTGCCGATATCGAGGTAGCCGAGCTCGTCTATTATCAGCAGGCTGCAGTGCTCGTAGAACCGCATCCTGCGCGCCAGCGCCTCCTTCGCCGAGGCGTGCTTGAGGTCCTCGACCAGCCTCGAGCAGTCGGCGAAGTACACCTGCTTGCGGGCCATCACCGCCTCGTGGCCTATGGCTATCGACAGGTGGGTCTTGCCGACGCCCGGGCTGCCGACGAGCACG